>ERZ1034897.816-NODE-816-length-13986-cov-22.443400_pt1 | contig 13986 bp, 31 predicted proteins | sample MGYA00520629_ERZ1034897 | MGnify/ENA primary metagenome ERZ1034897 (study PRJEB33766, sample SAMN09781789) | gut metagenome | biome: gut microbiome | host: Homo sapiens | place: Madagascar | study: EMG produced TPA metagenomics assembly of the PRJNA485056 data... | reverse complement strand
ATATATATATATATAATTACATTATACTGTGGTATAAGTTTAATAATAATAGGTGTATTAGACTTTTTTGTAATTAAAAAGTCTCTTAAACTTGGAATATCTTATGATATTATATACCTACTGGTTGGTATCCTATACATAGGTGTAAGTTTGTGTTATCTTTTATAAATAATTTTAAATATGATAGACGACTTAAAAGTGACTTATCGAACAGAAGGCATTAATATATCATTAAGTCCTTCTGACGTATATGAGAATACTCCGTATGATTTAGCAACTATATTTAGTAGAATTATTAAAGATAGTGAGGCTAATTCAGATATAGTAATAGAACAACTAATTGAAGAATTTGGTAAACCAAGATGTTTATAACAATATATATAACATTTGTAATTGTTAATATCATTATATGTTCTATATTAACATATATTGATTACAAAAATTACACAGGAATCACAGTTTCAGACATAATAATAGATTTTGTAATAATTGCATTTTCATTTATGGGCACCGCATTGTTCCTTGTCTGTGCCTGGGACTATTATAGTGATAAAGTAATAATTCAAAGAAAAAGAAAATGCTAAAAATTATATATTTAATAGGTGCACTTGTTAATTTATGTATAATTATTAAAACATTACATTGGGAGTATAAACTTAATTTACCTATAACTTTAGGAGATTTATACTTTACTTTATGTTGTTGTATTTTATCAATACTTGTGACTCCTTTATTTATATTTAATTGTAAAGATTACGTTATATTTAATAAGAAAAATGAAAGATAAATTTACGTCATGGGAATACTTCAAGGAAGATACTCCTATTGTAATTAAGAAAAATAATAAATCTGCGATTATTATTAAATACTATGGATGATCAGTTTATAGAATTGGATAATGCAATACTTAGAGCTTTTGAAATAAGCTCTAAGTTTCATTATTTGCGTTTAGGTCAATGTATTTTTAATGAGTGCTATAGGATAAGTTCTTTGCAGAACTATATAGACAATAATCTTAGAGGTACTAATAAGGATTGTTTCTTTATAGATGCAAATATAGATAAATTTGTGGATGATTTAACAGATTATGTACAATGGAATTTGAAGTAGGTAAGAAATATAATTTCTTTGACAATGGTGAAGTATATACAAGTAGACATTATATTGCCGAAGTTACTGATATAATACCATTTAATAAGTTTCATATGCGAACTTATATAAACGAAGTTATACAGGAATACTTAGATTATAATCCTATATATGTAGAAGATCCACAAGAAGTAATTATATGTAAGATATATGACTATATTGATGGTCCATTCTTTTTTATTAAGATGAATGATATTACAGGTAATTACTTTAGTGTTAATGATAGTTATTGGGATGGTATGTTATGTACTAAGCAATGGTGTATAGATAATATTATTAGCACTAATGATTCCAATTTAATAAAACAAATAATATTATGAAATCAATGAAAATTACTCCTCCTGAAGGTTTTGAAATTGATAAAGAAAACTCCACATTTGAAAATATAGTTTTTAAACCTATTGATATTACTTACACTAGAATATGTAAAGAATTATTTAAAGATGAATTTCACTATATTACAGAAAATGGAGAAATAGGACGCAGAGGACTTACTAAAGGTTATGAACATTTACCAAATAATACCGGGTCAACAACACAAGTTAGAAAAATATTAGCATTAAACATGCTTATTAATATTGCTGCATATTTTAATAGTAAACGTACATTGGTATTAAATAAGTTTTACACAATAGTATATGATAAAATTAATGATAAGTATGACGCTTATACTGTAAATATTAATTATATCTATGGTGTAAATGTTGTTTTTAAGGATAAAAAAGATGCACGAGCTGTTATCAACAATCCTAATTTTAGAAATATTTTAGACACAATTTATAAATAATATGGAAAATATTAACCAACTATTAGCACAACGTGATAATTTGTACGACCAAATTCTCGGTATTAATAAGCGAATAGAAGTTTACTACAATGATAATACTGATATTAAAATAGGTGATTTGTATTATTATGACGATTACTTTTATTTAGTAATAAAAAAGAAACCGACAGAAGTTGTAGCACTATGTTACCCACAAGATGGTGCTCTTGAAATGTATATAGAGACTATGTCTTATGCAGACTTACTAAGATGCACAAAAGAAGAAACTGATAGTAATACTTTAGAAGATATTACTAACCAATTATTAAATATTAAGAATGGGAAAGAATTATAAAATGTGGAACGAAGGAGAGCGTGTTCGTATAATACGTTCTCACGGGGATGATTTATATAAAGAGGGCACAATACAAGAAGTTAGATGCTCTTTTTGTAAAATACTTATAGATGGTGAAGATAAACCACGTAATCATACGTATGGTCAATTTGAAAGAATAGTATGATATATTTCATTATTGTTTGTGTTATAGCACTAGCACTATTACATTATTTTACAGGCAAACATATTTATCTTATTACTTACACAGTAGATGTGGATGGTAAAAGAGAAATATTTAGTTGTCGATATGAAGTATCTGTTAAAAATAAGTTACCAACTACTGAAGAGTTTTTACATTATGTAGAAAAAATAAGTGTTGTAGGTAATAATTTTAGAATTATTGATGTTCATAGATTAGCATGATAGAAGAGACCAAACAAAAAATAGATAAGTTAGTACAACAAAAAAGAAATATTGAATCTCAACTTACAACTTTACAACAAGAATACCACAGATTACTTTGTAAAAATATACAAGTAGGTACTATATATAATTTATATGAGAACGAATATTTAAAAGTTTTAAAAACTTATTCTAATAAGGCAAATGTATTATATATAACTGAGGATACAATTACACAAGATGAATGGGATCTTGGTACTTTAGTTAAATTAAGAACAACTACATTATCATCAGAGATTAAACAAATATGGAAAGATCGAGGAGTTGCAATATAGTGATGAGATTAGTAGACTTGTTTACTTTTTATAATTATTTTAGTAACTTTCATTAATAACTTATATATAAATGGATATTGATACTAAAATTTCTATATTACAGCAAAAATATAATAAATCTTTAGAGATACACATAGGTAATATATATAAAACTCATGAAGATGCCTATATTAAAGTTTTAGATGTTAGTGATTATAATGTAGATATACTACGAATAGATGACCAAATAATAAGCTGGGATTGGTATAGTAAAGAATGCATTAGTAACTTAAAACAACTCACAGAACTGCCTAAAGATATCAGTGATACATGGAAGTCTAGAGGAATTAAATTATAGATAAAAAATGACAACAAAAGATGCTTTTAAACAAATACTTAAATGTACTTGTGTGATTTTAGTAAATACTTGGAATAGTATTAATAAAGCTGTCTATAAGTACCCTTGGATATTTATAATTGTTATTTTACTTGGCAGTTTTATCATATCTGCAGTTAATATAGGTAAAGCTAGACAAGAACGTGATTTATATAATAAACATATGGTATCTATGCAACAAAGAATTGATACTATGGAATGCATAATTGAAAATAAAAAATGACGTTTACTGAGTTAAAATTTCATCCACATAACATACTTTGCGGTATAATTGCCAAATATAAATTTCCTAATGGTTATGGTATTTCTGTAGTAGATTCTGACTCTACTTATAATGATAATGGTACTTATGAAGTGGCTATAACACATAATGGGTATTTAACTTATAATACACCAATAACTGATGATGTATTAGGATTTCAAACTCCCGAAGATATTAATAAACTTTTAGATATTATAGAAAAATGGAGTCCTAATCAATATTAACTATATGACAGAGGAACAAACTGAAAGAATATACGAGTTACATGATCTGATTACTATCTATAAAAATCTTATAGAAAAGTGGCAAAATGCTGTAAGTTGTTCTAATGAAATTACCATTCTGTATACTACTAGAAATGGTTATATATGTGAGTGCGATATACCATTTATAATTCCATATGAAGAAGTTAAATCTCGGCATATCGAATACTTACAAACAGAGCTTAATAAATTAATAAAAGAATATAATGAGTATACAAAGTGAAAAGCGGCATAGATGTAAAGAACGAAAACGTTTAGTTAAATGCCTAAGACATTCTAATATAGATACTAAACAAGTTGTTCGGCAGTATGAAATAACAAATCGTAAAGAGATTAACAAGATTAATCAAATTACTGATATGTTAGAAAGTATTAAAAATAATCCACAACTTATTGCAATTATTAGAGAAACTTGCAATAGAAAATGTGATAAACTTATAGGTAATAGACCTGCTAAGGAAATGAAGGAAAGTCTTTTGTGGGAATATGAACCTCCTTATGAAAAAGAGTATCCATGTACTTTACTTTTAATGGAAGATGGTGAGTACTCAATAGCTAACGTTAATAACGAAGAAGAATTTAATCAACTCTCATTTACCAGATGGTGTAATGTAGAGAATATTTATTAATTATTTAAAATTTTATTATCATGTTAAATGAATCATTTAAGTTGCGTTGTGCTGATACTCAGTACACTAGAGTAAAGGAGTATGTTTATGCTTATTGTGCTTTTGAATCTGTTTTAGGCACGATACAGGCACTTGGTGTTGCTAAATGTGGTGAAAAAGACGCATTTGATAAAGACAAAGGTCGTAAAATAGCACGTGCTAGAGCTGAACTAAATGCTTATGCAACTTATCGTAGACGTCTTAGTCATTATCAAGAACTTCTTCGTGATAAGTTTGATGTAACTCTACTTAATCTTACATCTTATATTAATCATCAGAAGGAGTATATTAATACCCTTATTAAGTGACATTTGAAAAAGCCCAAGAGATTTCTAATTATGTAAGTATAATAAATAAATTCAAGGTACTGTGTAGTCCTCCAAGTACTGCACAGCTACCTGATTACTATATTAAAAATCTCTTAGATGTATGTCAATTTCATGAAGGATTTAGACATGATTTTTATAAGATAATGGAAAAATTAGGAGATAAGTATTATAAACAATTTCAAGAAATTTTAAATAAAATTTAATTATGTTGAATTTATCAAAAGGTGGCAACCTTAATCTTGCCAAGGAGTGTGTAGGTGTTTCAGTGTTTAAAGTAGGTCTTGGTTGGGATGTCCATCCTACTGCTGGCAAAGAGTTTGATTTGGATGCTATTGCTGTACCACTAGATGCTAATGGTAAAGTAGTAGATCAAAATGCAATGATTTTCTATAATAATTTGCAGTGGAAGGATTGTATTAAACATAGTGGCGATAATCGTACGGGTGCAGGAGCAGGCGATGATGAAACCATTACTATTGATACATCTAAAGTACCTGCTAATGTAGAAAGCATTGAAATATTTGTTAATATTCATGATGCTCGTAATCGTCAACAGAATTTTGGAATGGTAAATAATGCAGGTTGCCGACTTTATGCAGACAATTCTACAACTCCTATTGCTAAATTTGATTTGACAGAAGATGCTTCTATGTCACGTTGTATTGTATTCTGTAAACTATACAGGCATAATGGAGAATGGAAATTTAAGGCACTAGAAACAGATAAAGGTTCATATCAGAATACTTTACTTAAAGATGTACTTGAAAGTTATGGATTCGTTGGAGTTGAGCCGGCTATATAATGAATAAATCTTATTTATATAATGATAAGCTAACTAATACTCAGAAATACTTATTTTCAGAAATGAATGCTATAATAGAAAAAATGACTGATTCTTATATTATAGAAGAAGGTTGTTCTGAAAAAGAAGCTAAAGAGTTAACTTATAATAAGTTTATAGAAATAACTAACAGTGTATATAATAAATAAAAATCTATGATTAATTTAACAAAAGGAGGCAGAATTAATCTGTCTAAAGAAAGTAATGGTCTTACTAAGCTGTTCTTTGGTTCTAACTGGGGAATGATTGAGAAGAAAGGGCTATTTGGTATTGGTGGTTATAAAGAAGCTGTAGATTTAGATTCTAGTGCTCTTTTGTTTAATGCTAATAAGGATAGTATTGGTGAGGTATCGTTTAGACATCTGAATGCTCTAGGTATACATCATAGTGGTGATGATAGAGTAGGTGATGCAGAAGGTGATGATGGTCTTGATAATGAGACTATCTCTGTAGAACTTGATAAAATTCATCCTAATATTGAGTATGTAGCATTTGTGCTTAATAATTTTACACACCAAAAGTTCAACAAGATACCTTATATGGGTATGCGTATATATACAGGAGATTCAGTACAAACTAATACAAATGTTCCTGTAAATGTACTTGCCGAATATAAACTTACTGATAAATCAGAATTTACTGACAAGGAAGCTGTTATTCTTGGAATTGCTTACAAGAAAGATGGCGATTGGCGGTTTAAAGCAGTTGGTGAATTTGGAGGCTGGTACTCTATTGATGAACTGAAAGAAGTAGTACAAATATATCTAAAATCTAATTTTTAATAGCAATGAAAGGATTAACACAAAGCGAAGCAGTTGTTAAATCAGAACGTGATGGTCTTAATGTACTTACACCACCTAAGAGAGACCCTTGGTATGTAATGCTTTTTGAAGGATTTAAAGATCCTTTGATAATTATATTACTTGTAGCCGCGGCTGTATCTCTTATTCTTGGGTGTATTAAAGGAGAGTTTACTGAACCTATAGGTATTATTGTAGCGATAGCTATTGCGGTAGGTATAGGATTTTGGAACACTTGGTCAGCCAGTAAAAAGTTTGATTTACTAATGACTAGTGGTGATTCTACACTAGTTAAAGTATACCGTGATGGACTTATTGTAGAAGTACAGCGTAAGTTCCTTGTTAATGGCGATATAGTAGTCCTTAATGCAGGAGAAGAAGTACCTGCAGATATAGTTCTTAATGAATGTACTAATTTAAAGGTAGATGAATCTACAATGACAGGCGAATCAGTGTCTGTAAGTAAGAATTTGTATGATAAAGGTAGTGCAACATATCCTACTAATAAATTACTTAAATCTACAATTATCACAGAAGGAACTTGTGAAGGTACTGTTACAGCTATTGGTGATAATACTGAAATAGGTAAAACAGCAAGGGAAGCATCTTCTATTACTGATGTAGAAACACCTCTTAATAAGCAACTTAATGGACTTGCTAATCTTATTAATAAGATAGCATTTAGTGCTGCAGGACTTCTTATAGTATCTTTACTTATTAGGTATTTCTGTATTGAGCAGACTTATCTTTATCAAGACATGTTATCTACAGTGAATGATTTATTGCAGTTTGTAATGATTGCCGTAGCACTTATTGTAGTAGCAGTACCTGAAGGTTTACCTATGGCAGTGACACTTGCTCTTGCTTACTCTATGAAGAGGATGGCTAAAGCAAATAATCTTATTAGAAAAATGCACGCATGTGAAACTCTTGGCTCTACTACTCTAATTCTTACAGATAAGACGGGTACTCTTACTAAGAATGAAATGACTGTAGTTAATAATGAGGTAATAGGTTCAGATGCTATGAACAATGCCACTATTAATTCTACAGCTACACTTGCAAAAGATGGAAGTACTATTGGTAATCCTACAGAAGGTGCTATTCTTAGAGCTTTAGGTTATACACAAGAAACTCTTACAGAGGAGCGTAAGCGCTTTAATGTAGCTAAAGTTATTGAATTTAATAGTAAGAATAAGTATATGCTTACTATTATACAGAAAAATGATGGTTCTTATGTTCATTATATTAAGGGTGCCCCAGAAGTAGTAGAAAAGTTCTGTAATTCTAAGGTTTCTCAAAACTATAAAGAGCATCAAAAGAAAGGTAGACGTTGTATAATGTTAGCACATATGGATTCTGATTCTCTTGATATGAAGAATAGATTTACGTATGATTATACATATGCTATTGAAGACCCAGTAAGAGAAGATGTGCCTCAGGCTATTAAAGACACTAAAGATGCCGGAATTAATGTTAAAATTGTAACTGGTGATAATCCTGAAACAGCTGCATCAATTGCTAAAGACGCAGGTATTAATGATAATCCTAGTACCATGCTTGGTACTGACATCTATACAGCAACTGATAATAATCTTAAGAAAGTAGATGTATTTGCTAGAACTAAACCAGAAGATAAACAATATTTGGTAAAACGTTTCCAGCAAATGGGAGAAGTTGTAGCCAGTGTGGGTGATGGAAGTAATGACTCAGCAGCTCTTAATCAGGCTCAAGTAGGTATTGCTCTTAACAATGGTACTGATATAGCTAAAAATGCAGCAGACGTTATTCTTCTTGATAGTGCTTACCCATCTATACCATTAGGTGTAAAATGGGGACGCTCACTTTATAAGAATATTCAGCACTTTATATTGTTCCAGCTTACTGTTAATGTTGTGGCAATTATTATAGCTTGTATTGGCCCGTTTATAGGTATTGACTTACCATTTACAGTAACACAAATGTTGTGGGTTAATCTTATTATGGATACATTTGCAGCACTTGCTTTAGCAACAGAACCAGCTAATGATATAGTAATGACTGAAAGACCTCGTGATCCTAAAGCATTTATTATTACTAAAAAGATGTGGATGGGCATCATTGGTTACGGAGTACTATTTACTATAATTTTACTTGCATTACTAGTAACTAATGCTTGTTCTTTGTCGGAGTTCTTTACTATATTTGTGATGCTTCAATTTTGGAATCTATTTAATGCAAGAGTATTTGGACAAAATAGAAGTATTTTTAATGGTCTATTGAGAAATAAAGCATTTATTGCTATTGTTGCAATTATCTTCATAGGTCAGATACTTATTGTGCAATTTGGAGGTAATGTATTTAGAACAGAACCTTTGAATTTAGCAACTTGGCTTTGCATTGTGGGAACTACTAGTTTTGTTACTATTATTCCCGAAATATTCAGAACAATTAAAAAGCTAATTAAGTGATTTTAATACAAATTACTACATTTATAGTTATCCTATGCTTGGTGTCTTTGGCATCAAGTATAGGTACTGCTATTTATATATATATCGGAAATTATGCAAATAAATTTTAGTAGTGATGCAAATGTTCTATGCTATAGATACTATCTGCATGGGCAACTTGAACAATTACTTGAAACCGATGTAGTTGGATGTTCTATAAACAACCCTCCTTTAGGTGTATATAGATGTACAGTAGATAATGAATATAACTGTATATGCTTTTCTTGGAATAGCAAATTATTAGGACATTGTGGATTAATAGTATTACAAGATGATGATAAAGCTAAGATGGATTGTTTAAATCAATATTTAGACGAAAAAGACAGTATATGATTACATTTATTATTTTAGCAATTATTTTAGTATTGCTGTATTTTGGTATGGATATTACTATTTATAATAACCCGAGTAATATTATATTGTACTTCACTAACTTTAAAGGTGAACGTAAGGAAGTAATTTTGTGGAGAAAGTAATGAAACAAGTGTTAGAAATTGAAGTTCCAGATGGTAAAAAGGTCGTTTGGAAGGATGGGCGTATTGTCTTTGAAGATGTAGATACTATGGAAAGTATCAAAACCATTGAGGATGCTGTTAAATTTCTCACAGACAAAGGAATCTGTAAAGATATTCTAGACATAATGCCTAGACTTCCTAGTACATCGTTTGAATGGAAAATAGCTGCTTATAGAGCAGTAGTTGCAGCTGTAACCTATAATGAACAGAGGCATCTTACCACTGGAGAACGTTGGTTTCCTACTATTGAGTTCTGTCGTCCGGGAAAGCTTAAGAATTGTTACGGCGACATCGTTGTAGGACGAATCAAATCAGAAGGAGAAGAGTTCGATGTCGTGGGCGGTGACGCTTATTGCAGCACGTCTGCGGGTCTCGGTTGCTTCTACTCGGATTACGGCGTGTCTTCCTCCTGTACGACTGTCGGCTTCTGGTCGGTTGGTTCAAAGAAAGCCGCCCTGTACATTTCTAAGCAATTTGGAAGACTTCTGTTTGAGGTTAGCTATGGTGGTATAAATTGTGATTGGAAATGGATTGATTAACTAATAAAAAATAAATATGGAAATTATTAATGCAACTGATGGCTATAAACTTGGTCATCATCGTATGTACCCAGAGGGTACTCAAATGGTATATAGTAATTGGACACCTAGAAGTAATAGATATTTCCCAGAAGCAACAGAAGGTTCTGTAGTATTTGGTATTCAATATTTATAAAGAAATATCTAATTGAAGAATTTAACAAATGGTTTGCTTTACCTAAAGAACAAGCTATTAAAGAATTTACTTATAGAGTTGGTAACTTTGTAGATATTAATCAAGTAGGTACAAAGCATATAGAAGAACTATATGATTTAGGTTATTTGCCACTTCTAATTAAAGTATTACCGGAAGGTTCTATATGTCCAATTAGAGTTCCAATGATGACTATTAGAAATACACATCCAGATTTCTTTTGGCTTACTAATTATCTTGAAACATTAATTAGCTGTACTCTATGGCTTCCTTGTACTTCTGCTACTAGCTCTAGATTGTATAAAAAGAGGCTTAAAGAACATGCAAAGAAAACAGGATTTCCTGAAGATATTAATCTTGGATTCTTATGTCATGATTTCTCTATGAGAGGTATGGCAGGACTTGACGCTGCCATTATTTCTGGCATGGCTCATATGACTTCATTCTGTGGTAGTGAGACTATCCCTGCTATTGAAGCATTAGAGCATTACTATAATGCTGATGTAACTAAAGAACTTGTAGCTGCAACTGTACCAGCAACAGAGCACTCTGTAATGTGTGCAGGTGGTAAAGATACAGAAATTGATACATATCGTAGACTTATTAATGAACTATATCCTACTGGTATTGTTTCTATCGTATCTGATACTTGGGATTTTTGGCAGGTAATAGAAAAATATCTACCTAAACTTAAAGAGGATATTATGAAGCGTGATGGTCGTGTAGTAATTCGTCCAGATAGTGGTGATCCTGTAGATATTATTTGTGGTCTTCGTACTAATCCTCATTATCATACTTGTATTAAAGAGGGTAAGTATTATTGCGACTTTGATCCATTTATGGATGATGAAAAAGATAACTATACAGAAGTATCAGAAGGTCAGTATTACGGAGCGTACTATATGTTAGGTAAGATTTTTGGCTGGAATACTACTGTAAATGATTACCGCTACCCAAGCACTAAGATTGGATTGCTTTATGGTGATTCAATTACTCTTGAACGCCAGCGTGACATTTATGCACGCCTAGAAAATGCACATATGGCAGCTTGTAATCTTGTTCTTGGAATTGGAAGTTACACATTTCAGTATAAGAGCCGCGATTCACTTGGTTTTGCTGTTAAAGCAACTGCTTGTAAAGTTAATGGAGAACTTCGAGAAATCTTTAAGCACCCTAAGACTGATGATGGTACAAAGAACTCATTGAAAGGTCTTATAAGAATTGAAAAGGAAAATGGTAAGTATGTTGCCTATGATCAGCAGGATGAAGCTCATGAAATGCTTGGATGTCTTGAAACTGTATTTTTAAATGGCGAATTGAGAAGAGACTATACTCTATCAGAAATTCGTAATAATATAAATTCAACACTATGATAGAAATAGTTAATGGTGATCTACTTAAAGCAGACTTACCTGTTATAGCACACCAAACTAATTGTCTAGGAGTAATGGGTGGAGGTATTGCTAAATCTATTAAAAATAGATGGAGTAATGTGTTTACTCAATATAAAAGTTTATGTACTAATGTAATACATAATCATAAATTACTTGGTAGAACACAAATATGTGCTACAAATGATACTCCAATTAAAGAAGTAGCTAATTTATTTGGTGAATATTCTTTTACTGAGTCAGTAGCTCCTTATGAAAATAGACATACTGACTATGATGCCTTGCGAAATGCATTAGCATCATTAAAAGAGAAATTAATCATCTTAGGTTATGATAAAGTAGGTATTCCTTATAAATTAGGGTGTGGATTAGCTGGAGGTGATTGGGATGGAGTAGTCTATCCAATGCTTCAAGAAATATTTAATGATAATACAGTAACTTTATACATTTATAAATTATGCAAGTATTAAATTTAGTTCATAAAGAAAATAGTGATATTGATTATAGCATTTTCAAATTTCCAGATGGAGAAGTGCAAATATCATTAGGTGAATTTTCTCATAAAGAGGATTATATAAATGTCAAATGCAGAATTACTAATGCTGAGGAGTTATTTATAGTCTGCCAAGTTTGTGATATTCTTAGTAGGCACGAAGTTTGTTATGCGCTTGATATTTATTATTTAATGAGTATGCGAATGGATAGAGTTATGGATTTTAATCGCCCATTTACTCTTAAAGTAGTAATGGATATACTTTGGCATTATGATGCAAGTAGTATTAGAATATTAGAACCACACTCTAAAGTTTTTGCTAGACTAAATCCAATAGCTGAACACTTATTTATAGGTGGTAAAGGAGTACCAGATAATTTAGAAAACTATCAAATAGTATATCCGGACAAAGGAGCTTCTGAAAGATATAGTTTTCATTATGGCATGAATTTACCTATAATTCAATGTAGTAAAGAAAGAGATATAAATACAGGTAAGATTAATTCTATTAAGATAGATAATCCACAAGATATTAAAGATAAACCTTTGCTTATTATAGATGATCTATGTGATGGTGGAGGCACATTTTGTGGCATTGCAGAAGCTTTTAAAAAGATAGGAATATCTAAAGATAGGCTTAATATATCTGTAATTCATATGGTTAATGCTAAAGGTATTGAAAACTTATCTAAGCATTTTAATCACGTATGGTTTACTAACTCATATAAAGATTGGGATAATTTGCCCGATAATGTAACATTAATTAACTTAATTTAAATTAAAATGAAGAAATTGATTTTTATGTTTGCAGCTTGTATAGCTGTAATGTCATGCACAGGTAACAAAACAGTAAGTAACAGTAACGTAGATACTACTAATGTAGATACTACAAATATAGAAGATACTATTTGTGATTCTCTATTATTTCAAGAATGATACAATATAAACCTACAGACCCAGATTTGCCAAGTTTAGAAAAACAAAAGGCAGATATTCTTAAGTGTTTTAATTTTGACTTGGTAGCAATGGTAATGAATAGTGCTTGCCGAGCTACTTATGATGATGATGGTATGCCTACCGGCGAATACCATCAATGGCAAACCTATAATATAGATAAAGGCACACTAACACAACCTACTGTTGAAGAACTTAAACAAAGTGCTAATAGATTACTTACAGATGTAATTAAAAACTATCGTAAGGATGGAGGTCCGCTTAATTATATAGGATGTGGTGGGTTTAAAGCATGTTGTCGTTATGGTGTACTAGAATTAGAGTTTGTCTTAGAATCATGGAGTTGGGATTAGTAATCTACACGGATGGAGCTTGCCATGTAAATACAAAAATAGGTGGTATTGGTATTGTATTTACTAAAGATAATAAATTAATGAATACTTATAGTAAACAATTTACTAATGTCACTAATAATCAAATGGAATTATTGGCGGTTATTTATGCCCTATCTGCAGTTAAAGATAGTAATCAAGTAACTATATATTCTGATTCACAGTATGTGCTAGGATGCATAACTAAAGGATGGAAACGAAAAAAGAATGCAGAATTATGGCATAAATTTGATGAAGTATATGCTAGAGCGCTTAAAGTATGTCCAGATATTAAATTTGAATGGGTAAAAGGACATGATACAAGTATTTTTAACAATAAGGCTGATAAATTAGCTAGAGAAGCAAGTAATTTTGTATGATTGTAGATAAAAGTGAGTATAGTAATTACATGGTCCAAGCTATTGACAATGAGCTAGAAGATTATGGTAAATGGTGTTTTAATACTACCAATAATAGAGGTATACTGCAAGTAGTATTATATAATTACCATAA
>ERZ1034897.815-NODE-815-length-13990-cov-14.331539_pt1 | contig 13990 bp, 10 predicted proteins | sample MGYA00520629_ERZ1034897 | MGnify/ENA primary metagenome ERZ1034897 (study PRJEB33766, sample SAMN09781789) | gut metagenome | biome: gut microbiome | host: Homo sapiens | place: Madagascar | study: EMG produced TPA metagenomics assembly of the PRJNA485056 data... | reverse complement strand
GTGGCCGACAGCCATTGCGTGCCGCTGTTCTACACCTCCAACGTGTTCCCCACCCCGCTGCTGGACATCGTCAGTCAGAACGGCGACCTCTCCTACTGGACGCAGAAGTCCGTGCCCGCTGCGCTGAAGGATGTGGGCTTCCGCACCATCAAGGCGTTCGGCGCAAAGAGCCGCTTCTTCCACTGCGAGTTCTTCCGGTTGAATGAGGACAAGCCGGGTCTTGGCAAAAAGGGCGACTACGTCGCGCTGGAGGTCAACATGCGCCCCGCAGGCGGCTACACGCCCGATATGATCAACTATGCGAACTCGGTGGACTGCTACCAGATCTGGGCGGACATGGTCTGCTACGACGAGGTACGCAACGCCGAGCTGGACGGCCCGAAGTATTTCTGCGTCTACGCAGGCCGCCGCGACTGCCATGAGTACAAGCACACCCATGCGCAGATCATGGCCAAGTACGGCTCCCGTATGCGGATGTGTGAGCGCATTCCCCAGGCGCTGCGCCTGGACATGGGCGACTGGATGTACACGGCCGTTGTGCGCTCCACCGCGGAGCGCGATGCGTTTATTCGGTACGTGCAGGAGCAGGCGTAACGAAAAGGCTTCCCCCTCGGGGGAAGCCTTTTACTTATATAAAACAGGAGCCTGACCGGCTGTGGTCAGGCTCCTGTTGGTTTATTTCAGCTTCACGCTCTTGTGGTATACGACCATTGAAATGCCCGCCGTGATGACCTCGGTCACCCAGAAGGCGTTCCAGATGCCGTCGGCACCCAGCAGGCGGCAGAACAGCCAGGCCAGCGGCATGATGACAACGATGTAACGGCACAGCGAGATGACCAGTGACTGCACGCCCATGCCGAGACCCTCCAGCGAGCCGGAGGCGACGACTGAAATCGTCGAGACGATGAAGCCGACGCAGATGATGCGCAGGGCCGACGTGCCGATGGCGATGGTCTCGGCGTTCGAGCTGAAAAGCCCGATCAGCTGGCCGGACAGCGCCAGACAGAGCACCGTGCCCGCGGCCATGATGGCGGCGCACATGCCCATGGACGTGCGGTAGAGCTTTTTGACGCGGTCATACTCCCCCGCGCCGTAGTTGTAGCCGATGATGGGGCGCAGGCCCTGCACAATGCCGTTGGCGGGCAGGTACAGGAAGGTCTGTAATTTATAGTAGATACCCAGCACGACGACATAGCTTTGAGAGTAGACGGCCAGCAGCGAGTTCAGGAAGGTGATGAGCACCGAGGGCAGCGCCAGATTCAGGATGGCCGGTACGCCGATGGAATAGAGCTGCAGGGCCATTTTGGCGTCCGGCTTCAGGCAGCCGGAGCGCAGCCTGACCGGGATAGGGCTGACGAAGTAGACGATCAGATAGAAGATGACGGGGACCATCTGGCCGATGCCGGTAGCCAGCGCCGCACCGGCAATGCCCATTTTGGGGAACGGGCCGATGCCGAAAATCAACAGCGGGTCCAGAATGATGTTGCAGACCGAGCTGCCCATCAGGCCGATCATCGTGATGTTCATCCGGCCCACCGCCTGAAAGATCTTCTCAAACGACATGGCGGCCATGATGACGACGGCGAACATAAAGGCAACGCGGGAGTAGGTCACGCCCATGGCAATGACGGTCTCGTCGCTGGTGAAGGAGCGCAGGAACCGCGGCATGATGGCGGTGCAGACGATGGAAATCACGACGCCGTGGATCAGCGAAAGCACCATGCCGTGGGTGGCGGCCATGTCAGCCTTTTCTTTGTTGCCTGCACCGAGATGCAGCGAGATCAGCGCGGCAATACCGATGCTGAAGCCGATGGCAATCGCGTTGATGAGGTTCTGCACCGGGTAGACGAGGGACAGCGCAGTCATGGCTTCCTCACTGATGCGGGCGACAAAGAGGCTGTCCACGATGTTGTACAGTGCATTGACCAGCATCGAGACGACCATAGGCAGGGCCATTGAGGTCAGCAGCGGAAAAATCGGCTTTTCTTTCATGAAGGTATCGTTCATGGGCTTCTCCTTTTGACACAACAAAAACCACACAACGCTTTCCCGGAAAGAAAGCGCTGTGTGGCGAAAAGTAGTATCAGAACTGTAAAAATCCACACCTTATTTTAGGTGTCTCTATTATACAAACCGGCGCGGAATTTGTCAAGCCGCTTGCAACAGCTGCGCAAAAACGGTACAATAAAGACAAAAATCGTATTGCGAGGGAAAAGACATGAAAAAGCTATTGGTCTCCGGCGCGGGCGGCTTTGTGGGGGCACGCATCATGACCCAGCTGGCGGGGCGGTACGAGCTGTGCGCCTTCCCCAAAGGAATGCTGGCCGCAGCGGATGAGCAGACCGTGGCCGACTGGGTGCGGCGCGAGCAGCCGGACGTGATCGTACACACGGCGGCGCTCTCCGACACGGGCTACAGCGAAAAGCACCCGGACGAGTCCTACCGCGCCAACGTTCTGCTGCCGTGCTGGATGGCGGCTGCAGCGCAAAAAAGCGGCGCAAAGCTGGTTGCGTTCAGCTCTGACCAGGTCTACACGGGCCTTACTGAGCACGGGCCGTTTGACGAGGATACACCGCTCTCCCCCGCCAACGTCTATGGCCGCCACAAGCAGGAGATGGAGCAGCGCGTGCTGGATATTTTGCCCGATGCCGTGCTGCTGCGGGCGGCCTGGATGTACGACCTGCCCGGGTACGGCCTGCCGATCCGCGGTAACTTCCTGCTGAACCTGCTGACCGCCGCTATGCGGCAGGAGACGCTGCGGTTTTCGGCGCGGGACTACCGCGGCATCACCTATGTGCGGGAGGCCGTGGAGCGGCTGACCCAAGCCATGGAACTGCCGGGCGGTGTGTACAACTTTGGCAGCGAGAACGACTGCGACATGGCCACGACGGCCCGGCGCGCCTGTGCGCTGCTGGACATCCACCCTGTCATAGAGACGGCAGACTGGCCGCGCAGCCTGCTGATGGACGGCGGCAGGTTCCGTGCGGCAGCGGGTGTCGGCTTTGATGATACCCTGACGGGTGTACAGCGCTGTCTGCGGGATTACGGTCTGCTGAAATAAAGCTGCAATAAAAAACCTGTACCGGCAAAAGCGGTACAGGAATTTTTTTACATCTCGCCGCGTCCGGCCATGGCACGGTACAGCGTCGTCTCATCGGCGTATTCCAGACTCGAGCCGACGGGCAGGCCATAGGCCAGGCGGGTCGTTTTGATGCCCAGAGGTTTGATGAGCTTGGCGATATACATCGCCGTGGCCTCGCCCTCCACCGTCGGGCTGGTGGCCATGATGACCTCCTTGACGGTGTCATTCAGACGGGCCAGCAGCTCCTTGATGCAGAGCTGATCTGCACCGATGCCATCCATCGGCGAAATCAGGCCGTGCAGCACATGGTACAGGCCGTTGTACTCGTGGGTGCGCTCAATCGACTTGATGTCGCGCGGGCCCTCGACCACGCAGATGATACTGCGGTCACGCTTCTGGGAGGCGCAGATCTTGCAGACATCGCCGGTGGTGTAGTCCTGGCAGATGCGGCAGCGGTGCAGGTCGCTTTTGGCGTGCTCAATCGCCTTGGCCAGCTCCATGGCCTGCTTGGGCGGCATCGACATGACCTGATAGGCCATACGCACCGCACTTTTGCGGCCAATGCCGGGAAACTGGGCAAACTGGTCGATCAGATTTTCCAGCGGCTCAACATTGTTGTTGAACATAGGCAGCCTCTTAGCCCAGACCGGGGATGTTCAGACCGCCGGTCATCTTGGACATCTCCTCCTCGGAGTCCTTGTCAACGGCAGCGGAGGCGCTGTTGACGGCGGCGGCAATCAGATCCTCAAGCATTTCAATATCATCGGGGTCGACGGCCTCGGGCTTGATCTTGACGGCGGTGATCTCGTGCTTGCCGTTCATCGTGACAGTGACCATCTCACCGCTGGCGGTGCCGGTGTACTCCTTGGCTTCGAGCTCCTCCTGCTTGGCGCGGATGTCGTCCTGCATCTTCTGGACCTGACGCATCATGGCGTTGGGATCGGGTCGGCCATAGCCCTTGGGCAGTCTTGCTTTCATGGTTGTATCCTCCAAAAATAATTATTTATCAACGATTTTCAAATCGACACCAAGCGCCTGCATCGTGTGCAGGGTCTCATCCAGGCTGACGGCAGCGGTGGTGTCGTCGGTCTTTGGCTCCTCATAGGGGCCGATACTGTACTTGGTGCGCGATACACGGTAGATAGTTTCCTTAAGACGCTTGCTGACCTCCCGGTTATTGCGGATATAATCGCGGAAGGCGTCGCTGCACTCAAACAGCACGCGCTTGCCGTCGCAATAGGCCCGGGTGCCGCGCAAAAAGGAGATGAGCATCGCATCATTCTCCTCCAAATCGGCCAGCACGGCGGGCCAGAAGGCGAACGGCTCCAGCGGGCCTGCCTGCCGCGGCGGCTCGGCCTTACGCGGGGCCGGGGCAGCGGGTGCTGGCGGTACCGGCGCGGGAGTTTGCTGCGGGGCAGGCTTCAGCTCCGGCTGCAGGAACGGCGGGTCATCGTCAATGGGCGGCGGTACATCATCCGGTGCAGCGGCGGGAACGCTCTGCGGCTGTACCACGGGCGGCACTACAGAGGACGCAGCCTGTACCGGCGGCGCTGCTGTGTAGGCGCGCGGCACGCTGGCGAACGCCTGAGGCGCGGCGGGTGCTGTCGGGGCGGGCTGCTGGATGATAACAGGTGCGGCGGAAGTCTCGGGCTGAGTCAGCGAGAAAATCGCCAGCTCCAGCTCAATGCGCTGGTCAGTGCCGCGGCTCATTTTCTCAAGTGCCGAGCCGAACGCATTGACCGCACGGATGGCTTCCCGCTGCGGGAAGTCCCTGCGCTGGGTGTAGGCGGCCTCCTCCTCCGGCGAGATGCCGGTCAGAAGTGACGTGCCGCCCGGCAGCGCGCAGAGCATCAGATTGCGGTAATGTCCGGCCAACTCCATGCAGAGGCGGCGCATATCGACGCTCTGCTGGCGCAGCTCGGCGATTTTTTCCAGTGCAGTGACGGAGTCCCCTACCGCGATGGCGTCGCTGATCTCAAACAGGTAGCCCCTGTCCGTGACACCGGCCATACGGCGGACGAGCGCCTCGTCCACGTGGTTGTCGACACCGGCGCAGGTGTCCAGAATGGACAGCGCGTCACGCATGGCACCGTCGGCCAGACGGCCAATCAACTGCGCGGCGTTCTCGTCCAGCTCGATCTTCTCCTGCCCGGCCACGTAGAGCAGCCGCCCGGCAATGTCATCCGCCGTGATGCGGGTGAAGTCATACCGCTGGCAGCGGCTCAAAATCGTGACGGGAACCTTCTGCACCTCGGTGGTGGCTAAGATAAAGATGACGTGCTCGGGCGGCTCCTCCATCGTTTTGAGCAGCGCGTTGAACGCCGCGGTGGAGAGCATGTGCACCTCGTCGATGATGTAGACCTTGTACTTGCAGACCGACGGCAGATAGGCCACCTCGTCGCGCAGGTCGCGGATGTCGTCAACACCGTTGTTCGACGCGGCATCCATCTCGATGATGTCCATGACGGAGCCGGAGTCAATGCCCTTACAAATTTCACACTCGCCGCAGGGGTCAGGGCTGGAGGTGTCCAGACAGTTGACCGCCTTGGCAAAGATCTTGGCGCAGGTCGTCTTGCCGGTGCCGCGGGTGCCGGTGAACAGATACGCATGGCCGATGCGCCCGGCAGAAATCTGGTTCTGCAGGGCCGTGACGATGGCCGTCTGGCCAACCACGTCCGCAAAGCGCTGGGGACGCCATTTTCGATACAGGGCACGGTACATCGGCTCACCTCCTGCAAAGCTACAAAAAACAGCGGGCAGAGCACGCGGCTGCGCTGCTTTGCGTACAGATGCAGGCTTGACCGCGGCACTGGGCAAGCGCCGCTTAATGCTGCTCGGTTCCCCGCCTGACATGGTTCACAGGCTGCCCACGCGCGGGACCTGCATCTGTACGCGAAACAGCGCAATTCAGCCCTGTCCGCTTTTAGTATTATACAATAAGTTTGGAATAAATGCAAGCGTTATCTTATATTTCGGGCATTTCGGGCATCTCGGACATCAATCTTCCTGCAGGCGCTGGACCATCTTGTAAAGGGCCTCGGCGCTGTTGAAGTTCTGCGGCATGATTTCGGATGCGGGAATCGAAATGTCGTATTCCTCATTCAGGGCCGAGATGATCTGCAGAATGTCGAAAGAGTCCAGGATGCCGTCATCGATCAGCGTTGTACAGGTGGAAAAGTCCACGTCCTCTTTGATTTCGCTTAAAATTTCCAGTAAACGTTCCATTGATATTTCTCCTTTTCAAATCATGCTTACACAGCGGGTGTATTGATGGGATAGGTCGGCGTTTCGCTGCGTACCGGGTGCGGCGTGCCGTTCTGCCACAGAATGACCTGCGGCAGGTCGCGGCTCAAAAACAGACCAAGTCCTTCCGTAACAGAGTAGGCACCGGTGTTTTCAAAAACAAGCAGGTCGCCGGGGCATAGTCCGGCCAGCGGCATACTGCGCACAAGAACATCGTTCGTAGTACAAAGGCTGCCGCAAAGTGTCCAGTCCTGTACGGAAGCTGCCCGGGCAGCAAAATGGCGCAGATGCGGGCGTTTCATACCCATGATCTGGCCAAGATAATTCAGGTGGTTCATTCCACCGTCCACAATGCAGTAGTGCTGCCCGCCGTGGTCCTTGCAGTCCATGGCGGTGGTCAGGTAATAACCGCATTCGGCGGTGTAAAAGCGGCCCATCTCAACGGTCAGATGGACCCAGCTGCTGACTTCGCGCAGTGCTGGCGCAAGGTCTTTGGCCGGGGACAGTGTGTCGGTAAAATCGTCGCCGTCAAAATACGGCACCGCCAGCCCTGGGCCGTATTCCAGTTCCGGCAGACGCAGGCCGAAGGTCTGCTCAATTTCAGCGTACAGTTCCCGCAGCATGGCCAGCTCTTTTTGCTGATTGACCAGCTTTTTGCGCTGGGTCCCGACAAAGTAGTGAATGCCGATAAACTCCAGATCAGGTGTTTCCCTGCGATGCGCCAATGCGGTGAAAAGATCCTCCTTTGACATGCCGAACTGACTGCCCGCGTTCAGCCGCAGCAGCACGGGCAGCCGCTTGGCGGCCTTGCGTGCAGCATCCTGCAGATAGCGGACCTGCAGCAGAGATTCCGCTGTGCAGGTGCCGACGCCGTCGGCCACGGCGCGGGCAATATCCACGGGCGTCTTATTAACACCCGAATAGATAACACGTGCATCCGCAGCATGCAGGCTCTCGCAGAGCGAAAGCTCTCCGGGACTGCATACTTCCAGCCGCGCAGTGACCTGCATCATGGCAGGCAGCAGAAATGGGTTGGCTTTGATGGAATAGCAAAGGTCGATTTCCCTGCCCCAGATTGCCTGAATAGCGCGCACGCGGGCCTGCAAAGCGTCAGTGTCAAAGACAAACGTCGGTGTGCCGTAGGTGGCAGCAATTTTTTGTAAAGAAGCGTCGGTCATTTATGGGCTCCTTTTTTCGTCAGGGCAGCCAGTGCCGTGCGGTCAATTTTGCCGTTTTTATTCAGCGGCATCTCGTCCAGCTGCACAGCAGTATTCGGCTGCATAAAAGGCGGCAGACTTTCTTTCAGCGCAGCCAGCAGGGCGGCTTTCTCACAGCTGCCCGTGTAAAACAGGTGGAGCCGCTGGCGTTCGGCATCAAACGTGCAGCAGGCACGGGTCACAGCGTCGCAGCGCATAGCGGCAGCTTCAATTTCGCCAAGCTCTACGCGGTGTCCCATGTGCTTGATCTGGAAATCCCGGCGGCCAATATAATACAGGCTGCCGCTTTCGTCGTAGCGGGCCAGATCGCCGGTGCGGTAAATACGCTCATACCAGTTGGTGTTCAGCGGATTCTGGGTAAAGGCCTGCGCTGTGCGCACAGGGTCAGCATAGTAGCCGAGGGCAAGCGCCGTACCGGAAACGCAGATCTCCCCTGCCTGCCCGGGCACGGTGACAAGGGCGTCGTTCTCGTCCAGCAGAAAGACCTTCTCGTTGGGAAACGCGCGTCCGATGGGCAGCGCCTCATCCGGGGCAAAATCGCGGTCCGGCAAAATGGCGTAGGTGCAGTTGCAGGTAATTTCTGTCGGGCCGTAGAGGTTCACGAACCGGGCGTGCGGCAGAGCGGACTTCCACTTCATCAGGTGCTTGATGGGCATGACTTCGCCGCTGAACAATACCTGCCGCACGTGGGAAGGTATACGGTAGCTGAAGCCGTTCATGATGGAGACAAAGCACATGGCACTGACGGCCCAGACAAGTATGGTGACCTCATGGTCTGCCAGATAGTCCATGAGTTTTGTGGGCTGACTGAAATAAGCGCGCGGGATGATCTGCACCTTAGCCCCCGTGTACAGTGCCGTGTACAGGTCTTTGACCGAAACGTCAAAGTCAAAGGGAGCCTGATTGCCCAGAATATCGTTTTGTGTGATGCCGAAAATTTCGGCAAACTGCGGGATAAAATCCAGCACCGAGCGGTGGCTGACGGTGACGCCTTTTGGCACACCGGTGCTTCCGCTTGTGAAGTTGATATACAGAGGGTCAACGTCCACAGCCTGACGGCGGCGGGCTGCCAGCAGGGCAGCGTCCGCGGGTGCGGCCAGCAGATCGTCAAGCCGGATGATTTGCCCGCTGTACCCCAGCGCGGCGGCTGCGGCAGCGTGGGCCTCGTCCGTAACAAGAAATGCAGGGGTCAAAGTATCCAATACCTGCAAAGTGCGGGCAGCGGGCTGGCGGGTGTCAAGCACCGAGTAGCAGCAGCCCGCGTAGACTGTGCCAAGCATGGCAGCAAAGGCGGAAACGGATTTTTCCAGGTAAAATGCCACCGGGCGGCGCGGCATCGTGCGGGACGCCAGAAAGCTGCCGGCGCGGCGGGCCATGTCAGCCAGCTGTGCCCAGGTACAGTCTATCTGGTCATCCCCCACAGCGGGGGCATCCGGGCAGCGGGCGGACGTGGCTTCAAGCCAGTCCAGAATGTTTGTTTGCATAGAAAGCTCTTTTCTTAAAAATTGGCATAGAGGAAACCAACGGTTTCATTGACGCAGATAAAGCTGAGGAGTACCATGAAAATAACAAGATAGTATAAACCCCAGCGCAGCGCAAGCGGCAGCCGCTGTACCTCTGCGTAAGGGTCGCGGCCTTGTTCCTTCAGCACACTATGGGCAAAGACCAGAAGGGTACTGATGATGACAAGCCCCCAGGCCGGGCCGGAGACTGCTGCGAAAGCGCCGGGTGCATTCGCGGCCAATGCGGACAAATTGAAATCCGTAAAGGTGTTGCGCAGGTAGATGCACCCCTGCACAAACTCATTGCGGTCAAAGTACCAGCCGATGTTGACGATGATAAAGGTCCGCACGATGCGAAAAACGTGCCAGCCGCGGCTTTCGGTAGGAATGTGCAGCGCCGTGTTGAGCTTTTTGAAAGCGGGCTCCAGCAGGTCAGCCAGCGCAATGACAAGACCGTTATACAGACCCCAGGCAAGGTAGTGCGCCTGCGGGCCGTGCCAGATGCCGACCACGGCAAACACAAGCAGGTTGGCGACTGCAGCGGGCAGCACACGGCCAAAATGCTTGCCCCAATGCGATGTGGCCCACTTGCCGAAGCGCTGCATCGGCTTGGTCAGTGCAAAGGGATAGAACAGGTAATCACGCATCCACGCACCCAGCGAAATATGCCAGCGCCGCCAGAAATCCCCCAGCGAGGTAGAAAAATACGGCTGCCGGAAGTTGGGCATCATCTCAATGCCGTACAGCTGCGCAACACCCAATACCATATCAATGCCGCCGGAAAAATCTGCATACTGCTGCAGCGAGTACAGCAAAATGGCCAGCAGTGCCATAGAACCGGCCAGCTTGGGGTCATTGCCGTCGAGGATGGCGGCAATCGTCGGGGCGGTCAGGTTTGCGATGGCATATTTCTTCATTGCGCCGAACAGAAACAGGAACAGTGCACGCTTGGTACGCTCCCAGTTCCAGATGTGACGGGCGGTGAGCTGCGGGGCCATCTCTCCGTAGCGGTTGATGGGGCCCTGGATCAGCTGCGGGAAAAAGCTGATGAAAAGCAGAAAGCGGACGTAGTTTTTCTCTGCCGGGTGCCGACCACGGTAGCAGTCAATCAGATAACCGACGGCCTGAAACGTGTAAAAGCTGATGCCAAGCGGCATGACCAGCCCCAGTAAGGACGGCGCTGTGGCCGAAAATGCACCGGAGAGCAGCTCCGCAAAATAGGACCAGTATTTGAAGTAGCCAAGCACAAGAAAGTTGGCAGTCAGCACAGCAGCAACAAGACATTTTTTGCGGCGCACCGCCTGTGCTTTGATGGCCTTTTTTTCGTCCTTGGTTATGCCCGGAGCCTTTCGCCGCGCGGCGGAATCGGCATCCAGCTTTGCCAGCTGCAAGCCGCCGAGCCAGATCGTCAACGCAGTGAAAAGCAGAAAAACAAGGCCCTTCCAGCCGCTGGCGGTAAAAAACAGCAGGCTCAACCCCAGCAGGCAGATCCATTGGCAGCGGCTGAAAACAGTATAATATAAAATGAGTCCAACGCTGACCAGCAGGAAGAAACTCAGGGAATAGATTTCCACACTACACCATCCACAAAATCAAAAATCGACAGAACATTCATAATATCGCTCAAAATCGGCGGAAGAACCAACAATACGGGCATTCACGCGGAACTGGTAGGTGCCGTGCTCCGCCGCTGCGTACTCGGTCCAGGAGCGGGTAGAATACGCGGAAACCCGGCTGTATTCGCTCTCCCCCGGCGCTTTGACCCAGAACTCGTATTCAGCCTGTACGGACGGACCGTGGTAGGAACCGGCCAGCAGCAAAATCTTGTCCGGGTGAACCTCCGGCGTCAGGTAGACGTTGGTGATATAGTTTACGGCGGCCAGATATTCTGACGGCGTCTCGAACAACGATTCCACATCCTGCCCGGCGTCCAGCATAGCAAGAAACTTTGCCATGCTCAGGCTGAACGCATGCCCGCCGGCAGCATTCATGTGGGTGAAATCCTTGTGATAGTCAGGCTCTTTGTTCTCAAACAGCTCCGGCTTTGCAAGGTTAAAGTCATAATAGGAAGCCCCATACTGTGCTGCCAGCTGCTTGAAGTAGGCGTAGTCGTCAAAATACGTCTCGTAGCTCACGACATCCAGCGTGGTCTTGGGCGCACTGATGAGCAAAAGGCGCGTGCCGTTCTCCTGACAGAGCTGCAGCATGGAGGTCAGCTCCTCAATGTGCTGCGCGCTAAAGTCGTGGGCGTTCTGGTTCCAGGTGTTCTCCGTGCCGACAGTGTCAAAGTTGATGACCGCGGTATCCTCCGGCTGGGCATGGGCCGCACCGCGCCGGTGCGGCAGACGATTCAGCACGGCATTCCATTTCTGTTGGATCGTAGCGGGCCAGTCGGTGGGCCAGCTGCCGCTCTGCCAGGGAAAAAGCGCATTCAGGGAATCTGCACCTGTAAAGTTATCACGGCTGGTCATGTAGCGCAGCAGGTCAGCGGGCTTATCCTTCCAGGAATCCGTCTGCAGCTCTGCATATAAAAAAGCCTTTTGGGCTTTGGCATAGGGTTTGCCTGTCATGTTGGTCAGATCCATGACAAGGATCACATACCGGGGAGAATGCTCCCGAAGCAGGGTCTCCAGCGCGATCTGCGACATATCCAAGCTTTGGGCGTTTGTTGCCATCAGTGCAACGGTCTCCCCTGTTGCGGCGGCGAGTTCTTCTTCGGGCAGGGCGCAGGAAGCCAGCGAAGAACCAATGACGGCAATGTCAATGGACTGCTTTTGGTGGTAGCTGCGCCACATGCCAAGGCTGGAACCGTTATCGGGCGGCATAAAGCCGCAGAGAATCAGATTTATAATCAGAAAAATCGCGGTGAACGCTGCGATTTTGGCTATGTGCTTCAAAAGATACGCTCCTAAAACAGACAAATAAAGGAAAATGTCCAAAAACAGTAAACACAACTATTATACATCAATTGGAACATCCCTGCAATGGTGATTTGCTGACAAAGGTAAGATTTTACAATTGTGCAAAAAACCGCGTTTCTTCGTGAAACGCGGCTCTATACAATCAGCCTAAAAGCTGCTTGGCCAAATCAGCGCTGGCCTTGGCATCCTTGCAGTAGTAGTCGGCACCGATGTCCCGGGCGTAGTCGGGCGTCAGCACCGCGCCGCCGACCATGACCTTACAGTCAAGGTGCGCGGCATGCAGGGCCTCGATCGTGGCCTGCATATTGGGGACGGTGGTCGTCATCAGGGCCGACAGGCCGACGAGCTTTGCACCGGTCTGGCGCACGGCCTCTACGACACGCTCGGGGTCAACGTCGCGCCCGAGGTCGAGCACGTCATAGCCGTAGTTTTCGAGGATGACGCGGACAATGTTCTTGCCGATGTCATGCACGTCGCCCTTGACTGTGGCAATGACGATCTTGCCCTTGCTGCCCTGCGCCTGGCCGGAGGCGGCAATTTTGGCCTTGATGGCCTCGAACGCAGCCTGCGCGGCGGTGGCGGCCTGCAAAAGCTGCGGCAGGAATACCGTGCCTTTCTCAAAGCCGTCGCCCACGGCGTCCAGTGCGGGGATCAGCGAGACATTCACTACGTCCAGCGGTTCGCGCATTGTCAGCGCGGCGTCCGCAGCGGCGCGGGCCTCGGCCTTCAGGCCGCGGCGCACAGCCTCAAACAGGGCGTCCCCGCCCGGTGCGGCGGCGCCGACCTCGGCCACGGTGGCGGCGGACTTGCTCGTCTGCGTCGTCTGGATCTGCACATCGGCATAGGCGGCAACGTAGTCGGTGCTCTGTAAATCCTGCGAGGTCAGCACGCGGTAGGCGCGCACGGCAGCCATCATTTCCGGCGTGTTGGGATTCATGATGGCAAGGTCGAGCCCGGCAGCCATGGCCATCGTCAAAAACGTTGTGTTCAGGTAGCCGCGGCACGGCAGGCCGAAGCTGATGTTCGACACGCCCAGCACAGTGCGCACGCCCAGCTCACGCTTGCAGCGGGACAGAGCCTCCAGCGTCTGGACGGCACCCTCCTGCTGGGCACTGGCGGTCAGCGTCAGGCAGTCAATGTAGATGTCCTCATTCGGGATACCGGCGGCGTTGGCAGCGGCGACAATGCGTTGAGCAATCGCAAAGCGGCCCTCGGCTGTCGGCGGGATACCGCCCTTGTCCAGCGCCAGGCCGACGACGGCGGCACCGTACTTTTTGCAGAGAGGCAGAATCTTTTCCAGCGTCTCCGGCTCACCGTTGACCGAGTTGACGATGGGCTTGCCGTTGTAGATGCGCAGCGCACGGGACAGGGCCTCTGGATTCGAGGAGTCGAGCTGCAGCGGCAGGTCGGTGACGGCCTGCAAATCCTTGACAAGCTGCTCCAGCGTGGCGGCCTCGTCGATGCCGGGCAGGCCCGCATTGACGTCGAGCACCTGCGCACCGGCCTCGGCCTGGGCCACAGCCTGAGTGCAGGGGTAGGCGCTGTCGCCGTCCCGCAGGGCCTGCTGCAGCCGCTTTTTGCCGGTGGGATTGATGCGCTCCCCCACCACAGTGATGCCGTCGACCTCCACAAAGCGGACCGGCGTGCACAGACAGCTGCGGCGGATGGGGATCTTGTCAGCCGGGGTCAGCGGGCTGAAGGTCTCATGCAGCCTGGCGATAAACGCGGGCGTCGTGCCGCAGCAGCCGCCGACCATCGAAACGCCGATGGCGGCGTACTCCTTCATCTCGGCGGCAAATTCATCCGGGTCGAGATTGTAGCTGCCGTCGGGGTTCGGCAGACCGGCGTTCGGCTTGACAAAGACCGGAACACCTGCGGGCACGCTGTGGCAGAGGCGCTGCGCGAAGGGCAGAATCTCCTTGGGGCCGAGCGAGCAGTTGATGCCCACGGCGTCCGCGCCGAGACCCGCTGCCGTGACGGCGTAGCTTTCGACGGTGCAGCCCGTGAAGGTGCGCCCGCGGCTCT
>ERZ1034897.813-NODE-813-length-14003-cov-4.095999_pt1 | contig 14003 bp, 5 predicted proteins | sample MGYA00520629_ERZ1034897 | MGnify/ENA primary metagenome ERZ1034897 (study PRJEB33766, sample SAMN09781789) | gut metagenome | biome: gut microbiome | host: Homo sapiens | place: Madagascar | study: EMG produced TPA metagenomics assembly of the PRJNA485056 data set... | reverse complement strand
TTTCTATGCTGCTTATAATTTCGGGAAGTGATTTGGCAGTGTCCTTTTTATCTTTCGGATTGTTTTCGCTTTCCGACAAACTGCTTTCATTTTCCTGCACGTTGTTTTTATTACGTGATACCCATCTGCCGACATCTCCCGAATTTGATGTATTCAAATCATAATCGTTATCGCTTCGCACCTCTTTTACAAATCTGTTTTCCATTAAACTGCCAATTATTTTTTCAGTATTTGTATTAACCGGAATAAAATATCTTGTTCGATAGCCGATACGCTCGGTAAATACACCCTTCTTTTCAAGCCCTTCCGTAAAATAATTCGGACCGGTTAATTCTATTCTATGCTCGCGTGAAACTCTGCGCTGCATGAGCTTCCAGTCATTATCAAGAACGATTGTGTTTCCGGATTTAATGTTTGATATAATATCATTTACACTTATCTTTGGTTTTGTTCTTTCAGCTCCGAGCCTTAAAAGTGTGCCGTCAATATCGCTTTCGGGAATTATTCTTCCTACAAGCATTTCTCCGTCATCTGTAAGCACTCTGTAAACTCTTACGCCCTGCGATGGAAGCTTATCCCATACAGACAACAAGTTGCCTTTCAATAGATGTAGCTTTTCCTCACGAAATTCCGGAAGCTCCGCGACTTCTTTGTTCCAAGCCGCCTTTGCTTCTTCGGTTGATATTTTATCCCACCCGGTGCGCAAACGCTGTTCGGGTATGTATTGTTTTTTATCAGCTCCCACAAGCCTAAAATTATCGCTTACAATGCCGCTTGCGTCCGTTCTTGAACCACTTTTCCAAACAGCTCTGACAGCACCGGTGTTTTTGTTCTTGAAAAACCCTTGAAAGCCCGGCAGGTGGGTGTCCAAATCCGAAAATTTTGTAGGCTTTATCTTGTGCTTCGCGGTAAGACTGTAATATGTTGTAGTAGCCTTTGTTTTCTTGTCTTCTTTTACAACCTTGCTTTCGTTCACAATTACATGGTCTGCTTTATAATTTTCAAGACCTCTGTCAAGTGTACCGTTTGCAATTGCCGCTTCGGTTGCTTCCTGAAGCTTATTGAAATATCCGTTAAATACATCGTTCTGAACTCTTACTTCAAGTACAAGTATTCTGTTCAGGAATTTAACAACGTCCCTAAGCTCATTCGCGCCGGCGCGTATTCTTCCGTATTCGTCAAGGATTTTATCTTTAAGACCGAGCTTTTTAAGTATAAGCTCTCCGTCCGGAATACCCGGAACCTTCCCTGAAACCAAATCATGAAAATAATTTGCAAGCGTATCAGCCGATACACCATTTTCGAGGTTATCACTATCGCTGAAAAAGCCCTGACTTCCGGCGCTTCGTTGCCCTTTTGTAATAGCTCCGAGCTGTGCAAGTCTTTTGGCGATTGTTGACATAAATCTCGCCTGTCCTTTTAAGTCCGTAGAAACAAGTTTGAATATCGGTGCAACAGCTTGATTGCTTCGGTGTGAACGTCCGAAACCCTGAACGGCAATATCAGCCTGCCAGCCCGGCTCGAATAAGTAATGTACTCTCTGCTGCTGATTTTTTGCTGATTTATCCGCATGATAGCTTTTGCCTGTTCCTCCGGCTTTAGAGAATATTATAATTCTCTTTTGACCGTTTTGGAATGCTTCAACATCTGCAAGGGCTTTTGTCTTTGAAAGAGGCTCTACTATATGCTTTCCGTCCTTGATTATCACTCTTTTGCTTCTGCCCGTATTTTCTGCGACCATATCCGACCCGAAATGACTTATAATCATATCAATGGGGGAGTCGGGTACTTTTATGCTTCCGAGCTTGTCGAGCAGCTGCTCACGCATTTTAACAGCTTCACGATTTATAACCGGTGCGCCCTGACTGTCATATACAGGCTTGCTCTTGATATTACCGTTATCATCTCTGTAATTTTCATACTGCTGTACCGGAAAGCTTTTTTCTATGTAGTCCATGAGCATTTGGCGCGGAGTGAGGTCAAAGTCTTCAAGGTCAAGACCGTTTTCCTGTATGCGCTCAAATTCTCGCTTTTGTGAAGCTTCGTTTGTGCTCGTAAGCTGTATTACACATGATTTACCTTCATCAAGCTGCTTTTGAATATCCTCTATAACGGTAGGAGCCTGCATAGCCGTGATAATCTGATTGAAAAACCTCTGCTGTGAACTCCAAAAAGCTCCTACAGCTCTGCCTTTAGCATTGCCGTCCTTAATCTGATTTGTTTCCTTTAAAGCTTCTTCAAGGTTTTCGAGTACAATTTGCCATGCTCTTGCAACCTCGTCATAAACTTCTATTTGCTGGTCTGTGAGTTTGTGAATAACTTTTGAATATTCAACATCATCATAGCTTATATTTCTTGACAAATATACGCCGTTGCTCTTCATGTCGCTTGCAACAACTTCCATAGCTGCAATGCCGCCCGATTTTATTTTGGAAACAAAGTCCTTGTTGCTTACAAACGGTGTCCCCTCGCCCCATAAACCGAGCCTGTCGGCATATACAAGGTTTTCAACCTCTGTTGCGCCCGTTGCTGACGAATAAATAACCCTTGCTTTCGGGAGCAGCTTCTGAAGCTCAAGCCCTGCTAAAGAATATCCGCTCGCTTGCACTCTGCCTCTGCGTCCTTGTGAAAGACCTGTATTTTTCATGTTATGGGCTTCGTCAAATGCTATAACGCCGTCAAAGTCCTTGCCGAGCCAGTTGACAATTTTTTCGAGGTTTGACCCCTCTTTGTCATAGCCTTTTGAAACGGCGCTGTATGTGGTAAATAATATACCTTCGTCAAAGTCGAGTGATTTTTCAGTTTTTTTACCGCCCTCAAATATGTGCAGTACATTTTTATCACCGAACAAAGCCGTTATATCTCTTTCCGCGTCCTTTGCAAGCTTTGTGTTTTCGCTTATCCAAATTGCTTTTTTACGTCCCTTGTTAAAGTTATCAAGAATAACTCCGGAGATTGTTCTGCCTTTTCCTATGCCTGTACCGTCACCGAGAAAGAAGCCTCTTGTCGAGCCGTCCGGCAATACCTGCTCATGAGCTTGTCCGGCATATGATACAGCTTCAAGCTGAACATCGGATAATACTCCGCCCTCGATTATTTTTTTGTCAAATGTAGGCTTGTAAGTAAGCGGCGGCATAGAAACCGTACTCATAGCAGCACTTTCGCTGACACGTGCCGGATGTGGTTTTGCACCTTTGACAGTAAGCGGCTGTACTTCGTACTGCTCAAATACACTGTCAGTAAGCTGTTTTACCTTACGCTTTCTTGGTTTTCTTCTTTCTGCGACTGTGCTATCATGTTCTGTGCTATCAACGTTATCAGCTCTTTGAGTGTTTTTGTTTTGAGCATTTTCTGAACTGTTTCCACTTCCGACTTCTCTATTCTGCTCACGTACTGCTTCAGAATTTTCTCGTCCGCTTCCAACATCGCGTCTTCCTCCGGTGTCGGTGTCGGGTAATTCATTATCCAAAATATCTGTTCGAGTACCGACATTCCCAGAAGCTCGTTCGTCAGGTCTATCAGGTCTGCGAACATCATTTTTTCTATCCCCAAGCTTTCTGCTCTCAGTCCTGTTATTTTCATTGCTGCCTGTGTCAGATACAATATTCTCGGATTTGTTTCTATCCCCTGTGCTTCGAGAAGCTTTTTCGCGTGCAGGCTCACTTTTTCTTTGTTCCAACCCGCTATTTCCTCTCTCTGCTGCTGAAGATATGCCAGTGCGTCCTCTCTCTGTCTGAATAGGCTGTTCAGGTCTTCCATCTCTTATACCTCCCAATAATTTCTCTACATCTTTTAAATCGCTGTACTTTCCTGTGATTGTTTCATTTTCGGTGCTTCCGTTTTTGTCAATTACCAAAAGCTGAACATCAAAATTTGTGCCGTATTTGTTGTAATTCTTTCCGTCAATGCCTATGTTGGCAACAACATTGTACTTCTGCTTAATATCTTTCCACCACGAGCGAAATGCAGGTGCGTCATCTGACATACCGTGTCCGACTATTGCAGCAAGGCGCCCGTTAGGCTTTAATATTTTTAAAGCTTCCTCAATATGCTTTGCGCCTACTTTTGTGTTCTTTATGTTGCGCTCACTTGATGATGAAAACGGAGGGTTCATAACGATTACTGTCGGCTCTATTTTACCGCCGAGAATATTGTTGAGCTGCTCTGCGTTTTCGTTGTAGAACGCGTCAAACGGCATATTTTTAAGTATTCCCAAACGTCTTGTGTCAAGCTCGTTCGCAATAACTTTTGCACCGTCACGCTTTGCGAAAACGGCTATACCACCAATGCCGGCTGATGGCTCAAGCATTGTATCGTTTGCATTTATGTTTGCCGCATAATTCGCAAGATACGCAATTGACGGAGGTGTTGAAAACTGCTGAAATTTATCCATGCCGTCAGTACGTTTTGTCTGCGATGGCAAATTGTTCATAAGCTCAAGCATTTTGCTTTCGGATATGTTGTCAAGCGATAAAATATATCTGTTGACAGCAAGCTCTAACGCGTCATATGCATCCTTTGATGTAAACGTATTGTCTGCCATGCTTCCGCCGTATATGTCGGCAGCTGTTTTAAACAATTCGTCAGATGTTATTTTTTTGCCCGAAGCAAGCTTTTCAAGCATTATATCAGATATTTTTGCTGCTTTTTCGTCAGCACCGTTTGGCTTTATTATATCATTTTCAGTATCGTTTTGCAATGCTTTTTCGGAATTATTTGTTGCTTTGTCGGTATAATCTTCTGAATTTTGTATATTATTACTATTGACAAGTGTATCTTTTGTATAATCATTTGCAGAAGTAAGGCTCAATATATCCGCTTTATCCTTAAATGCAAACCTTTTTAAAAATCTGCTGTAAAATCCACCTTTTTCTTTTATCAGGTCACGGATATGATTATATTGCTCTTCACTTAGCTTTTCGGTAGGTCTGAGTGTATAAAGGGGAGTATCGTCCCTTGTGTCCTTTGTTTCTCCAACTTTAAATTCTACACCCTCATAATTAATCATTTCCGGCAATTCGGAATTAACATCGGTTTCGGGAGCATCGTCCATGTCAAGAATATCCGTAATACCTATATTTTGTTTTTCAGGCATAGGTTCGTTCGGGTGTTCTACCGAAAATTTTTCCGCTATGTAGTCCTCGTTCGGCGGAATGTCATCTCCGTCAAATGATGTATATCCTTCTGTAAGCATATCATCAATTACAAGCTCAATACGTTTTGCAAGCGCAATGTTTTCCTGCCCCTCATCGTTTATAATTCTGTTCAGAGCGTCAGTTATTTCGTCATAGCTTGCATTGGTAGCGTCTTTTATTCTTTCTATTGCTTCACTTGTTAAACGCTTTGTCCCGGTGTATTCAGCTTTGCTGCTTCCGTTGCCCCAAATAACAATCCTTTCGCCTTTGACGGTATTTTTTACATCGCCTATTAGCTCGCGAGCAATATCCGAATAATATTTCTTAAACTGCGGATATGTAAACTGAAACGCTTTGACCTTTCTCGAACCTACACTGTCGTATGTTCTGTCACTGATGTTTTCAATTTCCGATACATCTGCATCACTTTCGGTTTTGCTTGTGTTTTCAGATGAATTGTTAATTTTCTGTTTATTTTCACCGGAAGTGTTGACAATTTTATTGCCTTGTGATATAATATTATTAGAAGCTGTACTACTGGTCGTTTTGGACGTAGAGGAAAGGGCATCCGCATTTTCCGCAGTTGCAAGGCTTCTTTTTTTATACATTGTTTGTATAGCGATGTCATGATGTTTTTTTGATACATAGGTTACTACATAATTATCACCTTTTATATTTTTTTCAAACAAAAGCGCAGGTTTGTTTTCGTATTTTTTATCTGATAAAGTTACTTTGTCGGGGTTTGCAATGACATCAGGAATATTCTTCAAATCATCTAATGTTATGGGTGCCAATCCTCTTGCTGCTTCTTTTTCAGCATTGCCATGAGAATTGAGCAATATTTTTCTTATTTCATATCCTTTTAGAGCAATGTTATGTCCGGAAATGTCAACACCTGTTTCATTTAATACACGCTGTGCTGTGGAATGAGGGATTTTGCCAAAATACATTTTTTTGTTCGTATTTTTATTTTCCAATACATCTTTAACGAAGCTTTCAAACTGTTCACTATTTTTGTATACAATAATTGAATTGCTTTTTTCCCAATTCGATTTTTCTTTATCAGTATATGGTATAATATCTTCTGCGGATAAATCATTATTTATAGTAGATTGAGAAGAACTATTCATAACTGAAATAACTTTTTCCCCGTCATCAGAAAAGTATTTTGCCATTTTTCCAATACTACCTGTTTTCTGATATGTTTCCTTTAATTTTTCAGCAAAAACATTTATATCCGCCTTGCCTGTTGCTTTTTCGGTTATTGCAAGAATATTGTCGAGTGCGTTCGGCAAAAACGTTTCGTTCATTGCATTGACCATGTTGGAAATTTTAACGTCAGAGTTTTTATTTGCAGCTTCAATATTTACGTTTTGAGTTGCTTCTGTTTTTTGAACGTTATCATTTTGCGGAGCGGTCACATTGATTTTGTAATCAGTTCCGAGTGCATTTGTATAACTTTCAAGAGAGGGAGCAGGGAAGCCCACCATTTGCACTGTCTGACCGTTTACTTTCTTTGGTGTAAGTGTAAGATTAAGCTTGTCTGCAAGCTCTACAGCTTCATCTCCGTAAGCTTCGTAAAAATCGCCTACCTTTGTAAGATTTATGTCTTTTACTGTAGGCTCGGTGCTGCTTGCTGCTTCTGTATCGGTTGCGCTTTCAGGCACGATATTCTTATTTTGAATATTTATGCCCGAATAATCATTGTTCAAAATACCGCTTACCTGACTTAAAAATGTATTGTTTGCTGTACCGTTTTCGGTTTTGATTGTGTTTATTAACTCAACAGATTTTTTAAGAATATTCTTAAATTCGTTCGATACAGTTCGGTAATTGGCATTGTTCTGAAGTTCCGGAGCAATATTGTTGTATACAACATCATTTGTGAGTGCATTTGTAAGCTCACTGCTGCCGCCAATATTTTTAGCCGTAACCGAATTTTTAAGTGCATCAGAATATACAGCTGCATAATTTTCTACAAACTGCGGTGTGATAACAGCAGAATTGTCATTTACAACAGCATTGTTTGTGTGTTCAATCACTTCTGCTGCCAACGTTGTCGGCTTTGCTTTAACTTTTGAATACATTCTGTTTATAATATTGTTAGATATATTTTTAACAGGCAAATCATTTGTTTCGGGAACGTCTGATTTAACTTTTTCCATAGTTTCGGATTGTGTAAAATAATTAGAGCTTATAGGCATAGAACTATTAGCTTCCCCAAAATTATTATTGCTTTCATATACATATCTATCATCACTAAGATTGTATGCATTTTCTTTCGCCGCATCCATGTATTGAACTCTGCCAAGAATTTTATCAAGCGTGCTTGTTGTCTTTTCGTAATAATCATTTATTTCGGAAAGAGTGGCTTTTTTCCAGTCGGGTGATTTGGGCATATTAATATCTTTTATGCCGTTTTCATTCAATATTTTGCGCATTCTGTCGTTCATTGTGTCAGTAACGCTCTTAATATCACTGGAGTGATTGCGGAGCTGTTTTACATCATAATTTGCAATAGTACCCAAAATGCCGGAAGCTCCCATTACAGCACCACCTACAGCACCGCCCAGAAAGTTTTCAAACGAGCCCTTAACATCAAATATGCCTTCATTGCCGAAAATCTTTCTTTGCTGAAGTTTCCCGTTATCATCAACATATCCGACTTTTGATATTTTGTCACCTAATCGCTCAAATACGAGATTGTATATTTCCTCTACACCCTCACCTACACTTGAAGACAGATAATTTTTTAAAATTGTACCTGCATTTTTTGCTTTTGAAACAGAAACACTGCCGGGTTTAAATCCACTCATTGTATAAAGCATTTTTTCGGGTGCGCCATCAAAGCCCATTTTTTCTGTAACAGCTGATACATATCCTGTAAATAATGCGTTCTTTTTTGCGGTTTCCCTATCATATCCGTTTTTCACAAGCTCATCATATTTATCTTGTGCCGCACCTATACTCATTATGGCAGTGGTCGGATTGTCAAGTGGGTTTAAAAATTTAAGAGCCTTGCCTGCCGTTACGGAATTAGCTTTATCTATTGCCTTATTTGCAATTTTTGAAACAGCTCCGTTGCCTGATAGTTTTTTTATTTCCGGAGCAGAAGAAATTACCTTTGAAGCAACACTCCCGGCTTTTGTTTTGGATGCTGCGTTTACACCTAAATTAACTAATGGATTGTTTTTAACGATACTTGAAGTTTGAGGTATTCCGAAAACACCCGACATTCCATACGCTCCTGCCATTTGCCCGGCACTTCTAAATCCGGCATCTCCTATAAATTGCATGACTTTATTTGTATTTTCATATCTTTTAAGCCAATCGTCTACAGATAACTTTGATAAATAATCATGAGCAGCACCGTATATATTCTCCAAATTAAAAAGGTCGTTTCCTAATGCGTCTGGATTTTCCTCATAATACTTTTGTGCCTTTTGATATTCTTCATTATAGCTTACACCTGAATTATCAAGCTTGTTTGCAATTGTTTTAAACCCACGTGATGCGCTGTTTGCCATATCATACATACCGGCAACAAATTTAGCCGGCAATTGAGATAATCCTAAGCCTTTAACATTCTTTCTTTTTTCATCAAGCAAAGATATTTTTTTTATGCCTGCATACGATAATGCGTTTTGTCTTTCTTCATCTTTATAGTTTGACCGAATAAAATTGTCTAAGCCTTTTGCTATTTCATATGCTTTTTTACCTTTATTGTTATTAATATAATCATCAATGTTTTTAACAGTGTTAAGCGATAGAGTTGCATTTTTAGCATTTGTTATCGGTATACTTAAAATGGGGTTTTCATCACTACCACCAACAATAAAATCACCGTATGCACTTTTGGTTATGTAGGATTTATATTTGTTTATTGCTTCTTTATCTCTTTGACTTGTCGGCGTGTAGCTGTCGAGGGTATTATCCCTGACAGCTTTATATGCGCCGTAACTGATTTCGCCGAAATTTGTACCGTCATTGAGCTTGAGTTCGTATGAACGCTTTTCCGGTGCGACATACCCTCTCGATTTTAAACTCTGCTTTGCCTGTTCTCTCCAGTCAGCCATGATGTATTACCTCCGTTTATTTTGCATAATGTTTGTCTTTTACTGCGTTATTAACTTCATCTTCTGTTATTCCGAATTTATCATATAACAAGTATTCTTTTTGTGGCAGAGTTAGGCTATCGTCTTCAAGCACTTTGATAATTATAAAATCAGCATCAGCATCAGCACGCTTGTAAATATTTTTGCCAATTTGCTGTAATGCTTTGTAATTCTCACCATACTTTTCAGCAACTGCATTATTGAAATATTTAACCCAACTTTCTACTTTACTTTCCGATAACGGAACTTTGTTGTCATTGGTTGATGATTTTGTACCTGCCTCAGAGCTTTTTGAACTATTGTCACCACCTGCGTTGATACCATTTTCGGCAAGTCTTAAAGTGTTTTCTGTGGAGTTATTATTTAAATCAATTTCGTTTTGACCTTTTATTCTTTCCAGTTCTTTGTTGTTTTCAAATTCTTCTCTCTTTAATTGAGCTTGTGTGTCAAGCGACTTGTTATTATAGTCACTATTAACTTTAAGTGCTTCATCAGCCTGACGCGCCTGTACATTAAACTGTCTGACAGTTTCGTTTTCTTGTGCTGAAATCGGATGCTGCAAAAGCCTTGATAACGCAACGCTTGACGGGTCTTGGTTATACATAGCCCATGCCGCTACATATGCCTGACGTGCCGCATTTGTGTCACCGCTCTTTTCAAGAGCTTCTCCCAGTGCAATATAATCAACACCTTTGGTAAGACCGATGTCAAGATATGAATTATTCCATTTAACCGGTGCAAGCCCTGTAACTGCTGATTTTTCTTTTTCTCTGTTGACTTCATTATTAAGCGCAGTTTGTCCTCTATTAAATTCAGCTTGTCGCTCTGCTGCGGTTTGCTCTCTTGTTTCAGTCGGATAAAGCAAAGTGTTCAGATATTTTTGGTATCCGTCAACATTATTTACTTTTATCTGCCGAGCTTCTCTTACGTCATTTATTTGCTTTATAAGGCTCCTGCGCTCACTGTCACTTATAGACGGATTATTCAATTTAGTTTGGAGATTATCCTCTGTTGCTTGATAATCTATAGACGGGTCTTTCAAGGTACCGTTATCATTAAGATATGTGTTCTTGTATGACATTGTGCCGCCGGTGTTCATCATATCATCCCAATATCCCATAAGCTGCGCTTTATTATAATTGCGCTGAAATTCGTTTTGTCGTGTGTTTTCGGCTTCTTGTGCGGCTGACATTTGTTGGTTTGTGATGTTCAGAGCGTTTGCAACATCATCATTTATAACATCGCGCATATCGGCAACATTATTTTTCTTGTAGTCCATGATATTCTGGTTTGCAAGACTGTTGTAATATGCTCTCCAACGGTTTGCGTTCGCCTGTGCAAAACTGTCTATATTGCCGCCATTTTCAGAAGCGCCCGATGCAATTGAATTTCTGGAAGCATTATCACCTTTGATGCCGTATATTTCTCTTATAGCGTCTGCCGCCTTTGTTTCAAATGGGTCAGACTTAACATATCCCCACAATTCATTTGAACGATTTGATTTTGTGTTATATGTATCCTGAAGATTTTGTGTTGCATTCTGCATATTCTGTCCGTAAACAGTGTCATTTGACCATGTTTTTCCGCTTTTGTCTACATAATCGGAAAAAGCCTTATTAAGCTTTGATGTGTCATCAAAATATGATTTACCGTCCGAAATAGCAGTAGGGTTACCTATTTTTTGACCGCCAAAGCTTATTTCTCCGGTATCGTTATCAAATTTAATTTGATTATCAATATCGTTTTTTGATAAGCCGTATTTTTCACCTAAACTGTACATATACGGTCTGAATTCTGTATTACCTTTCTTAGCATAATTCTTAACAATCCCTGCGGCTTCGTTATAGTCGGATGCTGCAAGTTTGTTCGCCATGTCATTTCTGCCGTATGAGTTAAGCTGCTGATAATATTTTTTTGCATTGTCGGCAGCACTCTTCATACCTTGCGCATCACCGTTTTGTTTGGATTTGTTGTACATATCTTTATAATTTAAAATTTCATTCAGGCTCTTATTAATATCATATGTTTTCATTTAAAAATTACCTCCTAATATCGTCTTGCACCTACATAATCTGAACGGCTTGAAAGGTTGCTTATCTTAACCTTATCGTTTTTGCTCGGTGCGTGCAGAAATTGATTGTTGCCTATATATATTCCTACATGACCGGGATTTGTTTTGCTTTTTTTATATCCCTCAAAGAATACAAGGTCACCCGGCTGTAAATTTTCTCTGCTTACTGCCGCACCCTGTTTAAACTGTTCGGCAGCTGTTCTGTTAATGTTTACTCCGTTTTCTTTCATAACGTACTGCGTAAGCCCGGAGCAATCAAAACCTTTAGGCGTTGTACCGCCCCATACATAAGGTATGCCTAAATATTTGGAAGCGGTATTTACAATCGAATTGTTGCTTGTTTTGTTAGAGCTGCTTTGATTGTATCCGCCACCAATATCGTTATAAAATGTATTCATTATGCTTCCAACCTGATTTGCCCATGATGAACTGATTGAGCCGTCATTATTGTATGCATAACCTTTTCTTGCAGGGTTATTTCCTGTTCCGGCAGAATATATTGATTTTGCTCCGTATTTATCGTAATATGTATTTTTAAACTGATTTGCAAATTGCAACGCTCCGTCAGCCATTTGGTTAAATGTTTTGGCATTGCCGAGAGGGTTGGAGTTTGTCGCTCCATACCCCCATATGTTGTTTTTCCTTTTGGCAATGTTGCTTGTCCCATAACCACTTTCAAGCGCGCCTATACCTAAAATTGCAAGTGCAGAAATTCCTGTTTTTTGCTGAGCATTATATATCCCGTCACTGTCGGACGGTGTTATAACGCTTGATTTTCCGAAACGCTTTGAAATTATTGTTTTAATCTGATTTGACGATAACTTCGGCAACTCTGTCACCATATCAAGCTTTGACAAATCGGAAGTGTCAACCGGTTTTGACTGTATTTCAGAATAATTTTCACCGCTTATTTGTGAGCTTTCGGGCTGTAAGCCGGTAGCTTCGGATATGTACTTTTTTGCGTTGTTGCTTATATTCGGGTTGTTCAGCACGCTTTGATAATCAATCATTTTATTAAACAATGTTCCATCACGGTTTAAAAATGGGTTATATGATACTTTATTTTCCTGCTGTTGCGGATTTAAAAGTGTGTTTGCCGTATCATTTACGGAATTTTTTGCGCTTGCATTTTCCTCTTTTGTTCCAAATAAACCCGATAAAAAATTATTCATGTCAACACTTCCTTTTTAAAATATCATCTTCACAACCACACCGCACACCGCCGTCCCGACCACAGCGAGAACGCCTAAAACGATGTTTAGCTTTGTGTTAATAACTGCGAAATTTGTTGTGCCGTGATTTAATTGTTCATCATGCTTTTGCAGGTGCTGTTCGTGTCCGGCGACAATTTCTTTTAGCTCTCGTACAGCTTCACAGGGGCAATTTCTTTCATCGTTCATGCTTATTCCTCCTTAACTTCGGGAAGACCTGCAATGCTTGTAAGCAAGGAAAGCACGCCCGACAAAGCAGAAGCTGAAACAACCATAACCCAGTTTACTTCGCTTATAACTACGCACGTACCTATCATAGCTACAGCCGTTTGTGCCACTGTCTTTACGGCTCTGACCGCCGCTGCCTTAATCCATGTTTTTGACATAATAATCAATCCTTTCTTAATTCGTCATACCTTTTGAGAATAGCGCAAAGCTGCTCTCTTGTTACGTTCTGTTCGGGTCTGAACGTGTTATCTTCAAAACCGTTCACAATCCCATTATCAGCCGCCCAGTCAATATCTGATTTGCTCCATCTGTTTTCTTCAACGTCCTTAAATTCCATTTGCTTCAACTCCTTAGGTAACATAATCAATCCGTCCCCATATTTGTAATCTCTGCCGACATCACCTAAATCCATGCAGAACGGCTTTATTTTGCGTTTAAATTCATTTTGCGACAACTTACCATACCGACACATAAAAAGGGCAATTTGCCCTGCTACAAAAGGACAAGCGTTAGATGTACCGGTGCCGTCACCCATAAAACCGACATAATCAACATTCAAATTATCTTTATCCCTGCCGCTATAAGGCATAATATCTATTTTTGATTTACACCCTCTAAAGGAACAGGCTCCTATATTAAGTGCTACATTTCTATATACACCTTGTACCCCCTCCGCACCGTTATTGCCTGTTGCGCAGCACATGATAAAATCGCCGTTTTCGATGTGCCCTTTCAGCATTTCATCGCGTTCTTTGCAAGTTGTTCCAATAAATGATGTTGAGATAATATCCGGTTTAAACGTGTTATACATTTCTTCAAAATTGTATGTTTTACCGTCAATCTTCCAATTGTATGTATACAACTTTTCACACGATGTTGTTTGTGTGACACGCGCGTTGATAACTGTAGCTTCCGGTGCAACGCGTTTAAGCATATTAGTAGTCATGGCAGAGTGACCCGAATTTGCCTCATGATTTATAATAGTAATTCCCTTACCTTTGTATCCCTTATCATGGTACGATTTTATTCCGCATATTTCAAAGCTCCATTTCCATATATCTTCCGTCGTCATATCAGACCGAGCCTTTCCATATACACAAGCACTTTCAGCGTATCTTCCGAAACATTCAAATCGTCCGCACTTGCGCCTTTAAACACACCTTTTTGCATAGCCTTGAATAATGCCAGCCTCGCCCATTCGGGCACGTCCTTACCATAATGATACACTCTCGGCGTGTTCTTT
>ERZ1034897.807-NODE-807-length-14084-cov-352.426474_pt1 | contig 14084 bp, 11 predicted proteins | sample MGYA00520629_ERZ1034897 | MGnify/ENA primary metagenome ERZ1034897 (study PRJEB33766, sample SAMN09781789) | gut metagenome | biome: gut microbiome | host: Homo sapiens | place: Madagascar | study: EMG produced TPA metagenomics assembly of the PRJNA485056 data... | reverse complement strand
TCAAAAAATATTAAATTTAACATTTAATAAAATTTAAATATTTTTTTTAATTTTAAAATAATTTTTTAATTTTTCAAATATTTTTTTTAATTTTCTTATCATTTTTTAATATTTTAGATTTATTTTCATTTTCTTTGATTATTTTAAGAATTTAATTTAACTTTTCTTTTTTGATTTTTTTGTCTTTTTAATTTTTATAATTCAAAACTAATTGTTTTAATGACCCTTGTAATATAGATTCAATTTCATTTATGACTTCAACTTTTCTGGATCATCCCTAAATTTTGGGGTTGACTAGAGCAGTGAATTTTGTAGATAGGAACAGATAAGTTAAAATAAAGGCTCCACCGTTTATCTTTAATAACCACAAAAAAGGAAACAGATGAAGCCTTCAGATATTGTAACTAATTCTTACACTGCTGCCAATAATCCAGAAACAGAAAATTTAGTACAAGCAACTCCAGAGGAGTTGCTACACATAAGAAGAAAAGAAACTGTACTTGAGCTTTACCCTGGATGTGTAGTTACAGAAGATCCTGTCTTAGATGCTGAGAATATGAGGCTAATTGTTAAGTTAGCCTATACGCATTTTGATAAAGATTGACATGGTTGTGAGCAACATCGTTTTCAGCTAAGGGAGTGGGGAGAAAGAACCATTAAGGATGTACCTCTAGGAGCATTCAAAGTGAGCCTAAAGATTAAAATCCCTAAGGTGTATTGCCCTTGGTGTGGTAAAACCAAATGGTTAAATCCACCATTTAAGCATCCACACCATAGGATCACTATGAGACTGTATGGGCAGATATTAAACTTACTAGATCTAGGTGTAAGTCATATTGATCTTAAGAAGATAGGTCAAATCCTAGGTGTAGAGGCTGATATCGTAAGGGCTATTGATAAGGCAAGGCTAAAGCTCTGGTTTAAGAGTATTCCATTAGAAAACGTAAAATACATAGCAATAGATGAAATCAGTGTTAGGAAGCATCATGACTATATAACTGTAATCATAGATGCTCAAACAAGAAGGTTGTTGTTTGCCACTCATGGACGAAAGAAGGATGATTTAAAACCGTTCTTTGAGAAATTGAAACAATTAGGTTTAATAGACAATATCCTAGGCGCAGTAATGGATGGCAATTGTGGCTATCAAAACTTAGTAAAGGAGTTATGCCCAAAAGCCAAGATTGTATTGGATTTATTCCATTGCATTCAGTTATATAACAGAGAAGTAGCTGATGCTGTAAGATTGGCTCAGATTAAAAAGCTTCGCCAAGATCTCGCTAACCTAGATGACGATGATAAAGAAGGCAAAGAAAGACTCTTAAAACAGATTTCTGATCTAAGGCAAAGTAAATGGCTATCCTATGTGGTAAGGACTAGATTAGAAGCAGCTAAAGAGTCTAATGTAAATCTAAAAGAGCTAATAATGAACAACTTACCGTTGCTTCAGGTAGAAATCTTTAGTGATGGTATTAGAGAGCTGTGGAAGCATGTAAAATCACCAGAAATGGTGAGAATAGCTATAGAGAACTATTGTACTCAAGCAAAAGAAAGCGGAATTGAGCAAATTATTAAGTTTAGTGAGAAGCTTAAAAGCTGGACTGAGTATATCATTCATGCAGCTACAACAGGCTTAAATACGAGCATTTTAGAAGGTTGTAACAACAAATTTAAAGTGATTAAAAGAGTTGCTTACGGCTTTAGAGATTTAGAATATTACATTCTAAAATTACATCAAGCCTTAAGTGTTGATCGTGAATCTACATTGAAGGCTTGCACATTATGATAAAAATGTATACCCCCATTTTTAGGGAAGAACCAAATTTTGTTGATAAAAAGCGAGGTAAATTTAAAAGTAAGCAAAGAATCATAGTTCTCATTTTGTTGAAATTATTCAACTTTGAAAAATGTAGTAATACTAACTTTTTAGATAGAGATCTTTTTTACATAAAGGGCATTTCTTTGTTCTAGAAAAACTTCTAGGTGATGCTTTCCAACTTTTTCCACAACGAGGCCATTTCCAATAAACTGCGTAATTCGCACCTGCTAAAACCATACTTGGTTGAAGATTTCCATTTAATTTATCATCCCAATAGATAATTTTATCAGGATATTTATTGGCAAAACTGTTTTTGATTTTATTATTAGCGTATCTTGCAAAAATAATGTTGAGATCTCTTCTTACATCAATATCAATTATGTAGGATTTTCCTGTTTTTGTTGATATGTATTTAATTAAGTTTTCTATAACTTCTTTTAAATTATCGTAAGATCGTGTTGGCTTATAATTTATTACATTGTTTTTTAATTCAATCTGATTAAGCTCTTCTTTTGTTTCTTCTACAACAATAAGATCAATTTTATTTTCAGAGAATTTTGCTTTCTTTTTTAAATCTCTGATTATTGTTTCTGGTTTATTATGAAAAAATACCCCGTTATATTCGATTGCAAGATGCAATTCTGGTATAAAAATATCTGACTCGAAACCAAATAGAAGTTTTCGACTTTGTACATCTATAATTTGTTCTAAATAGAAAAGAATCGTTTGCTCTGGAAAAGAGGTTTCATATTTTCTCGAACAGATTGGACAATTTGTATTTTTAGACGTTCTAGAAGAAATTTGAGCTTTCCATTCATAACCGCAATTTTTACATTTCCACCAAACTTTAGCTCCTGAAGCAGCAACAAATTCTTCAGGACTTTTGCCATTATTCTTTTCGTAATTCCAATCTTTTGCGATATCAGGATATAAAACAGCTAAATTATTTTCTCTACTTGCAAGTCTGTTTGCACAATACGGACATTTTGTAAATCGTCTTGTTTGAATAACGGCTTGCCAAGAATGACCTTTTTTACACTTCCACCAAACTTTTCGTCCTGAATTGATGGACAAATTGTAAGGAGAAATTTTTATGTTCTTTTCAAAATCCCATTCTTGCTTTAGTTTCGGAACTAATGTAAAAATATCATTAATACCTTGTACAATTTTTTTCCCTGTGCAAACTGGACATCTTTGACCTTTTGTAAATTTGCTAATTTCAGTACTAAATTCATGTTTCTTAGGGCACTTCCACCAAACTTTTTTATTACTAAAAGGAGAATAATAGTCTGGAGATAAAGAATTTTTATCATAATCCCAATAAGTAAGAGAATCTGGCACTTCCTTTGATAAAACGTTATCATCCTTTTTTGTAAAATATCTTGATTTTCGTTTTCTTTTGCACAAATTGGGCATCCTCTACCATTTGTTCTTTTGTTTATAGTTGCTTGCCAATTATTTCCGCATGTTCTACAAATCCACCAAAATTTTTTCCCTGAATGAGCTGTATAATCTTTTGGCGAACCAATATTTTTGGCAAAATCCCATTCAGTAGCAATGCTTGGATATTTTGTTGCTAAACAATTTTCTTCGGAAACAAGTTTACCTTGACAATAAGGGCATCCTGATTTAAATCTGCTACTAATTTTAGCAAGCCAAGAATGCCCTTTTACGCACTTCCACCATACCTTAAGATTCGAGTTGTAGTATATTTTTGCTGGATCAAGACTATTATTTTTATCATAATCCCATTCTTTCATAAACAAGGGATTTTTTGACAGAAGATCGTTATATCCAGATAAGACCTTTTTAGCAGCGCAATAAGGACATCTTTGACCACTTGTAAATTTACATACTCTCGATTTCCATGAATGACCTTCTTTACACCGCCAAAACACAGATTTTTGAGATTTAACAGATAGATGTGATGGATCTTCTGTATTTTTATCATAGTCCCAATAGTCTTCTGCTTCAGGATACAGCTCAAATAAACTTTTGGATAATTTGTTAGTTACCATTTGAATCTACTTCTTTTGTCAAATCTTTGATACTAAAACAAATCGCATTCTTATTGCGATTGCAGAAGTTATCACAAAGTTCTCTGAATTTAACCTTACCGACAATACTTCTTATATTATTTTTAATAGACTCATAATCAACTTCTGTATAGCAGAATACAATCGCAGTTCCTAAATTTTTATTAGTAAAAAGCTCTTTTAATATATCTGAATCTGCCGTACTACAAGAATGTCCATAAATCATTAAATTATAAGGAGAATGTATAATTGACGATAGTGGAAAGTAATTAACGTTATTTGAGTTTCTTTGACTTTCTTTTTCAAATGAGTATAAGTCTTTGTGTATATTAGCATTTGAGAGGTTAGTATAGCCAAATACAATATTTTTAGATTCTACACTACCATTTACATGAAATATTTTTACTTTTTGATTTTCTTGAGAGTAAATATCTTTTATTGTTTGTGTGTAGTTATAATCAATGACAAAATCTATCTTTGACATTGATAGATCTTGTATATAATTTTCAGAATTTCCTTTTATACTACTAATGTAAGGGGATATTAACTTTTTTAATAAGTAATGTTTTGTTACTTTATTATTTTCTTGCTCTCCACAAATTAGCAAAGAACTTTGTTTAGAATAAATACAGCACAAATAATCAGAAAATAATTTTGAAAAAAATTTAAGCCCTTTATAGTATTCTAGAGCTAAATTTGGATTTTCAAATAAAGGAGAACTGTATAAAACCTGTTTTTCTTTAAAATATGAAGGATAAAACTTTAATGAAAGCTCTTTTGAATTTAAGACTAAAAATTCAATAAATTGTTCAACATCTAACCAACCATTAATACTCTTTTTTGCATAGTTCAAGTGCGAATTTATGATACTTATACAAGTAGAGATTCCCTTATTGAAAACTATTTTTTTTACATCAAGATAATTCCAAAAATCAGATGAAAACGATAGCTCTTTAAAGCCATAAAATTCAGAAGCTGTTTGAGAAGAAAAAAGTTTTGAATTGTTATATAAAGGAGAAAAAGGCTCTAAAATGATGCTGAATAGATCAATTGAAAAAACAACCTCAAAAAAGTCCTTTATAAAAGGATGCTTCAACATTTTTAGAATTTTGTCTGTTTTTTCTGCATCTGATAGAGTTTTTAAAGCCATAAAGAAAAACAGCTTATCTTCTTCTCTTATTTCTTTTTCTAATTCATTTATTGATTGAAATTCTTTGATTTGACCATACTTTATAAGCATTTTGTAGTTATTTAAAACAGGAATGAAAACCAGATATTTAACAAAATCTGAATAGGATGTTTTTAAACCACAAGCCAAATCAAAGCCGTTTCCAATTACCAAGATATTATTTTTTGTTAATTGACACCAGTTTTTTAAACAATTGCTATATTTAATCATGTTTTTACATTACGTTTGTTAAATAAATAACCTACTACCTATTATATAAAACATTCAAAATGCAAATTGCAGTGCACTCCAATTTTTCGAGGGAGGGATTTTAGATAGTATTCATTTTGAATTACATAATTGGAGAGTAAACACTGCATTTTTTAATAAAAGGAGGGGAAAAATTCCCCATCTTTTATTCCTTTACTTACTCTTTTTCAGCCATCTTAGAGTAACAATAATCTCCTCACTCTTTCATAACCCTTTTACGTTCCTTTTCAAATTTAGAGCGGTCATAAGCTCCTTTTAAAGGATCTTTTCTGGTATGAAGCAAGCAAAGTTCTACTGCATCAGTATCAAACTTTGTGTTGTTACCTAAATCATCTGCCTTGGACCAGATTTTAAAAGTAGCTCTGGCAACACCGTGCTGTGTAATAAGGCTAGGTTTTCCGTCTTTATTTAGGATATTCTTATCAACAAATGGTTGTTGCCTATGATCTTCTCTGTGCTTATTAAGTCTTCTTAATAAACTACAGAACATAGAATCAGTAAATGGTTCATATAACCTATTATGAAAGACATAATCACTGTCGTGCGTTATTGATTTTAATATGGTTACAGCCTGCTCATTTAGGTAAATAGTTCGTTCAGCAGATTGCTTTTTATTTTTGTCGTTCTCTAAAGGGATAGTCCAAGTATTATTATCAAAATTTATCTGATCCCATTTGATAAGTCTTGCAGCTTTGGCTCTAGTTGCCGTAAGAATTGAAAATAATAAAGCTTTTCGACCAAGCTCAGTAACGGCTGAAAATTCATTTATAGCGCAAATAAGATTAGGCAATTCGTGATAATCAACACAAGGGTAATGCCTCTGCTCCACTCTTTGAGTCTTTAAAGGTGATAACAACGTTCCAAGAGCACCACGCATATTTACAGGATTCTCTTTATCCATGTATTTTTGAGCGATTGCATAATCAAAGATCTGTTTTAAGAAGGAGCATAGCTTTAAAGACAATGATCTTTTGGTGGTCCAAATCTTAACTAGCACATCGTAAATTTGCTTTGGCTCGATAGTTTCAACATCTTCAAGCTTTAAGTATGGGAACACATGGTTGATTAACATTCCCCTAAAAGCAGATTCAGCTGTCTTGTCAAAAATAAAGCCCTTATTGTCTTTTTTATATTTGATGTATTCATTTGCAACGGCGATAAAGCTGTGAGCGGAAATTGTTGAATTTTTTTGGTCTTTTTCATTGCGCTTTATAGCCTCTTTCTTAGCTTCATCTCGCACATGATAAGGATCAATTCCAGAATACAACATAGCTCTCATTTTTGAAGCCTCTTTTATGGCATGCGATAGAGGCATAACGTTTGCGTAACCGATGGTTAACAGTCTTGATTTATGGGCAAATTGATAACGGAAACAAAATAGGCGTGTTTTTACGGAGGTTATCCTCAGGCAGAGACCAGCGACATGACCTAGTGCGTGAACACCAATCTCAGTTAAACCTCTTACTTCAGATACTTTTAAGGCACGTGCTTTAATGGGCATAGTTTATCCTAGAGCAGAAAATAGCTAGATCTTCTGCGTAATTTGCTATAATAAATTTATTGATTAAAATTTATACACATCAACAAAATTCTTTTTATAAAAGAATTAGTTAACTTATCAAAAAAATTCAAAAAAGTTTGCACTATACCCGTAGGACAAACTTGCGAATTTTGCGTTTGAGGAAATTTTGTTGTCTTCTCAAATAGACTACTCAAACGATTGCGTTAAGTCCCTAATTTTTAAAGGGATTTACGATCAATTCAGTATACATATTTAATCAACATTTTTAAATAGTTTTTTACATAATGGAGTGAATTTTTAAATGAAAAACAATCAAACTTTTCCCTTGCCTCAAAAAACTGCTACTGAAATCATGAACAATTACCTCTCCAGAAAATTTGAAGAGCGTATTTCAAATTCACCAGATGCCATTGTTGAATTGACTGAAAGTGAAGCTGCTAGTCTTTTTGATTTAGATTTTGAAAGATCTAAACCAGAGTACGTAAAAAGAGCTGAGCTTGCTGAGTGTGAACTATCTGCTCGTGCTGATGATGGTAAAGAGGAATAATTAAATGGCTTACAAGAAATATTCCTCAAAGACTACAGCTCAAGACAAGTATTCAGATTTAGCAAAATCCGTAGCTGATATTTTTATCAAGGCTTTAGAAGAAGAAACCTTACCTTGGCAAAGAGGTTTTAATCCTATCTTCAAGCATCCACCTTTTAATCCTGCATCAGGAACTATCTACAGAGGATATAACCGTATGCTGCTATCTTTAGTTGCCTATCAAAATGGCTTTAAAGATCCTCGCTTTATGACCTATAACCAAGCTGTAGAGTTAGGAGGTCATGTTCGTAAAGGAGAAAAATCCATTACTTGTATTAAGTATGGTGAAAGAAAAAAAGCTGCGCTTGATGAAGAAGGTAAGCCTAAGTTCGATGAAGAAGGTAAACCAATTTATGAAGTAAAAGGCTACCTATCAACTTTTAATGTCTTCAACGTTGAGCAAATTGATGGTTTAACCCTGCCTCCGATTACAAAAGAAAGTGATGTTGCAATTCATAACTGGTCCCCTATTGAACGAGCAGAAAATCTTTTGGTAGCAACTGGTGCCAAGATTGAAAACACATCAGACTGTACTATTCCTTGTTATAACCCTTCAATGGATTTGATTAAGCTTCCTTTAAAAGAGCAATATGAAAATAAAGAAAGATATTACGCTACAGCCTTACATGAACTCTCTCACTGGACAGGTCACAAATCACGCTTAGATAGAGATTTAGACAATTCATTTGGAACTGATAACTACGCAAAAGAAGAATTAAGAGCAGAGATTGGAAGTTCCCTAGTATGTTTATCATTAGGCGTTAATTCAGAAATATCAGAGAACTCTAAGGCTTATATCAAGTCATGAGTGCAAGAACTAAAAGATGCACCTAACGAGATTTTAAAAGCTTGCGCTGACGCTGACAAAATCTGTGATTATGTTATGAGCTATGATCCTGAATATGTAAAAGCAAAAGAAGATCATGCTAAGCCTATGATTGTAGAAGCTAAGACTATTGATAAGGCAGAGCTTCCACAAATTAAAGCAGATGTTGAAAAGCATATTGAAAAGGCTGTTCAAAATGCTCTAGAAACAGCACCTGTATCATTAAATGATTTCTTTGCTGATTTTGATAAACAACAAAAAAACAAAGATCTATCCACTACAGCTAAGACACCTGAAGAAATTAAAACAGAAGCTAAAGCAAAAGAAGAAAATCAGTTCTTATCGCCAGAGGATTTAGAACGTAATCTTGAGAATGTAATGTCAAAAGCTCAAATCATCTCTGAGTGGAATCATTACTTTGCCCAAAAAACTATTGAAAGTGCCCGTGAGGATAATCCATTTAAAGAGCACTACGCAAAAATTAGGGATGAACTAGCTTCCATCAAAGAAGGAGATGCACCTATTATTGAGCTTACCGATATTAAGATCTTTAACAAAACATATACTCATGAAGTTCAACCTCAGGACTTTGATGCCTATATTGATAATCAAAAGTTTGATGGCGTTGATTTTCCGATGTTCACTGGATTCATAGAGTTTACAGGTAAAACTAAAGGTGAAGACTTTAAGTTTGTAACTCATGGCTATGGCGATTTTCTAAAGAATCAATACGATTTAGAAAAATCATCAGATAATGTAAAAGCAGCTTTTGATAAAGACAATCAACCAGTAAATGCACTAGGTCACTTTTTACATACCATTAAAAGTGAAGATATTGATGCCTTCACTATTCGTTATCCAGCCTTTGATGAAGAATACCGCAAGTTTATCAATAACAAAGAGCTTGATAATGAAAAGCAACAAATTCTTGATGATTTAAAGGATAGAAAAGGCATCATGACCTCATGGAACTTGTACTTTAATGATTTAGAAGAAGACAAGATGCACTTTAATAAGAATCTTGCCAAAGATTTGATGGAGCATAAAGGCAATTCACCTTTAGTAAACATTGAAAACATTACGCTGTTAGATAAGGAAGGTAAGACAGTAGATAACTTTAGAGACTTTGATAAGTACACAGATCTTAATATCTACAAGAAAGATGATGGCAGCATTGATTTTACTTTCATTGATGGCTTGAACTCATTGAAGTTTGATGGCACCTATAACAATGAGCCTTTTAGCATTGTTACCAAGAGCATTGGCGATAGCTTCAAGCAAGATGTTGATTTAGAAAAATCGTCAGACAATGTAAAGTCAGGCTTTAAAGAAGGTAATCAATTCTCCCCAATTTCAGGTCTTGGTGAAATTGCACAAATTCTTGCCCGTGAAGATGGCGATGCATCTATTGCAAGTCATGCTAGATTCTCTGAAGCTGCAAAAGAATTTACAGAAAGAAAACTATCTGAACTTGCATATAAAGAGAAGGTCATTGCAGATTTAAATTCTGATGAAAGTCTTGGAGCAAATCCAAAAGTTCAAGCAAGTTACGCAAACATCGCCATTGCGCAATCTAATCTTAAAGCAGGTGAAAAGCTATTTGTAATTGAGGACTACTCTATCTTAGATAAAAAAGGTAAAGAAGTTAAAAACATCAAGGATTATGATGCATTTACCACTCTTGCACAAAACAGCAAAATTAATGATAAGAGCAATATTAAAGCTTTAGAGTTTGATGGTGGCTTAAAGCTTAAAGGAACTTTTAAAGGCGAGAAGTTTACTATCGTTGCAAAAGGATCTGATAACTTTAACCTAAACATTGACGTTGCAAAATCTTCAGCTAATGTTTTTGATCCCCAAAAGAAGGCTATATCAGATTTAGCAAAATTCATTGCTAATACAGATGCAAAGATCTTTATCTCTAAAGAGATCCGTTCTGATTACAGAGCTTTCTTTAACAAAAAGGCAAGAGCTAAACTAATAACAAAAGAGATAAAAAAGGAGTTAAAACTAAATCCAGAGCCTGCAACTAATCACAAGGTTAAAATGCAAGCTAGCTTAGATAGGTAAACTTTTATAATGTTGCAATGTTTTATGGCATTGCAGCATTATTGTTACCAAGTTATATTTCATTTCAACATAAGATTATAAAAGGTATTGCTCTAATTGCTTGTTAAGTAATCATATTAAAAAATATAAAAAGACAAAAAAGCCCTGGACACATATTAAGTTAAAAGATAAAATAGGAGAAAAATTGTTCAAGGAAAAATCAAATGCAAAAACTAACTATTCCTTACATTAAATCTTTAGGAAAAGAAAAGAGCAATGAAAATTTATTACTTTTAATAGAACTTTATAAAGATAAAAGTGTTTCACTAGAACTCAAAAGAGAGATTGTATCTTCTATAGGAAGACAAAACGACAAAGAAATTGTTGCTGAATTTATCAAAAATAATTACACATCTAAGTTCAACAGTATGGACATGGTATATCAATTTTACAGAACATGCCTATACAACTATCAAACAGAAACTTTCAAAAAAATCGCTGACGACATTGAAGAATTCTACCAAAACGAAATAATTCTAAAAATGAAAGAGTATTTTCTGTATAAAAAGGGAAATATAAAATTCAAAGAGACTTCATCGAATATAGACGCTCCTAGTTTACTTTGCGGAGATTGCGAAGCTACTTTACATCAAGTAAAAGAGAAATCAGTAAAGCTAATTTTTACATCTCCTCCGTACTATAACGCAAGAGAATATAGTACTTACAAATCTTACAATGAATACTTGCTAAAAATGAAATCTGTATTTAACAGCTGCAAACAAGTACTGGAAGATGGTAGGTTCATAATAATAAATGTATCACCAGTTATAACAAAGCGACCTGGAAGAGAATTTGCTAGTATAAGATATCCAATTCATTTTGATTTCCATAAACTTCTTGAAGAAGTTGGCTTTGAATTTATTGATGAAATTATTTGGAAAAAACCAGACTACAGTGTACCAAGTAGGAATGGAGGATACACTCAAACTCGAATGCCTCTTTCTTACAAACCAAATTGCGTAACAGAAAGCATTATGGTTTATAGAAAAAATGCGCCATTTTTACTTGATAAAAATATTCATTTTCATAAAGACTACCATCCGGACTTTACAGATACTTTTGATGAAACAAATTGTTGGGAAATTTCTCCAAGATCATCAAAAGATCACCCTGCGGTATTTCCTCAAGAATTGTGTAAAAAGATTTTACACTACTACTCATTTCCTAACGAATTAGTTTTAGATCCATTTGCTGGAAGCGGGACTTTTGGTGAAGTTGCTATAGAAATGAAAAGAATTCCTTTACTATGTGAACAGCACCCTGATTATATACAGAAATTAAAAGAAAAGGGATTTGTAACAATTAATCAAAATTAATCTTTACATTTAAAGCTACCTATGACTAATATACCTCTAATGCAATAAAGCTATATATGAGGTATTAGATGCAGTATTTCACTAATGAAATTGTAAAAAACACTGTAAACAAGCTTATTAAAGGTCAAGATTACAGAGAAGAAGTTGTTAATAGCATTACAACGACATTTTTTGACTTCTGCCTAGAGTTTTTCAAAAAAGTTTTAGATGCAAAAATTAAATCTCAACAATTAAATCTTGACTGGTACAAAGAGAATTTTATATCTGAAGACTTACCAAAAGAAGAGTTTGTTATAAATGCCGGATTAAACAGAAAAACAATTAAAAATATTTATGGAACAGAAGAAAAAAAAATAGCCATAGATGTTTCTAGAACAAACTACGAATACATAAAACAATTAGTTGATGACATAGGCTCTGGAGAAATCAATATAAAGATTTCTTTAACTTATAACAATATTCACGTAGATTTAAACCTTCAAGAAAGTCTTATTGTGATTAACGCTTTGGCAACTAAAAAGGTCGCAATAAGAGGAGGGGCTTGGAGCTCTATAGGAAAAAAAGTAGAGAAGCCTCTTATTGATAAGTTATGTGAAATTTCAAAAGTTCCTGCAAATTATATTGATAACTCTACCTTCAAAAAAGATAAAACAAAAGATGTTGATAGGGAAATTGACTATAAACTTTTCTCCAGATCAAAACAAATGTATAAAATTGAAGTAAAACTTATGGGAAGAGGAAATCCTGAAAGTGCAGATGTTGTAATAGCTAGAGATACAGCTATCTTAATTGCTGATACTTTAAGTCAACAAAATAAAAATCAATGTAAACAACTCAATGTAGAATACGTTGAACTAAAAGGAAACAACAACATAAAACAGGACTTTGAAGCTGTTCTTCAACGATTAGACATTCCTTTTAATGAATCTAAATAGAAATTATCAATATAATCGTAAAAGGTCGGAGAATAATTTCAGGCCTTTTTCATTTATTTAATCAAACAATTTCTAAAAATTTCTAAATTTATCAAGTAATGCAATAATTGATTTATTAACAATATAGTCTTTTTTATAATTATCCACATTTGGATCATTATCTTTCAATGATATTAACTTGTCCAAAATTTCTTTATTATTTAGATTTGATGAAATTTCATTTTTTAATTCGTCTATACTGTATTTTATGTAATCAAAAAAATTCTCTTTTTCTTTATCTGAATTGAAAATTACAATATTACTTAATATGTCATTATGGCGACAACATGAAAAAAAATAAATCACACTTTTGGTGTTGTCGCCATAGATTTTATCTAGAATTCTCCTCTACCAGAAAATTCTGAATATGATTCAATAAAATATTATGAGGATGATCCTGCTTTTTCTATAAAAGAAAAAAATATGGAATCTTATAGTCAACAATACTATATGTATCTCTTTTTTGATAGCCGGCCTTTAGCAGAAAATGTTTATATTTGTCATCAAAACACTATCTTGTCGAAGTATCATGTCATTATGCTAGATGGCTGTAGAGCTTATGCTGTTGCACCAGAAATCGAACCTATTGTTGATAGATCAACTTATGAATACTATTGAAGACGATCTTTTATCCCATCTTGAGCAACGTTCCATACTCGAAGATATGCCGGAGGATACTTTATTAGCTAAAGCTTTTAAAGCAAGAACCAAAAAGAAGTAATTCACAAATTGTTAAAGAGCATTTTAAGCTTAGGAGACTAACCTCTCCTGAGTTAAAGGTCGTGCTTAAATGAAAAGTTACACAAATTAACTTCTAAAGTTAAGCCCAAAATTTAATTAACAGGCAACAATCAAAAGTGTGATTTAGTTTTTTTCATGTTGTCGCCATATAAATAAAAGTACACAATAAAGTACAGTTGGAGAACACTTTGACGAACAGTTCTAATGCTGTACTTAATTGTGTACAAGAAGTGACATGATTTTTAACTATTGATTAAGCTTTTTATACATATCACAACCATTTTGATTTTTATTATCACAAGCTAATCCAAAATACTCTTTTGCTTTAGTATAATTTTGTCTTACACCTTCACCGTTATAGTACATAAAGCCTAAATTAAATTGAGCATCAGCATCTCTTTGATCAGCAGCTTTTTGATACCACTCAAAAGCTTTAAAGTAATCTTGCTTTACCCCTCGTCCATATTGGTACATAACACCTAAACAACATTGAGCAAGAACTTCTCCTTGATCAGCAGCTTTTTGATACCACTCAAATGCTTTAAAGTAATCTTGCTTTATCCCTCGGCCGAAATAGTACATATTGCCTAAACAACATTGAGCATCAGCATTTCCTTGCTCAGCAGCTTTTTGATACCACTCAACTGCTTTAAAGTAATCTTGCTTTACCCCTCGGCCATATTGGTACATAAAGCCTAAACAACATTGAGCAGCAGC
>ERZ1034897.801-NODE-801-length-14188-cov-10.722423_pt1 | contig 14188 bp, 13 predicted proteins | sample MGYA00520629_ERZ1034897 | MGnify/ENA primary metagenome ERZ1034897 (study PRJEB33766, sample SAMN09781789) | gut metagenome | biome: gut microbiome | host: Homo sapiens | place: Madagascar | study: EMG produced TPA metagenomics assembly of the PRJNA485056 data... | reverse complement strand
AGCCGCCGGAGCGGTGCTTAAGCCGTAAGGCGGGAATTGTGCGGTGTTGCCTTATAGATCCCGCGCTGCCGGGAATCCGTAGGCTCCCTCAGCCGCCTGCACGCCGCGCAGAATTGCTTTAGCCATCACCCGGGCCGCCAGCGCACCCACTGCATCCTGGTCAGCTGCCACATCCCCCAGCGAGACCGCGTAGATGCTGTCCCCATCTGCCGAGGTATGCACCGGGCGGATGGCGCGGGCGTAACCGTCGTGCGCCATGCCTGCGATCTTGCACAGCCGTGTTTTGTCAAATCTGGCGTTGGTAAATACCACGCCAATCGTTGTATTACCGACGAATTTATTCTCTTGTACGTCGATTTTTTCCAGCATCAACTGTTCGGAGTCTAGGAAAGTCTTGCCATCGTCTGCCCGCAGACCTGCGACCTTGCAGCCGTTTTCGTAGTTATAAATGTCGCCTGCCGCGTTCACGGCCACAACCGCACCGACTTTCAGCGGGCCGACCTGCACGGCATAACTGCCGATGCCGGATTTCATGCAGTGATCCATGCCCAGCAGCTTGCCCACAGTCGCGCCGGTGCCCACACCGTAGTTGCCGTCGCAATAGTTGCCGCCGTTCTCGGCATTGGCACAGGCTTGGTACGCCATGGCGGCATCGGGCCGGGTGCGGGCATCCGCCACGGTCAAATCGAAGAGGTCTGCCTGACAGACAAGTGGCACTTTCGTCACACCTACGTCATAACCGATATTGCGTTCTTCCAGATAGCGCATCACGCCGCCCGCGGCGTCCAGTCCGAACGCGCTGCCCCCCGCCAGCACAATGGCGTGGATGACCTGCGCCGCCGCCAGCGGTTTGAGCAGCTCGCTCTCCCGCGAAGCAGGCCCGCCGCCGCGAACATCCAGTCCCGCCGGGGCACCGTCTTTGCCCAGCAGGAACACCGTGCAGCCGGTCCCCGCTGCTGCGTTCTCTGCCTGGCCGATTTGGAGATTGTCAAAGGATGTGATGGAGATTTCTTTCATGGTCGTGCCTTCTTTCCGCTTTTATTTTATTGTACATCATCTGCCCCAGCCGCGCAACAAAAATTCCCGCCGGGCGGGCACCCGGCGGGTAGAGGAATCATTCAAACTCGGTAAGTTCGGATTCTTACTAAACAAATTCGCTTAGTTATGCTATTCTTGAATATTCACTTTTTCATGAGATTGCTGTGCTAGATGTGGCTTGCTGATTTTTTAGTATCAGGATAGTATCACACAACCAATGAACCCTCTATCAATATTATAATCGATTGCTCACACATTTTCAAACTTTTAACTTTATTGACAAATCTCTTCCAACTGACTTATCAACGCCTCAAATTCCGAATCAGACATTGAAACATACATTCGTGGTATGCACTGTTTTTGAAACAGTATAATTTTCCTAACGGATAATCCGCACGCTTTTATCACCTTCAAGTGTCTTTTTCGTTTCACTTTTTTATCCCGCGGCTCTTTAAAACACATCCGTATAAATAACATTTCATACTTTGAATATAGTTCAAAAACATATTCCAGTGGTGTGACAAAAAGCAAATAGACCATCGGAATGAAAAAACTCACCAATGTATCTACCATATTGAGTTCTCGATATTCCCGAATTCCCACTTTTACTGTTTGAAATACCAAACATAGCCCAATAAATGCTATCACGCTTTGAAGCAGTTTATGTACGGCCACCGTCTCACTTTTTTGTGCTGCAACTACATCAAGCAAAGTAATAGCTGTCATTATCGGAATTATTATCAGTTCAACCCAAAGACTAAATGTAAAAGTGCTCAATAGAAATTCCGTGACTACAGTAAATCTGATATTGTCTTTAAGGACTTTAGATATATACTTTTCATCAGCTTCGCCAGCGACTGCATTCATACAAATAGTCAATCCAGAAAAAAGCGTCCAAAGAATAATATCTTTTAAATATATATTTTTCCATATTGGAAACCTTGAAAACATCAGCGTGATTATTCCGATGTACAAGAAATATATTTCCCATAATTTCCTTAGCTTCCTGTTGAAGAAGCATTTCAGAACTCCTATAAACCCCTGCCTTATCTTTTTATTGGTAACTATAGCCATTCCTACAGCTATCAAAATCGCACCGCCCCAAAAAGCCGTTGCCAATTCTCTGGTTGAAAAAATATCCATTTTTCTCTACTCACCATTATCGATGTTACCGTTATAGTACTATCCTCTATACCATTTAGTCATGTTTTCCCTCCTCAAATGAACTTCCACCAATCCCAAAGAATTTATCAAAGAAGCTCTTCAACTTATCGATTACACCCTGCTTCTTTTGCGCACGGCCACCGCCGCCAAAGCGGGAAACAGGCGGCATCAGCTTGTCAATGTCCGTGCCAACAGTCTTGATTTCGCCATCACGGAACGCATTGGCCAGATACTTGCGTGTCTCCGGCTCTTTCAGCTTTTCCTCTTGGATGATCTTGGCAAGCTCTTTCTCCCGCTGTTCGGACACAAAGGTGTTCCACTCTGCCATCACGTCATCCACATCGTTGACCCCTGCAATAAAGGTTTCAATCAGCTGCTTTTTGCTGCGCAGTTCCGGGCTGGCATCAATCGCCTTGCGAATCGTGATGAGCACTTCTTTATCATCGCAATGAGTGTCATGGTACTTTTTGACCAGCATCAGGATGTAGTCAATGTTGATTTCCACCTGCCGAATCAGCTCCACCTCGAACACCACATCATCCGTGATATCTTCTTTGGTTTCATCGTGCTTCTTGTTACGCCATTCATCCCGCAAATCCTGATAGCGGCCCAAATAGTCCTGTAAATCTCGTTCAGAGATCATCTCGTTGCCCTTGAAATCATCAAAGGAGGACAGCAAGTTCCGCATCCGCAGCAGTGCGCCAAACAGCACGATAAAGTCCTTCTGGTTCTGCTCTCCGACGATCTGCGGCTCTGTCAGTGGGAACTTCTGCGTCAGGTCATCGATCATGTCCGTATAGCCCTGATGGTATTTCCCCTGCTCATCCGTATAACCATGGTAATAGTCCGCGTATTTGCGCAGCAGAACGATGCCGCCCGCATTTTTATCTCCAAACAGCGAAATTGCCGCATCCACCCGCTTTTGTAAATTGCGGAAGCAGACGATATTGCCAAAGGTCTTGATGCTGTTCAGGATGCGGTTCGTCCGGCTGAACGCCTGAATCAGACCGTGCATCTTCAGGTTTTTGTCCACCCAAAGGGTGTTCAGGGTCGTGGCATCGAAGCCCGTCAGGAACATATTGACCACGATCAGCAGGTCAAGTTCCTTGTTCTTCATGCGGAGCGATACATCTTTGTAGTAATTCTGGAACCGTTCACCATCCGTCGAGTAGTTCGTATGGAACATCTCGTTGTAGTCCTGAATGGCGGCGTCCAGAAAATCCCGGCTGCTTTGGTCAAGATTGGAGGTATCTTCCGGGTTTTCCTCGTCCAGAATGCCATCCGTTTCCGCTTCATTGGCTCCATAGCTGTAAATGGTAGCAATGCGCAGCCGCTTGGTTGGGTCTGCCGCCATCTGTTTTTTGAACTCCTGATAATACAGCTTTGCCATCGGCACAGAAGCCACGCAGAAAATCGAATTAAAACCGCTGACGCGCTGTTTTTGCTTGATTTCCTCCACCGCACCACGCTGGGCAGAGGCCACCTCTGCCACATTCGTCAGCAGATTAAACTCATACGATTTGTCTCCCCGATAGGTTTTCTGGTCGAAGTGGTCGAGGATGTACTTTGTCACCAGAGAAATACGCTTGGGTGCCATGAACGCCTTTTCCCGGTCGATATCCCAAACCTGTTTATCGTCCATGTCTGGCTCTGCATCCATCGTCTTGATGTAATCTACACGGAATGGCAGCACATTCTTATCGTTGATGGCATCAACGATGGTGTAGGTGTGCAGTTGGTCGCCGAACGTCTGCGCCGTGGTGAAATAGCGTGGATCAGTGGAGCTTCCTGCGTTGACTGCAAAAATCGGCGTTCCTGTAAATCCGAACAGGTGGTACTTTTTGAAATTGTGAACAATAGCCTTGTGCATATCACCGAACTGGCTGCGGTGGCACTCGTCAAAGATGATCACAACATGCTTCTGGTAGACCTCATGCCCCGGATTTTTCTTGATAAAGGTCGCCAACTTCTGGATGGTGGTAATGATGATATGCGCTTCCGGGTTTTCCAACTGGCGTTTCAGAATCGTTGTACTGGTGTTGGAGTTTGCCGCTCCCTTCTCGAAGCGGTCATACTCTTTCATAGTCTGGTAGTCCAAATCCTTGCGGTCTACCACAAACAACACCTTGTCGATGTAGGGCAACTGCGATGCCAGCCGTGCCGTTTTGAAGGAGGTCAGCGTCTTGCCGGAGCCAGTGGTGTGCCAGATGTAGCCACCGCCCTCGATGCTGCCATACTTTTTGTAGTTGTTGGCGATCTCGATGCGGTTCAATATCCTCTCGGTTGCTGTGATCTGATATGGGCGCATCACCATCAGCATCTTTTCTGAGGTAAAAATGCAGTACCGAGTCAGCACACTTAGGATCGTGTGCTTTGCAAAGAATGTCCGGGTAAAGTCGATCAGATCCGTCAGCACACGGTTATTCGCATCGGCCCAGTAGGAGGTAAATTCAAAGCTGTTGCTGGTCTTTTCCTTTTTCGTCTTGCCGTGTTTGGCATCCTTGATGGCATTGTAGCGGGTGCTGTTGGAGTAGTACTTGGTATTTGTGCCGTTGGAGATCACAAAAATCTGCACATACTCGTACAAGCCGCAGCCTGCCCAGAACGAATCCCGCTGATAGCGGTTGATCTGGTTGAACGCCTCCCGGATGGCCACCCCGCGCCGCTTCAGTTCCATATGAACCAGCGGAAAGCCGTTGACCAGAATCGTCACATCGTAGCGGTTATCGTGTCGCGCACCGTCTGCCTGCTTCACCTCATACTGGTTGATGACCTGCAGGCGGTTGTTGTGGATGTTCTTTTTGTCAATCAGCGTGATATTTTTGGAGCTGCCATCATCCCGGTGCAGCACATGCACGTTATCTTCCTGAATCTTCCGGGTCTTTTCGGGAATATGCTCGTTGGGGTTGGCAATCACATCACTGAAAAACTGCCGCCACTCCGTATCCGAAAACCGGTAGTGGTTCAGTTCTTCCAGCTGGCTGCGGAGGTTGGCAATCAGTTCATCCTCGGTATGCAGCGGCAGATAGGTATAGCCCTGCTCGCACAACAGCCGGATAAACTCTTTTTCCAGTTCCGCCTCGCTCTGGTAGCTGTCAGAGCGCACCTTGGAGGGTTCATAGGTGGCAACAACGGTATCTTCATTGGTAGCCGCAACGATATTGAAAAAGGACATTTTCACACCCGCCTTTTACTCATACAAACCTGCTTCTTCTCGTTCTACTCGAATATCTCGCAGTTTTCTTCCCTGATAAAGCCAATGCACCGGCCCTTGCAGCGGATAGGTCGTCTGCATGATTTTTTGAGCCAACGCAGAAAGCGAATAGGTTTTACCCTGATACTCAATTTGCCGATCATCTTTTACTACGGCTACAACCTCAGGATGATTTTGCAGCACGACCTCTGCTCCCATTGGAATACCACATTTAACAAATGAGAACGGGGCTTTGCGTTCTTTTGCTTCTTCTTGAATTTCAGCCGCAACTTCTTCGTCTGCAATCTCATGGCCTTCCGGGGTAAGGCGCTGCAACTTATCCATTGTGCCGCTTAGTTTTGCAATGCTCTCCAAAAGCGCATAAGCATCCTCTTTTGTCATTGCATAGAACTCTTTTGTTCTTGTCTTGCCATCGAACGTATCAATAGCGCGCAAATCAGGATTCAAACGGTCAATCAGGCTATGCAGTTCTTTATCTTGCAGCGGAGTCGAAACATCATAAGTAGCATATACCCGGAACGCAAACGGAATGCACTCGCTCCTATTCAACTGTTTCAGTCGATTCTCGATATTGGTCGCATAGCCGATTTTTACATAATCCGGAAAAGAGGGATTTGTCAGGATATAAATTACACCAGCCTTTTTTGCTGCACTCACGTTGCAGCCACCTCCTTAAACGTCAATAATTTATCTCTGTAATACTCATACTGCTTTTGTCTTGCTTCAATCTCTGCGGGCAGGCCGCTGGTCAAATCATTGCAGATAGAATCAAAACAGTCAAGGATAGAAACAATCCGTTTTTGTTCTTCAATGGACGGTACTGCAATTACAGCCTTTGCTATATTGTCGTTGTACAATCTCGGAATCGTTCCGCCCTCAGATGCTTTCCACGGTTTCAATTCATAGCAATAACGAAGATAACTATTCAAAACAATACTTTCATCGTTATCAATCCAAACGATATTAGAATCTTGGAAATATGCTGGTTCGCCATTATAAACAACTGTTCTGCCAATCGTTCCTGCCGCAGAAATCAGAACATCGCCTTTTTTCGGGAAGTTATATCTCGACCGATATTCGTCAAATGTTTCCTGTGAAATATAGGCATCAGCTTCTTTTCCAAAGGTTCCAATTTTATAGAACGGAACACCACTCACTGTGTTTGTCTGGCTCTTCAAAATACGCTTGCACATACAGATAGAGCCAATATCACCTAAAGGGATTCTTACATAGCCATAAACATACCGCAAGAGCTTAATCAGACTCTGTCTGTCTGTCTGTCTGTCAAGATTGTGCCGCCAACTTCTGCAAACGTCAAGAGTTTATCCCTATAATATTCATATTGTTTCTGGCGCGCTTCGATTTCGGCAGGCAAACCAATATTCAGGTCAGAGCAAATTTTCTCAAAGTTATCCAGTACATCAGCGATGCGATTTTGGACATCGAGAGATGGAACAGGCACAGGAAAAGCATTCAGCATAGGTCTACGAATAGATGCAACAGAGCCTTGAAACATCGTTTTCTGAATGTATGGCAAAAATTTTGCTTTCATGTAATGGAAATAATATTTAGGCATAACTTCCGATGTGTTGATGTGAATACGGTATGCCCGCTGGTGTAGGGCATACTTTCCTTCGATATAATGATATACCTTTCCTACACCTACACCATCACCCGCCGTTATAATTGCCGCTTCATCATACTCAAAATCGTTTTTTCGCAACGGTTCCTGAGAACGAACAAAAAACGGATATTTGCCATCTTCCACCGCCTCGTTCGTATTGCTATTACCTGTACTAATGTCTGCGATTTCGCAGAGCATCCTCCATCGAAAATCAATTGTCCCCCCCCCTGAGGACATCAAAAGTCAGCAACTTATCCCGATAGAATTCATACTGCTTTTGGCGAGCTGTAATCTCAGCCGTAAGCTGATTTTGTAATTCCACAATATTTTCCGTATAATCATCTAAAATGCGAACAATCTCGCACTGAATTTCTATCGGCGGAATCGGCACTTTAATTTCGCGAATAGCAGGAACACTTGAATGAACAACTTTGCTTTTAACTTTTCCCTTACTCTTTTGTTGCCGTGCATCTGTTGTTGCTAATGCGTAGCTCAAATATTTAGGTTCCTGATTATGCTTCAATACAACAATATCTCCACCTGCCAAACATTTCTCATGCCCTATGTACGCACAGCATTTTGCAATATCGTCTACGCTTTCTCCTGTAATTGCAAACAGAATATCTCCATATTCAAAATATTTCTTACTTGTCAATTTTGCTTCATCTGTATGTGATACACATTTATCAAACCATATGCCATAGGTCGTATATATTTCACCATATCGCACACAAGGCGTTCCTTCAGCGGTTACTTGGTCACGTGTTATTCCAGCGCCTCTATAAATATCGACTGCAATTTCACCCAATGTTTTGTATTCTACTCCATTTGGACAAAGTTTTTGAATCAAATCATCCAATTTTGACATTTCGTTTCCCTCACTGTTTAGTAAGTATATTTTTCAGTTTATCACTCAGTTTTTCTTTCAAATCCTTTATATCTTGATAAAGCACAATATTGTTTCCACGCAAGTCAAAATGGACACTTTCCTTATCAAAAAAATCTTTTTGGCAAGTCAAAATCAGTTTGAGTGTATGGTTGCAAAGCTGCAATCCTCTTGCAATTCCCGCTTCATAATATACACCGCCACGATTTCCAGTTAAATCTGCAATTACTGCAATCGAATTTTTTATCTCTGATTCAATTTCCTCGATAATCAGCCCTGTATAATCTTTTCTATCGATTCGCATCGTCGTATAGCCCATGTCCTCGGCAACCGGCTTATATGCTTGGTCATAGAAATCATCCATCTCATCAGAGAACATCATCGCCACAAAGATTTGATTGGACTTTTTAGGCGGTTTTGCCGCCACTTTATCATACTTTCGTTTGTATAATTGACGAAGCAAAGCCGTAAGATTCTCACACCTATTAAATTTATCTCCTTGTAATTTGATTCCGTCTATCAGCGTCCATGCCTCTGTATCATTTTCTCTAACTTCATCCAAAAACGCTTCCACCTCATAAACCCATTCACTTACCGTTGGCATCTTTGGATTATCAATCAACTCTCTGAGTTTTTCCTTCTCGTCCATATAGCTGTTTTCCTCCATCTTTATTCTGCACTTTCCGCCAAATATCTGTCAAAATCGCTCTGGTACAGCCTATCCTGCACCACACGGTACTTTTCAAATTCCGTTTCGGCGTGCATCTTTGCAAGCTGCGCCGAGATTTTGCCTGCATCTTTCAGCACTTCCAGGTCATCTGCCTGCAAATAGATGTCCAGCCGCTTGGCCCAGTCCTCCATGGTCATGGGGATATGACGGCGGGCGCGGTTCTCGGCAAGGTCAAGGTATGCCGAAACGATCAGCTCCATGGATTTCATTTCATCTTCGGTCAGATAGTTTTTCGCCACCGAAACATCGCTCTTTTTAATTTTGCCGTTGGGAGCATCCTTCCATGTGTGAAGCCCCATGTGCGGCTTTTCGGCATCGGCACGCTCATAAATCAGTTCTGCCGCCGTATGGCGATGCACGGCATAGTGCATCTTATTCTGCACCTTTGCAAAGAACTCTTTTGTGGTCAGCGCGTTGCGGTCATAATCCAGCGAAGTAGCGTAAATGTCAGTGAGTTTCTGGTAGAAGTTGCGCTCCGAAATGCGAATTTCCCGGATACGCTCCAATTGCTCTTCAAAGTATTTCTTGGTCAGGACTGTGCCGCCGTTTTTCAGGCGTTCCTCGTCCATTGCCCATCCCTTGATGGTGTACTGCTCCACGATCTGGTTCGTCCAGACACGGAACCGCACCGCCCGCTGGTTGTTCACCTTGAAGCCAACCGCAATAATTGCCTGTAAGTTATAGTGGTTCGTGTTGTACTTTTTTCCGTCCGTGGCAGTTATTAAGTATTTCTTAATAACTGCTTCTTCCTGCAATTCCCCATCCTCAAAAATCTTTTTCAGATGCTGGTTTATCGCCGCGACAGATACATCGTAAAGGGTCGCCATCATCTTTTGCGTCAGCCAGATGTTTTCATCCTCGTAGCGCATCTCAATGCTGTCCTTGTCCTCGCCCGTAGAGGCAACAAAGGTCAGGTATTCCGCCGCAGAAGAACGTACCAATGCAGAATCTTTCTTTTCGTTTTCCATTTCAGCCCTCGATTTCTGCCACAATCTGGTCAATGGCGGCCCGCAGTTCGTTTTCTCGTGCTACGATTTGTGCAATTTCAGCGTTCAGCTTCACAATGTCGATCTTCTCACGGGTATCCTTAGCCTCCACATAAGTAGAAACCGACAGGTTATAGTCATTTTCCTGCACCTCCGAATACTCCGCCAGATGGGAGAAGTGTGCTTCTTCTGCCCGCTGTGCAAAGGTGTCCACTATTTTGTTAATGTTCTCCGGGGTGAGTTTGTTGTTGTTCGTCACCTTGACGCACTCGGAAGAAGCATCAATAAACAGCACCTTATTGTCCGTTTTACCCTTTTTCAGCACCATGATGCAGGTGGCAATACTGGTACCAAAGAACAGGTTGCTCGGCAACTGGATGATGCAGTCAATGAAGTTGTTGTCCACCAGATACTTGCGGATCTTCTGCTCTGCGCCGCCACGGTACATGATGCCGGGAAAACAGACGATTGCAGCCGTACCGTTGGAAGCCAGCCATGCCAGCGAGTGCATAATAAAGGCCAAGTCTGCCTTGCTCTTCGGAGCCAGCACACCAGCCGGAGCAAAACGCGGGTCATTGATGAGCAGCGGATTCTCGTCACCGGCCCACTTGATGGAGTACGGCGGATTCGATACGATCAGCTCAAAGGGTTCATCATCCCAGTGCTGCGGATTGGTCAGCGTATCCTCACAGGCAATGTCGAATTTGTCAAATTCGATGTCGTGCAGGAACATATTGATGCGGCACAGGTTGTACGTTGTGATGTTGATTTCTTGTCCAAAGAAGCCATTGCGCACGGCATCCCGTCCCAGCACCTTTTCTGCCTTCAGCAGCAGCGAACCGGAACCGCAGGCCGGGTCATATACCTTGTTGATTTCCTTCTTGCCTACCGTACCCAGCCGGGTCAGCAGTTCCGACACATCAGCAGGCGTAAAAAACTCGCCGCCGGACTTGCCCGCATTGCTGGCGTACATGGTCATCAGGTATTCATAGGCATCGCCAAAGGCATCAATGTCATGCTCTTTCACATCGCCAAGGTTCATATCTGCCACGCCGTTCAGCAGTTTCACGAGCTTCTCATTGCGCTTGGCAACAGTCGCACCCAGCTTATTGCTGTTGACATCGTAATCATCGAACAGACCTGCAAACTGTCCCTCAGAGGAGCTGCCCTTTGCGGATTCCTCAATGTGTCGGAACACCATTTCCAGAGTTTCATTGAGGTTTTCATCGTTGGCTGCTTTTGCCCGCACATTGCAGAACAACTCACTGGGCAGGATGAAGAACCCTTTTTCCTGTACCAGCCCTTCCCGTGCCTGCTCTGCCTCTGCATCAGACATATCTTCATAGCGGAAATCCGGGTTGCCTGCATCAATTTCGCCCTGATTGATATAGCTGGCGATGTTCTCCGAAATATAACGGTAGAACATCGTACCGAGAACGTAGCTCTTGAAATCCCATCCGTCCACTGCGCCGCGCAGATCATCCGCAATCGCCCAGATTGCACGGTGCAGTTCTTCGCGTTCCTGCTCTTTTTTGGTGTCTACCATTTCTATTTCCTCCACAAAAATACTCTATATTTTATCATATACTATTCAGCGCAAATTCGCAATGCCGAATCACAAAAACAGCAGGAGAAAGTCCGTTTTATCTCTCTCCTGCTAGTCTTTTACTCGTAAATCAATTCTGCTGTTACAATTTCTTCGGCACGGCTACGGATATTGTTCATACGGCATACCCATTCGAGCTGATCTTGCCGTTTCAGTTCCTCGGTGATGCCCTCACTCTGACGCATCTGTTCTTCTGTTTGAATCATCGTATCACGCACCTGACGATCAAATTCTGCCAAATAGCTGTTCAGCTTATTTTCTTTTAATTGGCTTTGGTACGGTTGCGGGCGGTACTGCTTGATAAATGCAAGGCGCATATTTGCCCAGCAACCTAAATCGTTATAAGTCATGTTGAACTCCTTATCTTTCGTCACGTTCCTGTTCGCGGGTTCTTTCTTTTGCAGGGTCAATACCGTACCGTTGCAAAAGGTTCATCAAGCCTTTTTGCTCCCGCTTTAGCATAAGATTTTCGCGGCGGACTTCCCTACTCTCGGATTTAACCTCATTCAATTCTTGGCTATGCCAAAACTCAATATTGCAACGGTGTACAAAGGGAACATAATAAAAAACTTAATAATGGACTGCCAATCTTACACAAAGTACCGCCCAAACGAGACTACGGGCGGTATTTTTGTATCATGGCGGAGAAAGGAGGAACTTCCCACGGGGGCTTGACTGAAAAGTTGAGCCCCTTTTTTCATGCCAAAAAACAGGAGGTAAATGCTTATGGCAGATGATAAAACCACAAAAACGCCGGAACAGCCGGTAACGGATAGCGGGCCGGGCAAGGAAACGCCTCCCGCTCCCTCAAAAGAGCCGGAGAAGGTTTCCGTTTCTCCGGAGCCGGAAAAAAAGACAGAACCGGAGGTAAAGAACCCGCAGGTTTCCGTCTATAACTTCGCTGAAATTATGAAGGAAAAGAAGGTCGAGGAACGGGCGGCAGCTCCCAGCGGGGAAAAGCCTGCCCCGGCAAAAACGGAAAAACCGGAAAAGCAGCCGGAGGCTCCGAAGAAAGCGGAGGAAAAACCCAAAGAGCCGGAACAGCCGAAGCGCCGGGGCCGTCCCCCGAAAGCAGATAAGGACAAGGCCGCAACCCCGAAGCCCGAAGCTCCCGCACAGAAACCGGAAAATGCGGTCAAAAAGGAACCGGAGAAAAAAACGGCGCCAACGGTACAGGCCGCTCCCGCTCCGAAGGAACCCGAAAAACCGAAGGATGCACCACGCCGGGGCAAGGAACAGATCGTCTATATCAAGCTGAACGAGCTTCACGCCTTCAAGAACCATCCCTTTGAGGTTCGGGATGATGAAGAAATGCGGGCTATGGTGTCCAGCGTCAAGGACAAGGGCGTGACCCAGCCCGCTATCGTCCGTCCCCGTGAGGATGGCGGCTATGAGATCGTGTCCGGCCACCGCCGCCAGAAGGCCAGCGAGCTTGCCGGATATGCGGATATGCCCTGTATTGTTCGCAATCTGACGGACGATGAAGCCATCACGCAGATGGTCGAGGACAATCTCAACCAGCGTGAAGAAATCCTCCCCAGTGAGCGGGCCAAAGCCTTGAAAATGCAGCTTGAGGCCATCAAGCACCAGGGCTCCCGCACTTCGGGCCAGATTGACCCGAAGGACGCAGGAAAACGCTCCAACGAAATTGTAGCCGAGCGCAATAAGATGGCGGTCAAGCAGGTGCAGCGGTATATCCGGCTCAATGAGCTGGTTCCCGACCTGATGAAGCTGATGGATGAAAAAAAGCTGGGCTTTACTACGGCGGTGGAGCTTTCCTATATCGGCAAGAAGAACCAGAACTATATCGCCGTCGCCATTGACAGCCAGCAGTCCTCGCCTTCACAGGCGCAGGCAAAGCGTATGCGTGAGCTGGACGAAAAGAAGCTGCTCAACGGGGATGTGATCGACGGCATTATGATGGAGGACAAAAAGGAGGTAGACAAAGTGATTTTGACAGGTGCGGAACTGAGCAAGTATTTCGGCAAGGAAACTACGCCGAGGGAAATGAAGGACCAGATCATCAAGCTGCTGGACGACTGGAAGGGTCAGCAGAAGGAACATGAAAAGCCGGAGAAGAAAACCGAACAGGAAAAGTAAGCCCAAACTTCGGGTCAGCATGGCCCGAGGATTGCGGGGCTCTGCCCCGCGCCCCGAAGCTCTGGAGATATAAATTATTCCCCGTCGCCAGTTATTCCGTAGCATAGCCGGGAAAATCAGTCAAGGGCAGCGCCGCCGCAGGCGGTGCCAGAGGCACCCTTGACGGATTTCTCCCGGTTATGCTTTTTCCCGGTCAAGCGACGGGGATATAAATTCTCCAGAGCCGTTCCCCTTCCCGGGGGAAGGGGCGGAGGGGTTGGGCGAACTCTTGCTTTTCCCTAAACCAAAACAGAAATGGAGGCTCAACCAATGAAACGACCTTTAGCATACCTGACCGCCGCATGGAGCGGCGAGCCGGATGTTGATATGGAGCTGGCGGCCCACTACTGCCGTCTTGCTTATGAGGCGGGCTTTTCCCCGATCTGCCCGCTCTTGTATCTGCCGCTGTTTTTGAATGACAGCGTTCCCGAGGAACACAAGGCTGGGATTGATATGCGCCGGGATATGCTGCGGCGCTCCCACACCCTGATTGTCTGCGGCAGCGCTGTGGACGAGGATGTAAAAAATGATATTGCGGTTGCCGGGCGGCTGGGCATTGCGGCGACCACACTGGAAGGGGTGCTTGCCGTGAAGGGACACGGCACCCCGGGCCATGCCGGACATTAAGCTGGGAAGCCTTTTCGACGGGATTGGCGTGTTCCCTCTGGCTGCTTCCCGGTGCGGTATCCGTCCGGTATGGGCCAGTGAGATTGAAAAAGCGCCCATCTCCATAACCAAAAGGTACTTTCCCGACATGGTGCATTTGGGGGATATTACGAAGGTGGACGGCGGGAAAATCCC
>ERZ1034897.794-NODE-794-length-14288-cov-5.941966_pt1 | contig 14288 bp, 14 predicted proteins | sample MGYA00520629_ERZ1034897 | MGnify/ENA primary metagenome ERZ1034897 (study PRJEB33766, sample SAMN09781789) | gut metagenome | biome: gut microbiome | host: Homo sapiens | place: Madagascar | study: EMG produced TPA metagenomics assembly of the PRJNA485056 data set... | reverse complement strand
GGTGAGAACTTCGTCGTACATTGGTGGGATGTGGACGCGATATTCTTCGATGGCGTCGTTGCAGGTTGGGCTCTGCTTGCAGTTGGCATAGCTTTCAAGCCCTTCTGTCTGCTTGATGATGTTGCGCACTTCGCCGAAGAAGCCGAGAATGTCGTTCTTGATGATCGCCGCAGCGTGTTTCAGCGCAGTTTTGTTTTCTGGCTCGCGGAAACGGTCGACGGTCAGTTTGGAGCGGCGGACGCCTTCGCGGACGCGCTCTCTGGCGGCTTCAGCGTGTGGATGGTTGTGTTCGTGTGTTCCCATAGTCATTGCCCCTTTCTGTCATTGCGTGTGGCCGCTGGCGGCGACCACAGTTAATCCTTTTTATCGGTTCCTTTAATTTGAATTATAACAGGACGGGCGGATGGAAACAAGCGGCAGCGTTAAAATTTCAAAAATTCATACGACTTTTTTATATGTCGTCTGCTGGCGGGACTCTGGGCTATGGGCGGAGGAGGCTGGTGAGGATTTTTCGCGGAGGGTTGTCTGCGAAAATCTGATGCGCACGGTGAAAAATCGCCGGCTGCGGCGTCGCTTGCGATTGACGCGGGGGCCGACTCTTGCTATACTTAAAATGGCTTGACAGGCGTCTCGTGGCGAGGCGCGCCATAGAATCAGCGACATTTTCTTGGGAAATGGAGAGAGTGGAAGATGAAAGATAAGCTCCGCTTGTATGGGTTCAATAACCTCACGAAGGCTTTGAGCTTTAATATATATGATGTCTGCTATGCGCGCACTGTTCGCGAGCAGCGGGATTACGTGGCATATATCGATGAACAGTACAACTCAGATCGTCTCACGGATATTCTTGTCAATGTCACGGATATGATCGGGGCGAATGTGCTGAACATCGCCCACCAGGACTACGATCCGCAGGGGGCGAGTGTGACGCTTCTGATCGCTGAGGGATCGATGGTCCCATCGCAGAAGAGCGACACGATCGTCGGCCATCTGGACAAGAGCCACGTCACTGTGCACACGTATCCGGAATATCATCCGGAAAATGCGATCGCTACGTTCCGTGTGGACATTGATGTTGCGACCTGTGGCGAGATCACACCGCTGTCGACGCTGGATTATCTGATCGGCAGCTTCGATTCGGACATCATCACGATGGATTATCGCGTGCGCGGATTTACGCGCGATGTTGATGGCAAAAAGATCTTCAACGATCATCCGATGAGCTCTATCCAGGAGTATATTGATGACGCGACGCTGAAGCGCTACGACGCTGTCGATATCAATATCTATCAGGCCAACATCTATCACACAAAAATGCTCATTAAGGAGCTTGATATCCAAAATTATTTATTCAATACGGACGCTTATGAACTGCAGCCTCAGAAACGCCTGGAGATCACACAGAATCTTCGTCGCGAAATGATCGAGATCTTCAGCGGCTGCAACGTTTACTGAGAAAGGAAGGGTGAGCGAGCGCCGGTGGCGCTCGTGCTTGCGAACCGACCGAGGCGGAAGCCGAGAAGAGCGAGCGCCGGTGGCGCTCATGTTTGCGAACCGACCGAGGCGGAAGCCGAGACGAGCGGACGCAGCAAAGCGTTTGTTCCGAGCTGCCAAGATGATTTAATCTAAGAAGGAGGAATTCTGGTGAATCAGGATCGAATGCCAATCTTGGACGCGCTGGAGGATTTTAAGAGTCAGCGCATCGTTCCCTTTGATGTACCTGGTCACAAGCGCGGCAAAGGCAACAAAGAACTCGCTGCTTTCCTTGGAGAGGCCTGCGTTTCCATCGATGTCAACTCGATGAAATGTCTGGACAATCTCTGCCATCCAGTCAGCGTGATCCGCGAAGCCGAGATGCTTGCCGCCGATGCTTTTGAAGCTCAGGCGGCTTTTTTGATGGTGGGCGGCACGACATCTGCTGTGCAGGCGATGATCCTATCGGTCGTCTCGCCTGGGGACCAGATTATTTTGCCGCGCAATGTTCACCGCAGTGTCATCGATGCGCTTGTGCTCGTTGATGCGGAGCCGATCTACATCAATCCGCAGCTGAACCAGCGCTTGGGGATCTCCCTCGGCATGGAGATCGAGGATGTGAAAAAAACGATCGAGGCGCATCCAAATGCGAAGGCGGTGCTTGTCAACAATCCAACGTACTACGGCATCTGCTCCAATCTGGAGGCGATTGTTGAGATCGCCCATGCCCATGGCATGAAGGTGCTCGCTGACGAGGCCCACGGCACGCATTTCTATTTTGGCGATGGTCTGCCAAAGGCGGCGATGCACGTTGGTGCAGATATGGCGGCGGTGAGCATGCACAAGAGCGGCGGCTCGCTGACGCAAAGCTCGATCTTGCTTCTGGGGCCAAATATGAACGCGGACTATGTGCGCCAGATCATCAATCTGACGCAGACGACGAGCGGCTCCTATCTGCTCTTGTCGAGTCTGGATATTTCCCGTCGCAATCTGGCGCTGCGCGGACATGAGACGTTTGCCCGTGTGCTCGATATGGCGGAATATGCGCGCCGGGAGATCAACGCCATTGGCGATTACTGGGCGTATGGCTACGATCTGATCGATGGCGACAGTGTGTTCGACTTTGACCGCACGAAGCTTTCTGTCAATACGCTGGCCCTTGGTCTTGCTGGCATTGAGGTGTATGACCTTCTGCGCGACGAATACGACATCCAGGTGGAGCTCGGTGACCTTGGCAATTTCCTGGCGTATATTTCCATCGGCGATCGCCCTGCAGATATTGAGCGCCTGATCGGTGCGCTGCAGGAAATTCGTCGCCGTTTCAAAAAGCCTGCTGTTAATATGTTTGAGCAGGAATACATCAATCCGATCGTCAAGATGACGCCACACCGCGCGTTTTACGCGCCGAAGAAATCTCTGGTGCTGGAAAAATGCGTCGGCCATATCTGTGCTGAGTTTGTCATGATCTATCCGCCGGGCATTCCGATCCTCTCGCCAGGTGAGCTTGTCACCAAGGAGATCGTGGAATACATCCGCTACGCCAAGCAAAAAGGCTGCAGCATGCTCGGGCCGGAAGACATGGGTGTCAACAGGCTCAACGTCATCGACTAAGGAGGTACACAATGGAACTTTGGTATACAGAACCCCATTCCAAGGATGTTAAATTCTCCATCAAATTTGACCGCCAGCTTTACACGGAGCAAAGCGATTTTCAGCGCATCGATGTGTTCGAGAGCGAGGAATTTGGCCGCTTTCTCACGCTGGACGGGATCATGATGCTCACCGAAAAGGATGAGTTCATCTACCACGAAATGATCGTGCATGTGCCAATGGCGGTGCATCCAAACGTGCGCAAGGTGCTCGTTATCGGCGCCGGCGATGGTGGCTGTCTGCGCGAGCTCACGCGTTACCCGGAGATCGAACACATTGACGTTGTCGAGATCGACGAGCGCGTCATCGCTGTCTGCCGCGAATGGCTGCCGCAGACGGCGTGTGGGTTTGACGACCCGCGCGTGCACATTCACATTGCCGACGGCCTCAAGTATGTGCGCAAATGTGTCGATGAGTACGATCTGATCATCGTCGATTCCACCGATCCGTTCGGTCCTGGCGAAGGATTGTTCACGAAAGAATTCTATGGTAACTGCTTCAAGGCGCTGCACGCCGACGGCATCATGGTCAATCAGCATGAAAGCCCGTTCTACAAAGAAGATGCCCGCGCCATGCAGCGTGCGCACAAGCGCATTGTTGACAGTTTTGCGCTCTCCCGCGTCTATCAGGCGCACATTCCAACCTATCCATCCGGGCACTGGCTCTTCGGCTTTGCTTCGAAAAAATACCATCCTGTCAAGGATATGGACGCTGCGCGCTGGAATGCGCGCGGATTGGTCACCCGCTACTATAACACAAATCTGCACCATGGCAGCTTCTATCTGCCAAACTATGTGCAGGATCTGCTCATGAACGTAGAGCCGGAGGAAGACGACGAATGAACCCAAATATCATGAACTTTATCGCTGCGGAAGCAGATTTTGACGAAGCCCGCGCTGTGATCTTCGGTGCGCCATTCGACGGGACGACGTCGTTTCGTCCGGGCACGCGCTTTGGCCCTGGCGCCATTCGCGCGGAAAGTGACGGCATCGAGACCTACAGCCCATATCAGAACAAGGACCTCGAAGACATCGCCGTGTTCGACAGTGGCGATCTGCTGCTGCCATTTGGCAACACCGAGGCTGTGCTCGAAGAGATCTGCGCGCGTACCGCTGAGATCCTGGAGGCTGGAAAGATGCCAGTCATGCTCGGCGGCGAACATCTGGTCACGCTCGGTGCTGTGCGTGCCATGGTGCAGAAATATCCTGAGCTGCACATCATCCATTTCGACGCACACACCGATCTGCGCGATGACTACCTCGGCGAGCGTTTGTCCCACGCCACCGTCATCCGTCGCTGCCATGATCTCGTCGGCGATGGGCGCATCCACCAGTTTGGCATTCGCTCAGGCGAGCGCGCTGAGTGGGATTTTGCCTTTGCGCACACAGATTTTCATCCGTTCAATGTCAAGGACGTGCTCGATGTCGTGCTTGCGCTTGGCAGCGACGTGCCTGTCTATGTCACGCTCGATCTCGATGTGCTCGATCCATCGCTTTTCTGCGGCACCGGCACGCCAGAGGCTGGCGGCGTTTTCTTCCAGGATCTGGAGGAAGCCCTGCTTGCGCTGGAAGCGCTTAACGTCGTTGGCTTCGACATGAACGAGCTCTCGCCGCATTATGACGCCTCCGGCGTCTCTACCGCTGTTGCTTGCAAGGTATTGCGCGAAATGCTGCTTGCCTATGTTAAATAAAATCACTCATCCATCGCATAATTTTTAAGGAGGGACTTTCAATTGGGAAAAGCTTTAGTAATTGGTTGTGGTGGTGTCGCTTCTGTAGCGATCCACAAAATGTGCCAGAACAGTGAAGTATTTGAAGAAGTCATGATCGCGAGCCGCACAAAGAGCAAGTGCGACGAACTCGCAGCAAAACTCGCCGGTGGAAAAACAAAACTCCACACCGCGCAGCTCGACGCTGACAAGACCGAAGACATCATCGCGCTGATCGAACAGTTCCAGCCAGATGTTGTCGTCAACCTCGCTCTGCCATATCAGGATCTCACCATCATGGATGCCTGCCTGGCAACCAAGACCGACTACGTTGACACCGCCAACTACGAACCAGAAGACACCGCCAAGTTTGAATACAAATGGCAGTGGGCGTATCGCGAACGCTTCGAAGAAGCTGGCATCACCGCGCTCCTCGGCAGCGGATTTGACCCAGGGGTCACCAGCGTTTTCGCAGCGTATGCGCTGAAGCACGAATTTGACGAGATCAACTACATCGACATTCTCGACTGCAACGGCGGCGACCACGGCTATCCATTTGCGACCAACTTCAACCCTGAGATCAATATCCGCGAAGTTTCTGCCAAGGGCAGCTACTGGGAAGACGGCCACTGGGTTGAAACCGAACCAATGGAGATCAAGCGCGTCTACGATTTCCCACAGGTTGGCAAGAAGGATATGTACCTCCTGCACCACGAAGAGATCGAATCTCTCGCGCTCAATATCCCTGGCATCAAGCGCATCCGTTTCTTTATGACCTTCGGCGAAAGCTATCTCACCCATCTGCGCTGCCTGGAAAACGTCGGCATGACCTCCATCGAGCCGATCGAATTTGAAGGCAAGCAGATCGTTCCACTGCAGTTCCTCAAAGCCGTTCTGCCAGATCCTGCCAGCCTCGGCCCACGCACCGTCGGCAAGACCAACATCGGCTGCATTTTCCGCGGCAAAAAAGATGGCAAGGATAAAACCTATCAGCTCTACAACGTCTGCGACCATCAGGAATGCTACAAAGAAGTTGGCAGCCAGGCTGTCAGCTACACCACCGGCGTTCCAGCGATGATCGGCGCCATGCTCTTGATGACCGGCGTCTGGAAAGGTCCTGGCGTTAAGAACATCGAAGAATTCGATCCGGATCCATTCATGGAAGCCCTGAACAAGTGGGGCCTGCCTTGGATCGAAGAACGTAATCCGGTGCTCGTCGACTGATGAAGAACTGGCCAGTATTACAGGGGGTGCAAACCCCCTATTTTGTTGTTGATGAAGAAATTTTAGATACGAACCTGCAGATCCTGAAATACGTCATGGATGAAAGCGGCGCCAAGATCCTCCTCGCTCAGAAAGCGTTCAGCGTCTATCAGTGCTATCCGCAGATCCGTGAGGTTCTCTGTGGTTCCACAGCCAGCGGACTTTTTGAAGCGCGCCTCGGCCATGAGGAGATGGGTGGCGAGACCCATGTTTTCTGTCCGGCGTATCAGGATCAGTGGTTCGACGAGCTTTTGGACTACGCCGACGACATCGTGTTCAACAGCCTCACCCAGTGGGATCATTTCAAGGAGCGCGTCCTTGCAGCAGGAAAAAGCGCAGGACTGCGCATCAATCCGATGCATTCCACCCAGGACCACGCCATCTACGATCCCTGTGTAGAAGGAAGCCGCTTCGGCATTCTCGCTGACGCGCTGCATGCTGCAGATCTCACAGGCATCGACGGACTGCATTTCCATACCCTCTGCGAACAGAACGCAGACGCCCTCGTGGAAACGCTGGAAGTCGTCGAGCGCGATTTCGGCGATCTTCTGCACCAGATGAAATGGCTCAATCTCGGCGGTGGTCACCACATCACGCGCATCGATTACGACATCGATACATTGATCGCTACCGTGCGCCGGTTGCGCGAAACCTACGGCGTCGACGTTTATCTCGAACCAGGCGAAGCCGTTGTCTTGAACGCCGGATATCTTGTGACGTCTGTCGTCGATCTTGTGCATAATGGCATGGATATCGCCATTCTTGACACTTCAGCTGCCTGCCATATGCCAGATGTCATCGAAATGCCTTATCGCCCACCGCTGGAAAATGCCGGCGAGCCAGACGAATTCGCCCACACCTATCGCCTTGGTGGACCAACCTGCCTGGCTGGTGACGTCATTGGAGATTATTCCTTCGACAAACCACTCGCCGTCGGCGATACGCTCGTTTTTGACGACATGGCCCTCTACACCATGGTCAAGACCAATACCTTCAACGGCATGCCACTGCCAGCCATCTATCGCGGCTGTGCCCAGACAGGCTACCAGCTCGTGCGAGAATTTGGCTACGAGGATTTCAAGAGAAGGCTGTAAATAAATCTTTGCATACACGTCTTGCATGAGGCGTGTATTTTTTATTGACAGTATGTCACAAATGCGGAACAATAGAGGAAACATCAGGAAAGGTTGCGAGCGTTATGTACAATCCTCAGCTTGAAACATTTATTGTAGTTGCTGAAGTAGGTAGCTTCAATAAAGCCGCAGAAAAACTTTTTATCTCGCCGCCAGCGGTGATTAAGCAGATCAATGCGCTGGAGCGCGATCTGGACGTACAGCTTTTCCGCCGCACTCATCGCGGTTTGATTCTGACGGCGGCGGGGCATTCTATGCTCCAGGATGCGCGCTATGTGATCCAGTATTGCAAGGATTCGGTGACGCGGGCAAAAAACGCCATGCAGGAGAGCGAAGAAGTCATTCGTATTGGCACCTCGCCGATGACGCCAGCGCAGGTGTTGGTGGATCTCTGGCCGCGCTTGCAGGAATATTGCCCGAATATCAAGTTCCAGCTCGTGCCGTTTGACAACACGCCGGAAAACGCGCGGGAGATTCTTGGAAATCTTGGACAGAACATCGATGTTGTGCCGGGAATCTTTGATGCCACCATGCTTCATCTGCGTCAGTGCGCCGGCACCGTGATTTCGCGCGAACCGATCTGTGTGGCTGTCTCCGTGCATCACCGATTGGCGCAGAAGGAGCGGCTGGACATCCGTGACCTTTACGGCGAACAGCTCATGCTGATGCGCCGTGGCTGGAGCTATTATGTGGATATGCTGCGCGATGATGTCTGGAAAAACCATCCTGAGATTGAGATCGTTGACTTTGATTTTTACGATACCGCCGTTTTTAACCAGTGCGAGAACAATGATTGTGTGCTCATGGCTGTAGAAAACTGGCGCTACGTGCACCCACTTCTGAAAATTATGCCGGTGGATTGGGCGTACACTATTCCTTTCGGTCTTCTGCATGCTCCAGAACCGACATCAGTGGTGCAGCAATTTTTGGCGGCAGTGCAGCGTGCGACAAAAGAACGAGCGTAAACCAATAGGTACATAGTGAGTAACAGATCGAGACTTCTGTAGAGGTCTCGATTTTTTTATACTGTGAGTAAGAAAGGAAAGGCAAGTCCGTAGCAGGAATGCCACGCAGACGTGTTTAGAATGATACAGGATAATCAGAAAGGATGACTATTATGAACAACTTTATTTTTCAAAACGCCACAAAAGTGTATTTTGGAAAAGGTGTCGCCAAAGAATATCTGAAAGATCGCACCGCCAGTGCGCAGACGATTCTTCTGGCTTACGGCGGTGGCTCCATCAAACGTAACGGCATCTATGACGAGATCACTGGAATTTTCAATGATGCTGGCAAGACCATCGTAGAATTTTCCGGCATCATGGCCAACCCAACCTACGCCAAGGTGCAGGAAGGCGCCAAACTTGCTCGGGAAAACAATGTCGACATGATCCTCGCTGTGGGCGGCGGCTCGGTGATGGATTGCTGCAAAGCGGTCAGCCTGCAAGCTGTCTACGATGGCGATATTTGGAACGATTTTTGGGCCAAGCCAGGTGTCTTCGAGGTGCAGCCGCTGCCGCTCGGCGTCATCGTCACCGTCACTGGCACCGGTAGCGAATGCAACGGCGGCGCCGTGATCACAAACGAAGCGCTGAAGGTCAAGACCGGCCGTGATTATCCAGAACTGAATCCACGCTTTGCGCTCTTGGATCCAACCTACACTTACAGCGTGCCAAAACGCCAGATGGTGGGCGGTGGTTTCGATATTCTCTCTCATATCATGGAGACCTATTTCAGCGCACCAAACGAAGACAACGTTTCTGACGATATCATGGAAGCGCTGATGAAAGGCGTGATCCGCGATCTGCGTGCAGCCATCAAGGATCCGAAGGATTACACGGCCCGTTCCAATCTCATGTGGGAAGCGACAATGGGCGAAAATCGTGTGATCAAGATGGGCAAACAATGCGATTTCCAGTGCCACAACATGGAGCACCAGCTTGGCGCATTCACAGACTGCAACCATGGCGCAGGGCTCGCTGTACTGCATCCGGTCTATTATCGCATGATTTACAAAGACGGACTCAGTAAGTTTGTGCGTTTCGCTAAGAACGTCTGGGGTATCTCGCGCGGTGAGAGGACTGATGAAGAACTGGCCTTGGCGGGGATCGATGCGCTTGCTGATTTCATCAAGGAGATTGGTCTGCCTACAAGTTTTAAAGAATTGGGCCTTGCGCTCGATGCTGAAACCCTGCGCACCATCGCCGATTCCTGCGGGCTCTCCGCCGGCAGCTACAAAAAATTGACGCACGACGATGTGTACGACATTTTTTGCCTGTGTAACAAATTATGTGATCTTTGAAAGGAATAAGTCTCAATGAAAAAATTAGCAACCGTTGTTTTATCGTGTCTGTTGATGTTTTGCCTTGTCGCCTGCTCTAGCGGAGGGAGCGGTTCAACTTCCAGCGCTGATACATCCAGCAGCTCAGTATCTTCTGCCAGCGACGAAACCAGCGCAACCACCGAAGAATCATCAACAGACCTCGGAAATGTGCTCGTTGTATACTATTCTGCGACCGGAAACACAGAGCGTGTGGCAAATTCAATTGCAGAGGCAACCGGCGGCGATCTCTTTGAAATCGAGCCAACCGAGCCTTATACCGATGACGATCTGAACTGGAACGACGAATCGAGTCGAGTCAGCCGTGAATACGAAGACGAATCCTTGCGCGATGTGCCGCTGGTGAATACCACAGTGGATGGCTGGGACGATTACGACACCGTATTCATTGGCTATCCGATCTGGTGGGGCATTGCCGCCTGGCCGGTGGACGGTTTCGTCGAAGCCAACGATTTTTCCGATAAAACAGTGATCCCATTTGCCACCTCCGCAAGTTCCGGCATGGGACAGAGCGGCGAATTACTCGCAGACCTCGCGGGTACCGGCGATTGGCAGGATGGTATGCGATTCTCCAGCGGCGCTGGTGATGATGAGGTGCAGGAATGGGTCGAAACGCTTGCGTGATCGATCGTGAGAGGATGATAAGTCATGAAGAAATTACTTAGCGCAATAATAGTTGTGGTGCTGTTCTTTACGTTTGGGAGCAGCGCCTATGCAGCCGTGGATGATACAGGCTATGTCGACGTGGCGGCTGACAGCTGGTATGCTGATGCTGTCGCTTATGTGACAGATAGCAGCCTTATGGTCGGGGTCGCAGACCAGACTTTTGCACCCGATCAGACAATGACGCGCGCCATGCTTGCCACCACCCTCCATCGTATGGCTGGCAGCCCAGCGGCGACAATGGAAGATAGCTTCAGTGATACGAATGCGGACGATTGGTTTGCAGCATCAGTCGCATGGGCTGCTGAAACTGGCGTGGTGCACGGTATTGGGGACGGATTTTTTGGACCAAACAATACGGTGACCCGCGAGCAGACTGCAACCATGCTGTGGAATGCCGCCGGTAATCCAGAAACGACAACGACAAATGTTTATGCAGATCAGACTGAGATTTCAGATTACGCTACGGAAGCAATCGCCTGGGCAGCAGAAACAGGTCTTATGAATGGTCGCGATGGCAATATGTTTGCGCCTCAAGCAGGCATGACCCGTGCAGAAGCTGCAACGGTGCTGATGAATATGCAAGGGACTTTGCCTCCGGAAGAAGAACCAACGCCTGAGCCAGATAATGGGCGTACGCTCGTGGTTTATTTTTCCGCTAGCGGAAACACAGAACGCGTGGCAAATATGATCGCTGAAGAGACCGACGCGGATCTTTTCGAACTCGAACCGAGCGACCCTTATACGTCTGAGGATCTGGACTGGACCGATCCATCGAGCCGCGTTAATGCCGAACATGAAAACGAAGCCTTGCGCGATATCGCCCTCGTTCAGGATACCGTGGATAACTGGGACGACTACGACACCGTCTACATCGGTTATCCGATCTGGTGGGGAATCGCAGCATGGCCGGTGGATGGATTCGTCGAAGCCAATGACTTCAGTGGCAAAACCGTGATCCCATTCTGTACATCTTCCAGTTCCGGTATTGGCCAGAGCGGCGAACTGCTCGCAGATCTCGCTGACACTGGCGACTGGCAGACAGGCTATCGATTTTCCAGCGGTGCTACGGAAAGCGATGTGCAAAACTGGCTTTCCAGTATCGCTGCGTGAGTAAGTGACACTTGCAGTTGGATGATTTTGCCGCGCGGCTTTGGCGTGCGTGGCAAATGACTGCCAGCATAGGACCGTTGGCAGGATCGTCTATTTTTCGGAAACTGAGGAAAGTTTTTTCCTTTGTTTCATAAAAAAACAGGCCTGTCCTGGACAGCTTCCCCTCTATGCCAGGACAGGCCTGTTTACTTTTTGTCTGGTAGAGACTCTAAACCAAATGGTTCAAACTTCGTAACAAAGCGAGACTTCTGGCTCGATGAGAAAACAGTTAAGATAAAATCATAGAAAAAGAGGAGGCGTAACAGATGGAAACAAGAAAATTAGGACAGGATTTGTCAGTATCCGCTCTTGGCTATGGTTGCATGGGGCTTTCCCATGCTTATGGCGAAGCCCTTGACGAAAAAGAAGCAGTGCGCGTGCTCCGCGAAGCCTTTGAGGCGGGGTACACCTTTTTTGACACGGCGGAGGTGTATGGTACGGAAGACGACCCCCATGTGAATGAACGGCTTGTTGGCGAAGCTTTGAAAGAGGTGCGCGACAAGGTGCAGATTGCGACAAAATTTGGCATTCGCTTTGACCTCGCGAGCAGCAAACGTCCCTATCCGCTCATTCCGGATTCCCGACCGGAAACGATCCGTCGGTCGGTGGAAGGCTCGCTCAAGCGCTTGCGCACCGACCACATTGATCTCTATTTTCAGCATCGTATTGATCCACAGGTGGAGCCGGAGATTGTGGCTGGCGTGATGGCAGATCTCATCAAGGAGGGAAAGATCCTGCACTGGGGCATTTCAGAAGCAAATAAAAACTATCTGCGTCGGGCGCACGCTGTCTGCCCAGTGACGGCGGTCGAAAACCGCTACTCGATGATGGTGCGTCATTACGAAGCGCTCTTCCCGGTGCTGGAAGAGCTGGGCGTGGGGCTTGTGGCTTTTTCGCCGATGGCCAACGGTTTGCTCACCGGCAAATACGGAAAAGGCGAACACTTTGATGCGAAGGTTGACTACCGTGCTACGATGCCTCAGTTCACGGATGAGGCGATGGATCAAAATCGGGCGCTGTTCGCTCTGCTGGATGACTTAGCGGCGCGCAAAAATGCGACACCGGCGCAGATTTCTCTGGCCTGGATGCTTTGCAAGAAACCGTGGATCGTACCGATCCCAGGCAGCCGTCATCCGGAACGCTTGAGAGAAAACGCTGGCGCCGCAGATGTCATGCTCTCGCATGAGGAGGTTATGGCCATCGACGAAGCACTGGATGGCCTGGAAATGTCGCAAGTGTTCGGCGGCACAGAGATCAAACAAACATCAGTAGAAAGGATGAAATAATCATGGAATATGTAACTTTGAACAATGGGATCAAGATGCCGATGGCTGGGATTGGGACTTTCCTGCTCAGCCCGGACGAAGCGGAGGCGTCGGTGCTTGCAGCACTCGAATATGGCTATCGGCTCATTGACACAGCCAATGCTTACATGAATGAAAAAGCTGTGGGCCGCGCTATGAAACACTCTGGAGTGGCGCGTGAGGATATTTTCCTTGAGACGAAAATATGGCCATGCTTCTATGAAGAGAACGATGCCATCGATAAAACTCTCGAACGTTTGGATACCGATTACATCGATCTCCTTCTGATCCATCAGCCAGCGGGAAACTACGTTGCTGGTTATCGCCAGATGGAAAAGGCCTACAAGGAAGGAAAGGTCAAGGCTATTGGACTTTCTAATTTCAATGAAGATCAGATCAAGGAGATTCTGGATATTTGTGAAGTGAAGCCACAGATTTTGCAGACAGAGGTACATCCTTATTCTCAGGAAAAAGCTCTGAAAGCTTTCCTCGACAAAGAAGGCGTTGTCATCCAAGCCTGGTATCCACTCGGCCACGGCGATAAAACATTGATCGAAGAGCCGCTTTTTGCCGAGTTTGGTACGAAATACGGCAAAAGCAGCGCGCAGATCATTTTGCGCTGGCATATTCAGGATGGAAACATTGTTATTCCTGGCTCCAAAAATCCTGATCACATCAAAGACAATTTTGACATCTTTGATTTTGCGTTGACAGATGTCGAGATGGAACAGATTGCTGCCATGGATAAGCAGAAACGCTACTATACCAGCACGCCAGAATTGCTCGAAAAATATGTGACGATGGTGCCAGACGTCGACGGCCAGAAGTGAGGGTAATGTGATGAATCGACCATGGGTTATCTGCCATATGTGCACCTCGCTGGATGGCAAGATCAGCGGTGATTTCATGGAGACTGCTACAGCAGCGCCGGCACTCAGGGCTTACAACGAGCTGCGCGGGTTCTACGACTGTCGGGCAACGCTCTACGGCACGACGACGATGCTTGGTGGATACGCCAACGGTCTGGCGCAGTTGGATGAAAATTTCGCGTCGGTGGCTAGGGAGGATTACCTTGCGCCAGCGGCGCAGGAAGCACAACAGCTCATTATCGCGCTCGATCCCGAAGGCAAGCTTGGCTATAAGTCGCCGATCATCGAAAGGGAGGGGCGCGCGCCAGCGGTGGTCGTCGAGGTGCTGACAGAGCAGGCCTCGGATGCGTATTTACAGTATCTGCGGACGCTCGGCGTGAGTTACCTCTTTTGTGGAACGCAAACGATCGATGTGCCGCCGCTGCTGGAAAAGCTCTGTGCTGCTCTCAGCGTACGCAGCCTCATGCTCGCCGGTGGTGGTGTCACGAATGCACATTTTCTTACGGCAGGCTGCATCGATGAGCTGAGTCTTGTCGTTGCACCAGTGACGAGCGGCAAAGCCCGCGGACTCTCGATTTTTGAAAGCGCAAGCACAAAAGAGATCACGAAAGATTTTTCCCTTGTGGAAATGCAGAAGCTTGAAGGTGACACTCTGTGGCTGCGCTACAGAAAAATATGAAAGTCCAATGGTATGAAGTAAAGAGGGTGAGCGAAGAAAAAACAAGTAATTTT
>ERZ1034897.791-NODE-791-length-14335-cov-14.041387_pt1 | contig 14335 bp, 36 predicted proteins | sample MGYA00520629_ERZ1034897 | MGnify/ENA primary metagenome ERZ1034897 (study PRJEB33766, sample SAMN09781789) | gut metagenome | biome: gut microbiome | host: Homo sapiens | place: Madagascar | study: EMG produced TPA metagenomics assembly of the PRJNA485056 data... | reverse complement strand
CTTTAACTTTGTTAATACTAATTCTACGAGAATCTTTAGGATGTATAAGTATATCAATTCGATGCTTAAAACGTTTATTCATAGTATCTTTGACTTCATATATACCAAATCCTTCAATATAAACTCGTTTAGGTTTATTTTTTGGAAATAGATAAAGTAAATCACGTGAGATTGCACACCATTTAATTTTTCCTTTCTTTAAATGATGTAGATTGATTTTACTACCATCAGCTGTGACTAATGGTTGTTTATCACATTGTTCTTTAACAGGCTGATAATAAGTTAAAGTTACATGTGTTATTACATTTTTAGATTGTGCTTTACTTAGACTTAAACTAAGTAAAATTGCTATTAAAATACACTTCATCTTTTATAGTTTTAAATTATTTGGCAGACATTTCCTATACCACTATCTACAAATGCACTTTTTATTTTATAAATATATATAGTATCACAATACATAGTTACTAAATAAGGTTGATTTGTAGATATATAAATAATTGGGTCACCTTCAAATAGATCATGTAGTTTGAAATTACACAATTTTTTATTACTGATAACCATTCTAGCATCTTCCCAGAAATAATGGTCTCTAAAATTAAGTGCATTTTCATCCTGATCTGTTCTATCCTTCTTAAATTTAGCTTTATTATACAAATCAAAATTTCTTAAAATCTCTTCATATGAAGTTACATTCATAGGATGGGTTGTCCAATAAGAATTATCAATACAAAGTCTATCAACAGAATAAGTTATAGTTGAAAGCTCAACATTAAATACTTCTTTTATAGTGTTAATATTCTCAATACCATGGATATTTACTTCTTGAGCAAGATTCTTAACCAAATCTATAGTAGCTATAGGCATTTGCTGTATCATATCCTGTATAGTAGAAATACCATTTTTATCTATTACTATATCATTAAGTATTTCTTGTACTGTTTCTTCAGACAAATTATCAAAGGATTTAACATATCTAATACGTGAAGGTCTACCAAGTAAGTTTTCATTAATTTTTAATGTATTAGTTGTTAAAAGAAATATTTTACGTTTTTCGGAATTATATACACCATCCATAAATGATAGTATTTCTGAAGAATCCTCAAATTCCTTTTCGTATCCATCAAAGAAGAATATACACTCAAAAGTAATTTGTGTTGCTAAATAATTTAGCATTTCTTCGACCTTGTCACAATTCTTAATAAGGATAACAGGAAGTTGTAATTTATTACACAGCATCTTAGCAGTCACGGTCTTACCTGTTCCTTTAATTCCGTTAAACAGTATTCCTAGATTTCCTGTAGTATTGTTATATGTCTTAATAAAGTAATCAATAAAACTATTACTAACTCCATATAACTTATAATCAAAGACAAAGTTATCTGCTACTTTGTTAATATAGTAACCCATCATTGATTTCTGTATTTCATACACTCCTGCAGGTAAACCATTTGCATGTGAAATAGTATTAGCACTACCTTTAGTAAAGGTATTTCCATCTTGAATCCAAATATTATTTTCCATATCTTGACATTATTTGTAATTTAATTGCAATAGTTTCTAACTTTTTAGTTTCACGCTTACGATATTCTAAAACTCTATTAATAGCAACACCTATCTTATGACAAGCTATTCTAAGTGCCTTTCTTTTTACAATTTTCTCGGCAAGTTTAGGATTATTTTCATCATATTTATAAAGTCTAATAGATGTATCTATTATAATATATGGAAAGTCTAAGTTAAAGCCTGCATGTCGTAATTCTTTGTAAAAAAGCATAAGTTCTGTACTAGGAACTGATAGAGTTTCTTTTATTAAATCAATATACACATGAGTTATACGTGGCGCTAGTAAACTGATTATGTAGAATGTAGATGCAGTTAGTGTACATTTAGTAACATTACCTTCACGAGTAATGTTGTAACACATATTTTCTATTGTTTTCATTTATTTAAAGTTTTTATGTGATCAAGCATTTTTTGATACATTTCTTTAGTTGGATATTCAATATTATTATTTATTCGTAGAGCAGCATATAAAGTAATTGCTTCCTTATATGTACAAGAATGAGTTAAAAGAAAACTTCTAAGTAAAGAAATACCCTTACTTGTATTAAACATATAAGTTAATATACCTTGTATTTTGCGTAAACTTCCTGAGTTCCAATATATAATTCCCTTAGTTTCTAAATCTTTATATTTATCAGGAAACTGTATAAGAGTAGTTGGAAATATAAGTTCTTTATCAGTAGTGGTTTCCACAGGAGGTTTTGTAACACTCTCTAACTGACTAATAGTAGTTAGTACACCAAGTATATTTGTTATTTGTTTTGCATTTAATATCATAGGTTTAGTTGTTTCTCTGTAAAATACTGCATAATAATCACAGAAAGATGCCGTTGGAAATATTATTTGCAAATCAACTTTAGCTGGAAATACTACATGGTCTGAATATCTAATAATAAATGTACCTATATTATAATATTGACTTATAGTTGTTTTAGATTGTACTACATTATTTGCTAGTTTCTGTAAATATTGCTCTATCTTCTTCATTAAGATCTATCTTTACTGATTCTATAATATTATTATGCATAATAGGTTTGTGTATAATTCCTGTAAACATAATTTGTTCTGATACTATTTCCCCATTAGTATTTTCATAATAGACAGTGTTTTTAGGGATTATAAATTCGGCTATAACTGCATTAGTATGAATTTCATAGAGTATGCCTGAATCATTTACTATTGCTGTAATATGGAACTTGTTACTTGATGTATGCCATTTACAATTTCTATAAGAATGATACCCTTCTGCTATATAAGGTAATCCACATTCATCTGAAAATGTAAGGTCTACTTTATTAGTAACTATTAGCCGCCTATACAAATGATGTTGAATACGAGAAATTACCATATTATTATAAAAATCACATATTTTATATACTTTAATATTTTCACCAGCTATTCGCCTTGTTCTTGCTTTTTCTGTAAATGCATTATAACACATAAATTAATAATATTTACCTGTAAATATAATATTCTCTGATACTAATTCACATCTGAAGTTTTCATAGTACAAAGTATCTTTGGGTATAATAAATTCCGCTACTATATCATTACTATCTGCTAATACACTTAAATCATTACTACATTCATACCAACAAGGACTTATTTTTACTAAATTTTTATAAGAATGATAGCCACTTTGTATAACAAGATAGTTATGGTGTATATATGGCTTTAATGCTATCTGTTCATTTAGTGTTTTTGGTTTATATAAAAAATCATGATATTTAGCTATTACATTATTTTCTTCTAACCTACATATTTTAAAGACAGGTATATCATAAGAAGCTTTATGGGGTATTGCTGATGAAAGATCTACAAAACACATATATTTAAGTTAATAATTGAACAATATAATCACTAAAGTGCATACCTTCTTTATAGGCAGCATCTATAATATCGTGAGGCGTAAATCCGAGTTCAGCAAGCTGGTGTATAAACTCGAATTTATGCTCTGTATATGCACTATTCATTTTCCGAATAACCTATAATAGTAATCACTTAATTGCTCGTAATCTTTTATAGATATATAGTAAGCTAACCCATCGGAAAGAAAATCCCAAACATCAGACACTTCTTTTAAACGTATAGGAGGTTCTTTATCAGATGCTAGTTTAATCTTACTTAAGTGTCTAAATTTTTTATTAGCTTGTGTTTTACTCCATTTATTAGAATCGTGCCTACATATACTAATAAAAGGGCGTTTTTTAATACTTCTACTCATAGTTAATCATTATTGATAAGGTCTTGTATTATTTTTAACGCTTTGATACAATCATTAATACTTATAGTATCTACTTCTTTAAGTTTTTCTATAGCTATATTAAAAATCATATCAATACGTTTTGGACTACTAATTAGTACAGGCTCGTCTTCATAAGATATTTCTTTACCTACTAAAATAAAGGCTACTTCGGGCGAAACAGACTCTACAAATACACCTTTACTAGCTATCCAATAATCATCACATCTACGAGGTTTTTCACTGTACAGCCAACAACTATTATCTTTATCTACTGCTATCCAAGCTTTCATAACTAATAATTTAAGTAAGTTCTACAGGCTCATCATTCCATGTAAGTTTCCTACCAACAAGCTTCTCAATAGAACCTTTTGGTAATTCAATTATATTAGAAGCATAATCTTTATTATAATCTTCCTCCCATATTTTATGGAACTTGTTTCTACAAGGTTTATAATCAAATATCCACTCACTATTATCATTATCTACTACTAACCATACCATATTATTGATATTTATTTTCTATGATTTCAAAATCTGCCAGATCACCATATTTGGCTTCAGTGATAAGCATACCAAAGTATTTACCGAAATGACGAGCAATCTCTTCAGATGCACAGCCAAGAAATCCGAGACAAGCATCAGCAAGACCCACACCAAAGGAAGCGTCGAAGTCTCCCAAGCCAGCAGAATTACCATAAACAGTAGCACTGCCACCAAGAACATTATATTCTATTCCCTTATTCTTAATTCTTCCTATTATTTCCATTTTATGTGAATTAAGCTCCTTTACATAAAAAGCACAACTTCTAGTTACAAATGGATTGTGAGGACAATAAATATAAGAGTCTTTTGGATCTTTGGCAAGATATAAATCTTGACCCAAGTTAAGAGCTTTTCTGATAATATTTAACTTAAACATTGCAGCAGAAGCTTTACTAACCATAGCTATATCTTTATTAATGATAATAGATGCAACTTCGTAGTGAATATTAAGAACTTCACAAGCCTTCTTGAAAGTTGTAATATCTTTAAAGCTAGATAATAATTCATCTTTATCAAAGGCTTGTAGTGCAATTTCTTTAAGTTGATTATTATTACTATAATACCACTCTTTTGCTTTTTCAAGAGTAATTGTTATATTTCTTTCCATACTATTTGTTTTATTATTAATTTTAAATGAATAATTTTACAGTTTAAAATTGTAAATATTTATTGACCAAATAAACGTGGATCAGCATTCTCTTTTAATATTCTTATTACCTTTTGCTTAGCTTCCTCAGATAAGACTACACCAGCTTCAATAGCAGATATATTCTTACAAATATTAAGCCCAGGAACTAAATTTCCTGTATTGTTCATGTAAGGGTGTGGATTAATATAAAGAAATTGGTAACCAAAAGCACTAATAAGTGCCATTATTTCTTTAAATTCCTTATCAGTAAGGTTAGCATTATTAGGAACTTTCAATGAATCTTTAAGAGTCCTAGTAGCTTCCTGCCATCCTATTTTAACTCCAGCTTCATAAGCTTCACGCTGATTTCCCTTAGAACCTGCGAATTTGTGATTAAGGTTTCTATCATCAGCTTCTCTCCAAAAAGTTCTACTAAAAATATTTGTAGTATGATGGGAAACAACAAGGTAAGAGTTATCGTTTTTTAAAAATTCTTCTGCGGTCATAATTTACAATGTATTTACACGATAAATGTCATAACTTTCCATATTATTCTTATTTTTTAAAATATACTGTATCGTTAATATTATATTGTTTATGTGTTGGAAAAGTAATATAAGTGTCTCTACTATTTTGCTTAGAACCCTTAATAATCATAATAGTTACTTGATTACCGTCTATACCTTTTTGAATATTAATTACAACTCCTTTGTCATTACAAATATGGAAATCATTATAAATACAAGAAGTCATAAATAATAAAACAGCAATTATACTAAACTTTAATGTTTTCATTCTATTACTAGTAGTTTATTTTTTATTCAAAACTTCTATCATATTTTTTATCTAATTGTTCAAGGTAGCAAAATTCTGGAAATTTATACTGTTGTATAAATTAAATCTAAAGTTGCATACTTCACAATAATTTTGTCTATTTAATTTTATGAGCAATACTATTAATATGTTCTATATATTCATTACTACAACAATATGGATAAAAATATTTATCTGCTCCATATGTAAGTGTGTTTATAATATCATTATCATTATCTCTACACTTAGAATCAATAGTAACTTTGATAGTTACTTCAAATTCTCTTGCCATAGCTATTCTTCTACTTTAATACCAAAGGGTGCTCCATCAGTGAAGGTATCAAATTTAAAAAGAGTTTCAAATGAAAGTAAATCACCATTTGAAAAAACACAACCTCCATCTCTAACTTCTGATATGGAATAAAAGCATTTATTAGATAAAGCTTTTATCCATCCAAACGGTTGATGTTTTAGCATCTCTTGCCAACATTCTTCTGCGTTGACGAATAGGCGGTACTCGGGTTCAGGCTTAATGCGATATTCATATATGTTAAGGTTGAATGCGGGATTAGTGAGTTCATTCCAATATTTGGAGCCTAACTCTCTAAACTCTATTTTTTTACCCTCTGCAAATGCCTGTATGATAGACGTAAGGTCTTTGGCTTGTTGTTTGTTCATTATTATTTATGCTTATTTTGTAGAATTAGGTATACCTGTATTAACAATAACTCTAATTGGAGTTTTATCTTTGTTTATTACACTATCTACTAAATAGTCTGCAATATTATGAAGATTTGCAGTTATTTCTTTTTCTATTATAGTTTTAAGGACACTACTATTCTTCTCTAATACATTTTTTATTGTATCAGATACAATTCCTGTGAGTTTATATCGTAGTTCACCGTCAAAGAATGTTTCGCCATTTCCTGAAAAAGAATAACCACGACCATAAGTAGTTCTCGCATTAAGTATCTGTTGTACAATACTAAGTATTAGACTATCTTTATCAGTTTTTCCTACTGACAGATATTCATTTATTTGTTTTTCTATCGCAGAAGAAATTAAATCATTATCAATAGAAAAGGTTACTTTGTTATTTTCCATATCTCTTCTTTCTTATTATTATAGTTCTAATTTATCTTCATTATCAATATCACATTCAATATATGCATTATGTGAACTATCCACATTAATACTAATTAAATGGGGAACAACCTAAGCAATCATTACAATCTTTTGTTGGTCTATCATTGCTTGGCATAAGTGCAAAAACATCTATATTCATTTGTCCACTTCTATTGTTAGGAAGGTGTGATTAGTTACTCTGTTACTTCAATGTACTTAACTGGATTGTTTGGATCAGCACAACATGCCTTTTGAAGACACTCAAACTTACCTTCAAATACGCATCCTACACATTCAAACGTAGGGTCTGGAACTTCTTTAATCATAATCTATCTATTTCTATTTTTATAAAATAATAAAGAGATTCATTATTAGTTTCTAGTTTTACTTAATATTTAATTGCACGTTGCTTGGTTTCCTTCATAATAAGGTGCTCCAACTTTAGGTAGCATCTGAGTACTCCTATTACAAGAACATTGCATTACCCAAGGCGCATTTACTTTTCCGCATCTAGGACACACCCATCCTTCTTGTATCATATTTAACATTATTTATTATCCTTTTATAGAATAGTTAATCAATCTTCTACAATGAATCTATTTTCAGTACAAGTGTCGATAGCTCTAATTGCTATCCAAATGGCTTGTTTCTGTCCATCATCTGTAAGATTACTCCAAATCTCACATAACTTTCTCTTTGCTTCTGTTGCTGCCATATTCTTTTTATTTATACCTCAAGGGCTGTTAATCACCATATTTATATGAGTCTTCACTACTGGAATCATATCCACAACAAGGACATACCAATCCGTCAATTACAACGGATTTTTTACACTTAGGGCATAAACCTCTGACTTTATTAAAGGATTCTAAAGCATATTGACAAGCTCTCAAGTATTCCAACTCTTCATTGTCAGCTTGGTTGTTAATAAGTGCCTTGTATTTATCTTTATCTAAAACTACAACTTCTAATACCATATCTACACCTTTATTTATATGCCAAAAGGCAGTTAAATATTACTTTCATAATTTTCACAACCCATATCATCTCCAAATCCCAAAGTTATATGACCTTTGAGTTTACAGTCCATATTTCCTGTACTATAGTAATAATGTTCTAGATGCTTACATCCAAAGCAACCTAAACTACTTCTAATTGTCATACTTATTTATTTATGCACTTTACTTTTTATATTTATCATATAAGCCACATCATACACTTCAGCACACATTTGGCAAACATCTTCAAGACTTCTTGTGTCCCAATCATAATACATTCTTCCGTAGCTTTCGGTTATTACTACAACCTGTCTGTCATGGAGAATTCGCCATAGCATTCTTAACTTATGTTTCATAAGCTTATAGTATTTTTAAACACACCACCCACAGCTACCTACACATAGCTTATTTTTTAGTTCGTTGCAAATGTTATAATATTCTTCTTCTGTGATATTATATTTATCTAACACTCCCTTTGTTAGATTCTTTGGTTCAAAGTACATATCACCACAGCTATAAGGTTCTGCATTTTCTGTATCGTGATCATATGTATCACCAAAATCCATACTATCAGCATCCTTACCATTAATAGTGAATGTTTCTAATTCACAAGGCAATCCACTAAAAGGTTTAATAATTAATTTCATATTATTTTTATTTAATCTCATAATAGAGGGGCTAGTTACTAAAGCTCATCAAACTCTTGTTGAAATCTCTGTCTTGTTTCATTCAGAAGCTGCTTAAATTTGGTTTTAAACTCTTCGTCACTTCTTGAAAGCCCATAAATAGCATCAGCAAGTTTACCACGATTTGATTTTGAAGACATATTTAAGAGTTCATCTACTTTAGGAATCGAACTTTTAGCTAAGATATTTGCTCTTTCTAACTTACGTTTATTCATATTATGTTAATTTATTGGCGAAGTAAATATGTAAATTAATATTAAAAACACAAAGGCTATTGCACATCCTAGTGTTATTTTAATGATTTTTTTAAAGAGCTGCTCATCAAATAAATCATATCCTATTGCACACAAAACATTTAAAAATAAATTAAGTATTCCAAATGCAGTTGATAAAATACTACTAGTTGAATGTGCAGTAGCCATTACATTAATCCAATAGTTACTCATATATTATTTCTGTTTTAATAGGTAAATGCCAACTAGATATATCTATCCAAGTAGGCACAATAACTTTTATAGGATATATAGTATTCTTTGGAATAGCATGATATGCATAATTAGGGTTTTTACTATCTGCACCACAATCAATATAACCCACATCTCCTGTGATTTGTATATTATAAAATAGTATGTGTCTGTGTTTATCAATAATCTCAATCATATATATATAATTAGCGTCTTCTATATAAAAACAGTCACCTATATTGACATCAGTATACGTTAAGTCCATATAATCTGTAGAAGAATCATCACCATATCGTTTAGTGCCATTATATGGATACTTATCTATTCCAAAATGTTCCCTTAGCCAAGGAATTGCATCCTTAGCTTTTGGGAACTTTTTAGTTATATCAAATACAAACTCATTCATTATCTTTTTCTATGTATGGATTACTTGTACCAAGGAGGTGTTCATTTCCCTCGTATGGGATACATTGCTTGTAGGCATAATCTGTTAAATGATGTAGATTCATTATATGATACGGATGGTTATAGTCCCTACTAAGTTTATAAAAAAATCCCGGCAACCATGCGTCAATGGCACAATTTCTTACCAGTACCTTGTCAAACGGTTTAAACGAACACTCTGTCTTTACTGGATCTACTTGCAAAATAATGGAATTATACTTACCATTATAGAAAGTTTCAATCTTGTTAATAAAGTATTCTTGCTGTGCCTTCGAAGCACGTTGAAAATATTCAACATTATAAGTAGTTTCTTTATTATATCCTTTATTTATACTATCCCATATAAAAAGAGAAGTTTTAAAATATTTATAAGAAGAATCTACCCATTCTTTAAATAGAACAATTACATCACCATTTACTAATATATCACCTCTTTTAAAGAATTTCGTCCAGTCTCGCATTTCTGAGGAAGGAAAAAGTAAACACTCAGCTTCTTTATAGTCAAAATAAAGACCTGTTTTTGTAAAAGCAACATCATTATTTTTACTAGATTTTATTACTATAGGAAAATTAAGGACAGGGTTAACTTCTTTAAGTGTGGCATCTCCAAATAAAGGAGAGTATAACTTTGTTCCTTTTGGGCAGTCCTTCAATATCTCTGCTATATTAATCGTATTGTTCATTGTTATATGTTTTATAGGTGTCTTCTGTGATTTCTTTGTAAAATATGATTGCAATATTTTGTATAAATTTTTTGTGATGCTTTGCAATATAATATTCTATATCCGATAAAGGAAAATCATCCCTTGTTGTACATGTAGTTCCTTTAATATATGAAGTACTGCCATTCTGTACAACAGTAGCAACATAATAGTAATACTTTTTCTTCATAATTATTTTGGGAAATTATGTTGGGGAATCTGTTGTACCTAATAGACATTCATTACCTTCATAAGGTATGCAATAAGGATAAGAGCTATCTATACAAACAAAAGGGAAATCCTCATTCTCTTTGTCATAGTAAGAGAATAGATTTATTGACCATTTTTTATTCAAACTATTTCTAACTAGTACTTTATCAAATGGTTTAAGCTTTTTAACTTGTGTAAGTTTACCATTAATTAGTGTATAATTATTCTCATACAGCATTTCTAGTAATTGCCTTATTTCTTTTGCAGAAGCTAATCTACACTTATTAACAGGACGACTTACTGTGGTACTACTATATATTGTACAAACATTATTGTGGTATAAAACAGCGTTTACTATAACATCTGTATGAGAATTAATTTTCTCTATTAGACAAATATTATCTTGATCATCAACAATAACGTCACCTTCTTTAAACGTAGGTTCTATTTCCTCTAACTCTAAGGTGTCAGCATTCCATTTATATCCAGCTTCAGTTATCTTATCAAATAGTTTTTTCTTAACTTCTTCTGAAGCTGGAATGTAGAAATCTGATGTCCATTGGTTATTATTTCTTATAATTATCTCACCAGCTTTATCCATACCACATATAGCTTTAGGTCTAGGAAAATCATCTTTAGTACATATACCTGATGCTATGAAAGGGTAATTACCATCTATTTCCATCATAATGTCACCTCTCTTAACAGGAAGTCTGAACTTATTCCAATCTCTTTGGTCTTTAGATGGGAATAAAACACACTCTCCACTTGATGCATAAGAACCATCACTATAAAAAGTAAGGTGTGAATTATAAATGTCTTGAACTGTTATTAACTTTGCTAATGGAGCTATATTAATTAGCTCTACTTCTCCAAATGCAGTACTATATAACTTAGTACCTTTAGGACGATACTTTAATATTTCTGCTATGTTCATATCAATAAATGTATGTATAAATGTCTAAATAAATTTTAGCTAAATCTCTTTGATCAAGAATGTCTAAAGCGTGTGCTTCTGTGAATCCCATGTTATTTACTAAGTTATTAAACTCTTTTTCATCATAAACAACGTTAGTAGCTATAGCACCAGCATCTATTATTTCATGCTGCTCACCACAACGTGTTTCTGCTGTTATTCTTACTTCTAAATCACCATTTTCTTGTTTATAGTGCTCTAGAATTTCTTGTAATTTTGATATTTTCATTATAATAAGTTATTTGAATCACACCATTCATAAGCCTCTTTAATAGCTTCTTCAGGAGTATTTGCTGTAAAATGTAATCTTAAAACTTCATAAGTATCCATATCAATCCAATACACAGTATACTGAACTAATATATTATCTATTACACTAAAAGTAGGTACATAACCTAAGTCAGTTTTATGATAATCTTCATCTAATTGAGGAAGCTTTGCAAACATTTCTAATTCTGTCATAATTGATATTTTAATAAGTAATTTTACATAAAAACAAATAGATATTATAAGGAGTTTTGTAGGTAGGATAACTATTATAGTAACTTTTTAAATTACTAATAAAACTCCTTATTTACTTCTATTCAAGACTTTTACGTAAATCTTCATTTGTTAATTCTATAAATTCATCTGTTCTATAGTACCAAAAATATCTATATGCATTAGACAAATCATGAAGAATATTTAATTTTATTGATTTCATAAATATTAATCTTTATAAATAGTGTCAAGAATTTCTTGAAAATTAGGATTATCTATTACTGCTTGAGCATCTTTAGCATCCATAAACAAAGCTTCTGTACCAGATATATAATACGCAGAACTTATTAAAACTTTATAAATATGTGCTTCTTTATCATATATAATTTTATAAGGAATAATTGTCTTAGTACGAGATTTATTATAGTATTCAGCAATATTAAGAAGTTGATTTAATGCCAATAATCTTTTAAGTTGTTTTACATTAGTAGCATTATTTTTATCTATTCTAGCTTCATTAGACAAGCCACTAGCTTTTTTAATATTGCCAGCATCTTCTATATAATAGCCAGTATCTCCATTATATATATTAAATATGTGATTGCACACATCTTCATACGTAATACCTTTATTTATAGGTTTGAATCTGATACACTCAAATGTGGAGTTTTCTCTATCAATTTCAAAACCTTTTGGAGCTTGAATTTTAAGTTCTTTTGTTTCCATAAATTTATTCTTTTATAGTTATTATTCGTCAAAGTCGGAAGCTAATTCTTCATATTCTCTTTCTAATTCTTCTATATGGTTATATATTCTATCAGCATTTTCAGTATCATCCCACATAGAATCATCCATAAAATCGTCTTCCATATTATTTAATTTATTTATTAGAGGGAGAAGTACGAATTGAACGTATTTAGGCTACTTGATGTATACAATTTTACTAGATTATAACTAAATTATAACCAATTCAAAAATTTAACCTGTTAAGTTACCTTTTCACCTCTATCACCTGTCCTACATATTTGCAACTATATAGGCATCTCCCTATTTTTAATTGTTAAAATTTATTATTATTACTTATAGTGATTCATCTATAGGTTCATAAACAGTTATTGTTTTCTGTTTTGGAATTACTTGTTGCAGTGTTTCATAGTAAACTATATTAATTCCATATTCCCTAGAGTATGATACCGCTACAGAATAATAGGTACTGTTAATTTTAAATACAAAATTAAATTCGTCACTATTTGATTCATCATTATATTCCCAATTAACTTTATCTATAACTTCTATATTTTGTATTAGTGATTCTAACCAATCATCAATATTGTCCTCACCACTAGCTTCAAAATCATCAATACACTCTTCGTCTTCATCGATATATTCTCGACAATCTTGCTTATTGACTAGATATTCTAGTATATAGTTTTTAATTTCCATAGTTATTTCTTTGTTATTTTGTTAATTACAATAGGAGCTGTAGTTCTTATGCTATAGAAGTCATTATTAGGAATACTATAATAGTCAATACAGTTAGTTCCTCTATCCGAATTAGAATTTATATGATTACAAGAATCAACTTCGTATGTACAAGTATTGCCAGGATAATATATTGTGTACTTTAAGTAATAAACCTCTTTATATGTAACACAATCTTTTGCATAAAGATAAATAGCAGACCCTGCCCAAAATAAGATAATTATAGAAAGCCATACTTGTTGTTTTTTAGACGTACATGCAAATACTCCTATAAGAGCTATAAATATCAAGCCAATACATAAAAATACTCCTAATAAATATAAATTATCTCCGTTCATATTTAAATTATATTAGTGTAACTCGGGTGTGTACAATCCTTGATAGGTAGAAATATATTCTATTTCATTATATTTATAGTATTCTCCATCAAAACACCTCTCCTTTATAGATTGCTTAAACTTATGTAGTTTACCGTTAGCATAAACTATTAGATACAAACTTCTATCATCATAAGAAGTAATAGTATCAATTACTTTACCCGTTATATGACCGCTTCCTATCATATATAGGTTAATATTATCTCCTATACTGAACATACTTTATCAAATTATTTATTTTTCTTTTTAAACAAGGGCTTGTTACTAAGTATGTAAATATGATAGCATATCCAAGCTACTAGTATAACTATTATATACAGCCAAGACAATAGACATATTAATATATGTCTAAATAATATACCAACTGTTATTACCTTGCCTCTATTGTACGTGTCTAAAAGACAAGATATCATAAAATAACAATTAATAAAGACACCTATTAAATAAATTATAATAATCATAGTTCATTATATTCTTTTTGTAAATTGATTACATCTTCATAATAATCATCTATAAAGAATTGACACTCTAATTTACTTGTTACACTTCCTTTAAATTTAATGTTCATCCATTTCTCAATAAGTTCTATTTTCTTTC
>ERZ1034897.790-NODE-790-length-14336-cov-8.063371_pt1 | contig 14336 bp, 9 predicted proteins | sample MGYA00520629_ERZ1034897 | MGnify/ENA primary metagenome ERZ1034897 (study PRJEB33766, sample SAMN09781789) | gut metagenome | biome: gut microbiome | host: Homo sapiens | place: Madagascar | study: EMG produced TPA metagenomics assembly of the PRJNA485056 data set... | reverse complement strand
CTAAATAATAAATCTACAATTATGATAAGCGCAATACATAATGAATACTATATCATTACCCATCTATTCATATCATTTATTAAAACCATGATTGATACCAATTCATACAGGCTATTGATTTTGCGCCTTTCACTGGTTAAAATAGTACTATCAAACGCTAAAAGCGCATCAGAATGACGCGATCATCGCGTTTATTCTATTTTATTGAGAGGGAGAATCTCATGAGACGAATCCATAAAGTACTGGTAGCCAACCGCGGCGAGATCGCGATCCGCGTATTCCGAGCCTGCAGTGAAATGGGCATCCGCACCGTGGCTATCTATTCGAAAGAAGATATCCTGTCCCTGCACAGAAACCGTGCGGACGAAGCCTATCTGGTCGGTGAAGGGGATAAGCCGATCGACGCATACCTTGACATCGAAGATATCATCCGTATCTGTAAGGAGCATGACGTCGATGCCATTCATCCGGGCTACGGCTTCCTTGCTGAAAATGCGAAGCTCGCTCAGCGCTGCGAAGAAGAAGGCATCATTTTCATCGGTCCGAAGGTCGAACATCTCATCATGTTCGGTGACAAGGTGAATGCCCGCATTCAGGCAGAAAAAGCGCAGATCCCGATGATCCCGGGGACCAAGGGCGCGGTTCACAGCTTTGATGAAGTGAAGGCTTTCGCAGAAACTTACGGATTCCCGGTCATGATCAAAGCCGTCAATGGCGGCGGCGGACGCGGCATGAGAAATGTCGACCGCATGGAAGATCTGGAAGAAGCGTACAACCGTGCGCGTTCCGAAGCGAAGATGGCTTTCGGTGATGATGAAGTCTATGTTGAACGCTGCATCATGAACCCGAAGCATATCGAAGTGCAGGTCATGGGTGATGAGCACGGCAATGTGGTGCATCTCTTCGAACGTGACTGCTCTATCCAGCGCCGTCACCAGAAGGTCATCGAAATGGCGCCGGCATGGTCTCTTCCGAAGGCACTCAGAAAGAACATCTGCGATGCAGCTGTCAAACTGATGAAGAATGTCCACTATGTGAATGCCGGCACGGTCGAATTCCTGGTCGATCAGGATGAAGAGCACTTCTATTTCATCGAAGTCAATCCGCGTGTCCAGGTCGAACACACCGTCACGGAAATGATCACCAATGTGGATATCGTCAAGAGCCAGATCCTCATCGCAGAAGGCTATGCGCTTGACGGGCCGGAGATCGCCATTGGCCAGCAGGATGAGATCTGGTACAAAGGCGTTGCGATCCAGTGCCGTATCACCACGGAAGATCCGCAGAACAATTTCATGCCGGATACCGGTAAGATCATCGCCTATCGTTCCGGCGGCGGACCTGGCATCCGTCTCGATGCCGGCACGGCTTACACCGGCGCCGTCATCACCCCGTACTATGATTCTCTCCTCGTCAAAGTCACCGCGCATGCCCTTCATCCGAAGGACACCATCCACAAGATGCTCCGTTGCATGGAAGAATTCCGCATTTCCGGCGTGAAGACGAATATCTATTTCCTGCAGAACATGCTTCGTACTCGTGATTTCCAGGAAGGGCTCTGCGATGTCAACTACATCGACAGAAACCCATGGCTCCTGCAGGAACCGGATATGATTTCCGACCGCGGCACGAAGCTGCTCTCCTACATCGGCGACATCACCGTCAATGGCTATGCCGGTGCCGGCCATCAGGAAAAGCCGGACTTCAATCCGCTTCCGCTGCTCGATGCAGACAAGATCGAAGCGCCGAAGGGTACCCGGCAGCTGCTCGATGAAATGGGACCGGAGAAATTCTCCAAGTGGGTCATGGACCAGAAGGAAGTCATGTTCATGGATACCACGTACCGTGATGCGCACCAGTCTTTGCTCGCGACCCGTGTCAGGACCCATGACATCATGAATGCCATCCATTATACGGCGGTCCATGTCCCGCAGCTCTTCTCCTTCGAGAACTGGGGCGGCGCGACCTTCGACGTGGCTTATCGTTTCCTTGATGAAAGCCCGTGGGAACGCCTTCGCCAGATGAGAAAAGCCGCACCGAACATCCTCTTCCAGATGCTGACCCGCGGTGCGAATACCGTCGGCTATACCAACTATCCGGAAAATGTTGTCCGTCACTTCATCGATCAGGCGGCTGACAATGGTGTCGATGTATTCCGTATCTTCGACTGCCTGAACCAGCTCAGCCATATGACCGTCACCATCGACGAAGTCCGCAAGAAAGAAAAGCTCGCTGAAGCCTGCTTCTGCTACACCGGCGATATCATGGATCCGAATCGACAGAAGTACTCCCTGAAATACTACACCGACCTTGCAAAACAGATGCAGGATGCCGGTGCGAATATCATCGCGATCAAAGATATGGCAGGGCTCCTCAAGCCGGAAGCAGCCTATGCCCTGATCTCTGCGCTGAAAGATGCTGTCGATCTCCCGATCCATCTCCATAGCCATGAAGGCGGCGGATGCACCCTGTACTCCTATGCCAAAGCCGTCGATGCAGGCGTCGATATCTTAGACGTTGCGACCGGCGCACTCTCTGGCGGTACCAGCCAGCCGTCTATGACCTCCATGTACTACGCACTGCAGAATAACCCGCGCCAGCCGCAGCTGGATATCGATGCGCTTGAGACCATCGACCGCTACTGGCAGGGCGTCCGTCCGTACTATGCAGGTGTCGACTCCAAGATGACGAATCCGAATACGACCCTTTACCAGCATGAAATGCCTGGCGGACAGTACTCGAACCTGCGCCAGCAGGCAACGGCTGTCGGTCTCGGAGCCCAGTGGCCGGAAGTCTGCCGCATGTATGCGAAGGTCAATATGATGTTCGGCGATATCATCAAGGTCACTCCGTCCTCCAAGGTCGTCGGCGATATGACCCTCTTCATGGTACAGAACCATCTGACCGAGAAGGATATCTATGAAAAGGGAGATACCCTCGACTTCCCGCAGTCCGTTGTCGACTTCTTCGACGGCAAGCTCGGCATCCCGTATGGCGGCTTCCCGGAAAAACTCCAGCAGATCATCCTGCGCGGACAGAAGCCGCACCTCGAAAGCCAGCCGGAGAATGTCGACTTCGAAGAAGTCAAGATGGAAATGAAAGAGAAGCACATCCCGACCCGCGAAGAAGATGTCTCCTCCTACTGCATCTATCCGAAAGTCTTCTCCGACTACATGGATCGCTATCATAAATATGGCGACCTCTCGCTCCTCGATACGCCGACCTATTTCTTCGGCATGAAAGTCGGTGAAGAAATCCGCATCAACATCGATGAAGGCAAGATGCTCCTCGTTCGCCTTGATAATGTCACAAAACCAGACCTGGAAGGCAACAGAGAGCTTCAGTTTGAGCTGAACGGCATGCCGCGCGAGATCAAGATCCACGACGCTCATGTGGCAGAGTCTGCGAATACCTCCAGAAAAGCGGACAAGGACGTACCGGGTGAAGTCGGTGCGACACTCTCCGGCTCCGTGGTAAAACTCCTCGTCGAAAAAGGCTCCTCTGTCAAGAAGGGCGACCCCGTCATCGTCACCGAAGCGATGAAGATGGAAACCACCATCACCGCACCGATGGATGGTATCGTGAGTGAGATCCATGTCAAGGCTGGTCAGCGCATCGAATCCGGCGACCTCCTCATGGTTATTGAATAAGATAAATACATAGCGCTTGAAAAACCGTCCTGCCAAAGCAGGGCGGTTTTTGATTGGGAGAGCAATTCGGGGGAAGGTGCATTGATTTCCCCATCCTTGTTTTGATAAAATATAAAAATAAAGGAGGATGAAAACAGTGTTCAAATTTTGCAAAAATTCGCAGAAGGGGCAGGATCTTGTCGAGTATGCGCTGATGCTCGCGATCATCATCGGTATCGGATGGGGGATCTACTCCCAGACAGGAGTCGCAGACTCGATCAAGAATGTGTTCGGAAATGCATCGAGCCTTATGGAGACGGCAAAGAAGAATACGGGAACTTTTGATATAGATGCGGCTATGAAGCGGCTTGATGAAATGCAGAAGGGGTATAATAGCGGCAAGTGGTTCGATTACAAACGTGGGCTATTTTCCTCTGTGTGGCTCAATCCAGACGATGTTGCAGATGATCAAGTGAAGAGCCTTGCTTCGGAATTGGGAGCTACGATGTGGACGTATTACAACGGTCTGAATCCGAATAATCAGTTCGGCCCCGACGGAGGCGGCTTGTACTGGACCACAGAAAAAGATTTTGACTCAAAAACATTGACGAAGGAGGGGAACGGCTGGAGTCAGCAAACCGTATTGTCCTATTATTATGACCCGAAAGACAAGACGTATTCGGTGATTGAGAATCGTGCCTGGCTAAATCAGCTTGGCTCTGATGGAAAAACTCACAATGGTTTGGCGCAGCTACCGGTTGAGCATCATAAACCTAAGGGAAACGTATTAGGTACCTACAGCACCTATGAGGCAGCACAGCAAAGGTACAATGAAGTGAAGAACGCGCAAAAGGGATACATTTATATGGGAACAGCACAAACGAAGTAAGAAAATACGGATGGCGCCTGATCGTGCGGTTGCATCTGTGTTTCCTTAAGAAAGGGGGAGAGAAGCATGCTTTACGGATTTCGTAAAGAAAAAAGAGCGAAGGGGCAGAATATGGTCGAGTACGCGCTGATGCTAGCGATCGTCGTCGGTATCGGCTGGGGGATCTACGATCAGGCAGGTCTTGCCAGCTCCGTCAAAGGTGTCTTTGCAGATGCGGGAGGTCTTCTGGAGCATGCCTCAAAGGGAGAAAAGGCAGCCTTCGATATCCAGCCTTCCATTGACAAGCTGAAGGCACTCTACGGAAAGTATAACCATGGCAACGACCATATGCAGGCAGGCGATAAAAATACAAACCGAGGGATCCTGATGGATACCTGGCTGGATGATACTGACAGGAATAATACTGACATCGCCAAGCTGACCTCTGAGCTCGGGGCAACGCAGTGGACCTATTATCATGGCGAAGGGCCGAAGTATCCGAATTCCATCAGCAGGGACTCCGTGGGTCTTTACTGGAGCACGGAGGATTTATCGAAGGCGCAGCTGACAGGGTCGCCTGATAATTACAGCAATGAGTCCGTGCTCTCTTACTACTATGATGGCAGCAGCTACTATGTCATGAAGAATCGTGTGTGGATGGATCAGAAGCAGTATAATGATGGGCAGCCCGCTCTTGCATCCAAGGGAAGCGAGTATAGGAAGCCGGCCGCTGAGATCGTCGGAAGGCCAAGCGGCTACCGCACATATGCGGAAGCGCAGCAGGCTTACGAACAGGCAAAAAAAGACAATAACAATAGCGTCGTTTTCTAATAAGTAGAAAGGATGCAGCCTAGGTGTGCCTCCTTTCCGCTCCATGTTCAAACTGTTCAGTATAGTGAACAAATTTCCCGAAATGGAAAAACTTTTCACTATACTGAACAGTTTTTTGATTTTTGGAAAACTTTTCAGTATAATGAACAAAAAGAGGTGAGACAGATGATACTACGAGAACATTACATTTCCCAGATCCGTCCATTCTATGACAGTGATCTGATCAAGATCATCACAGGGATTCGCCGCTCCGGGAAATCGGTCATATTGAGTCAGATCAAAGAGGAGCTGGAGCAAGCGGGACGGCAGGTTCTTTCTCTAAATTTCGAAAACACGCGGCTGCTGCGGGAGATTCCTGATGCAGACAGCTTGATTTCCTATGTGCTGGCCCGACGAAAGGAGGGCAAGTGCTATGTGTTTCTGGATGAGGTGCAGTTGGTCAAGGATTGGAATCTAGCCTGTCGCACGCTGCGTCTGGAGGATATTTCGCTCTTTGTTACGGGCAGTAATTCCAAATTGTTGTCGAAAGAATTCACCAAGGAATTGTCGGGGCGATATGTGGCGTTCTGCATACGGCCCTTCGTGTACAAAGAGATAGCAGCGTATGCCAAAGAACTCGGAGAAGAGGCGCCGATCAGTGAGTACCTTATTTATGGAGGATTTCCGAAGCGTCTGGAATTTCGGGAGAAAGAAGCCATGCTGCGATACTTGGAGGATCTGCACCGGACGATTGTCTTGAATGATATTATGAATCGATATCAAATCCGCAAGGCGGAGGTGTTCCGGCGGATGGTCGAGTACATCATGGTTTCGAATGGGCGTATCTTCAGTGCCAATTCGATTTCAAAATATCTGCGCAGTCAGAAAGTACAGATTTCTGTCAACACGGTCATGAAGTACTTGGGGTATCTGGAGGAGGCATATGCGATTCGCCAAGTCTCACAGTATTCTCTGAAAGCAAAGAAGAAACTGGACTTTTTTGAGAAGTTATATGATGAAGATGTGGCTTTCAATACGATTCATCAGCCGTTTGGACGCTATGATGTGACGCATAATCTGGAGAATGTGGTGTATAACGAGCTTATCTATATGGGTTATGAAGTGTATGTATATAATAACAGGGGACAGGAAATCGACTTCATCGCAGCCAAAGGGCAGAGGGAGTATCTCATCCAGGTGGCATACACGGTGGCGGAAGAGAAAGCGTATGACAGAGAGATGGGGGCGTTTGCGGGACTTGATAATGCGCGAGAAAAAATTCTCATCACAAATGATGATTTTGATTATTCGACCAGTACCGTGCGGCATGTGAAACTCAAAGATTTTCTTCTCATGCAATCATTGGATGAGAAATAGATCGATGGATCAAACTGTTCAGTATAGTGAACAAATTTCCCAAAATGGAAAAACTTTTCACTATGCTGAACAGTTTTTTGATTTTTGAAAAAGTTTTCCGCAAGAGTGGACAGGGATGCAAACGTCCTGCCTTCGGGCATCGCCTCATATAAATATGCGGCGAAAGCCGCCACCTTCTCCGTTGAACCCGTTGAACCCGTTGAACCCGTTGAACCCGTTGAACCCGTTGAACCCGTTGAACCCGTTGAACTTGGGATTTACATTCCATTTACAATCTAAACCAGACTTGTACAGCACCTATTCTTTCTTTTTTACATCCATCCTTTAGACTACAAATATCAACGCAAGAGAAAACAAAATAAAAGGTATGTCTCTAAGGAGGACACAAAATGAAACTCAAAAAAATGATGGCACTGGCACTGGCTTCTACCGCTTTGATCGCAGCAGCAGGCTGCGGCGGAAACAGTGAGTCGGCAAAGAGCGGTGCTGCTTCCGGTGCGAAGGTCACAGGACAGGTCACTTCTTCCGGTTCTTCCGCATTGCTTCCGCTTGTAAAGGATGCGGCTGCTAAGTTCAAGAGCAAGAATCCGGAAGTATCCCTGACACTGAATGCAGGCGGCTCCGGTACCGGCTTGAAGCAGGTCGCTGAAGGCTCTGTCAACATCGGCAATTCCGATGTACCGGCTGAAAAAAAGCTGCCGGCTGAAAAAGCCAAAGGCCTCGTAGACCATAAGGTCTGCACCATGACTGTTGCTACCATCATCAATAAAGATATCGCTGACAAAGTGAAGAGCCTGACCTCCCAGCAGCTGCAGGATGTCTTCACCGCCAAAGTCACCAACTGGAAAGAGGTAGGCGGCCCGGATGAACCGATCGTCCTTGTCACCCGTCCGACCACGTCCGGCACCCGCGCTCTCTTCACGGAACTGGCACTGGCTGGTCAGGAAGAAGCATCCAACAAATCTCTGGAAACCGATGATAGCGGTACACTGATCCAGAGCGTCGCACAGACCAAGGGTGCTATCGGCTATGTCGCTCTTCCATACCTTGTCAATAACAAAGACGTGGCAGCTCTTGCGATCGACGGCGTGGCACCGACTCTGGAAAACACCTACAATGGCACTTACAAAGTCTGGGGCTATGAACACATGTACACCAAGGGTGAACCGACCGGCGCTGTCAAAGCCTTCCTCGACTACATTCTCTCTGATGAATATGGCGTAGAGATCGAAAAACAGGGCTACGGCGTTTCCTCTAAGATGAAGAAATAAATGGGGGGTAGCCCATGGGGCGGCTTGTCCACTGATTGTGGATGAAAGCTTTGCTCGCCAGTTAGGAGTGAGGAGTGCTGGTGCGGCGCATAAAAATATGGAAGCGCCGCGGAGGTTTGAAACTAGCGGTTTTCTCGTATCGCAAACCTAATCCCTAGCTACTAATCCCTAGCTACCAGTCACTAGTCACCAGTCACCTGTAATGCCTGACTGCTAAGCTCAGCCCTTTGTCCAAACAAATTAAATACGATTTTGCAATAACGCTTACAGAAGACGGGGGAAGTGGCTGCTTTAGGCAGTCCCTTTCCCGTTTCTATCAAGGAGAATGATCCATGGTCCCGATTTTTGAAAAAGGAGTCAATATGGAGGGCAGTAGTACGAACCAGCATATGTTCCGAAGAGAATACTTTGGCAAAAGCCTCTCGACTCTCTGCGGCGGATTCCTGGTCGTCCTGACGATCGCCATCGGCTGCTTCCTCTTAGCGAAAGGCATGCTTTCGTTTACACAGTTTCATCACTCTGTGAGTGAGTTTCTCTTCTCTCCGGTTTGGAAACCGACGGATACCGAAGTCGGCGGCGGACAGATCGGTGCGGCGATCTACATCTGGGGTTCTATCCTGACCTGCGCGGTCGCACTGGTCATTGCCATTCCTTTTAGCCTTTCCACGGCGATCTTCATGACACAGATTTCGCCTAAGATCGGGGAAAAGATCATTCGTCCGGCGGTAGAGATCTTCGTAGGGATCCCGTCTGTTGTTTACGGCTGGGTCGGGCTGGTCGTTTTGGTACCGCTCATCCAGAAGGTATTTGACCGCTCTCACGGGCAGTCGGTGCTGGCGGCAGCGATCGTGCTTTCAGTCATGATCTATCCGACGATCACTTCCGTCTCCGCAGATGCCATCCGCAGCGTGAATCAGAAGTATATCGAAGGTGCCTATGGTCTTGGCTCTACCCGCTGGCAGATGATTTATAAAGTGCTTCTCCCCGCTGCGATGTCGGGCATCCTGACTGCTATCGTGCTCGGCTTGGCCAGAGCTTTTGGCGAAGCACTCGCTGTTTCCATGGTCATCGGGAAGATGCGCGCATTCCCGAAGAGCCTGCTTGACCCGACGAACAACCTGACGTCTGCGATCGCCTCCGATATGGGCGGTGCTATGGACGGCGGCGAATTCAATGCAGCCCTGTGGTCCATGGCACTCCTGCTCTTTATCGTTTCCCTTCTTTTCATTCTGATCATTCATCTGATCGCTGCCAGAAAGGAGAAAATCTGATGAACCCGAATTCTTCCCTTTCGGCGGACGAGCTTCGCCATGTGAGCGGCTCACTGAAGAGGGCGCATATGTCCGATAATCTCGCGACGGCTGTCTTCTATGTGGTGTCCGGTGCCTTCGTCCTGCTTCTCATTGCCTTCACGATGTATGTGGTCTGGGGCGGTATCAAAGCCTTCCGTCCGGAGATCTTCTCTTTTGAAGCAAGCGGTATTGGAAATCAGTTTTTTAACACCGTTTATCTTGTTTTCCTCTCTCTTGTGATTTCTGTACCGATCGGTATTTTTGCTGGCGTTTACATGGCGGAATATGCACCGGAAGGTCGCATCATCAATGCTCTTCGCATCGCCATTGAAACATTATCCTCTCTCCCTTCGATCGTGGTCGGCCTTTTTGGCTACCTGGTCTTCATCATCATGGTCGGATCCCAGTGGAACCTCTTCGCAGGCGCTTTGGCGGTGTCTGTCCTGTCTCTGCCGCTTATCACTGCGACAACCTACGATGCACTGAAAGCGTTGCCGCATGGCTTCAAAGAAGGTAGCCTTGCACTGGGGGCGACCCACTTCGAGACCATCTGGAAGGTCATGCTGCCGGCGGCCATCGGACCGATCGTGACCGGCATCATCCTTGCAGCCGGCCGAGGCTTCGGCGAAGCTGCCGCGCTTCTTTATACCGCAGGCATGAGTACGGATATCAGCTGGCAGGTGTGGGATATTACCTCCCCTGTTTGCCCGCTGAATCCATTCCGCCCGGGCGAGACGTTGTCCCTGCAGGTCTGGGCATCTCGAACAGAGGGGGTCGGCGGATCTGCCGCTGATACAGCAGCTGCAGCTTCTGCTATTTTGATGCTCATGGTGCTCTCATTCAGCATAGGCGCTCGCCTCATCAGTCACTACATTACTAAGAAAACAGAAGGAGAACATGCATAATGTACTATAATGGAAATTCAGTGGCGGTCCCGGCTCCTGCCGATGCACCGGCCATCTCGGTCTATAACAATATCAGCTTCGATTGCAAGAATGTCGATCTGTACTACGGCGCATTTCAGGCACTGAAGGGCATCAATCTTCGCATTGAAAAGAATCAGATCACCGCACTCATCGGGCCGTCCGGCTGCGGGAAATCGACGTTCCTGCGCTCTCTGAACCGCATGAATGATCTCATCCCGTCCTGCCGCGTAGAAGGGGAGATTCTTCTGGCCGGTGTCGATGCCTACAAAGATATCGATCCGATCGTTCTTCGCCGCCATGTCGGCATGGTTTTCCAGCAGCCGAATCCATTCCCGAAGAGCGTCTATGATAATGTCGCTTATGGTCCACGCCTGAAAGGCATCACTAAGAAAGCGGATCTGGATGAGATCGTAGAAAGCAGCCTGCGTCAGGCTGCCATCTGGGACGAACTGAAAGACCGCCTGCATAAGTCTGCCCTCGGGCTCTCCGGCGGTCAGCAGCAGCGTCTCTGCATCGCCAGAGCCCTTGCCGTAGAGCCGGATGTTCTCTTGATGGATGAAGCGACCTCTGCCCTCGATCCGATCTCCACAGCGCATATCGAGGAACTCGCTGTCAAGCTCAAGGAACGCTACACGGTCATCATGGTCACCCATAACATGCAGCAGGCACAGCGTATCGCTGACAAGACAGCCTTCTTCTATCTTGGTGAAATGGTCGAATACGGCGAAACCAGACAGATTTTCGAGAATCCGCAGAAAGAACGAACGATCCGTTACATTTCCGGTAACTTTGGTTGATTTCATATGATAAAATAATAAGGAATACTTCACCGGCGGGTCAGAGACGATCAAGGTCTCTGGCGTGCCGGCTTTTGGATAGCATAATAATTAGAAATGAGAAATTAGAAATGAGAAATGAAGGAGCGGCGCAAAAAATAATAGGGCGCCGCATGGGGTAAGATAATTAAGGAAACGCTGATTAAATCGCAGAATCTGATTTGGTATGTATTTTCATGCAATGATTCGTCATAACCCTCCTTAAATAGCTCGCTATTCGCGCCCCCTATTTCTTGCGTTGTATGAAAATACAAGAGCCAAATCAGACAACGATTTAATCGGTGTTTCCTTCATTCGTTTCGGCGCTATATAATTGGTGCGCCGTACTACCATTTCTCATTTCGCATTTCTAATTTCTCATTGATGCCTATTGTTAAAATTGAATGTTTTCGATCATGAAACAGGAGACAAATCATGCCTTTAATTTACTGTGTAGAAGATGATGAAAGTATTCGCGAGCTGGTGAGCTATGCGCTTCGGGGACAGGGGTACAAGGTCGAAGGCTTTGGCGATGCCAATGCGCTGTATGATGCGCTGCAGAAAAATATACCTGACATGCTGCTCCTTGATATCATGCTTCCGGGCGAGGATGGGCTGACCATTCTGAAGAAAATGAGAGCGCCGGGGAGCGGAGCCATGCAGACGGTCCCGATCATTATGATGACGGCGAAAACAAGTGAGTTCGATATCGTAAAAGGGCTTGACTGCGGGGCGGATGACTATGTGACGAAGCCTTTCGGCATCATGGAGCTGCTCTCGCGGATCCGTTCGGTTCTTCGCCGAGCAAAAAAAGCGACGGAGCCGAATAAGAAGCTGCTTTCTTACGGTCATATCGTCGTGGATCAGGAGCAGCACGTTGTCACAGCAGGTGGAAAAGAGATCCAGCTGACTCTCAAAGAATTCGACCTGCTTTGTTATCTCCTGCTGAACAAGGGCATTGTCCTCTCCCGCGATCAGATCATGCAGTCGGTATGGGATTCTCCTTTTGAAATGGAGAGCCGTACCATCGATATGCACATCATGAGCCTTCGTCAGAAGCTTGGGGAGGAAGGCTCTCTCATTCGCACGGTCCGTGGCGTGGGCTACAGGCTGGGGGATAGAAAATAGGGAAGAGGCTTGGGGTTAGCCCTTGGGGCGGAGCGCCCTTGGATTGCGGATGAAAGCCTCGATTGAATGAGAAATTAGAAATGAGAAATGCGAAATGGTGGTGCGGCGCATAAAAATATGGAAGCGCCGCGAAGTATAAATCATGGCGATGCCATGAGCTGGCATTCCAGTCACTAGTCACCAGTCACAAGTCACTCAAGGCCCCTAATCCCTAATCCCCTAATCCCTGATTTATAACCTATTACCTATGGAGTCATGCATAGGCGGCTATGCTGCTCTATTTTATATTTCTACTAATACAACTCACGTAGGAGAAACACATGAGAGGAAGAATTTATAAAAGCCTGCTCTTTATGGGCATCATATCCGTGGTCGTGACATTCATACTCTCGGCCATCTTATATTACCAGGGCATGCAGGAGCAGATCAGTGCGGAGCTCGGGCGCACGGCGCGTGTCGTTTCCGGTGCGGTCTCCAAGGACAAGGAAGAGAGCAGCATCGAGTATCTGGACTGGGTCTTCAAAGACAATGAACGTGCCATTCACATCGTCTGGCTCGATACCGATGGCACTGTCATCTATGACAGTGACCAAAAGGAGGAGGATTACAAGGCTAGCGGCGAAGTGAAGGCGGCATTTGCGACAGGCAGTGGACACGAAGTGCATAAGGACTCCTTTGACAAGCCGAAGAGCTATTATGCCGTCAGAGCAGATGACGGCACGGTACTCCGGCTTTCAAGCGGACGCATGGTGAATTACAAAGGTTACTCCTCCTACTTGCCGGAGATCTTCATCTTCCTCCTGGTCTTCACCGTGGGCTGTCTGGCTGCTGCGGAACGGGAGACAGAAAGCATTTTGAAACCCTTCCATCTCTTGGGAGACCTCGTGCAGCGTATCATGAAGGGGGAGAAGGTGGACGAGCTGCCGCCGGAATATAAGGAGCTGCGTCCTCTCATCCGCAAGGTCGAAGAGCAGCACAATGATATCGAAAACTATATGGAGGATATCGAAGAGGAAAGGAATACGATCCGCATCGTGGTCGATACCATCACAGACGGCATCATCCTTCTGAATGGCAGCCGGGAGATCATCGATTACAATAAGACGATCGAAGATATTTTCCATCCAAACGAAAACAAGCGTTTCCGCCGTATAGCGAGCCTTTATCATGATGAGGACTGGCTTCGCGTCATTGGCAAAGCCTACCACAGCGAGGGGAAGCAGGAGTACACCATGTACCTTTTTGATAAGCCCTTCCGTATGGTCATGAATCGGATCGTACTCACCGACGGAGAATCCGGTCTTCTCATCGTACTTCGTGATATGACGGCTTCTTATATGGCTGAAAAAATGCGCCGCGAATTCTCTGCTAATGTTTCGCATGAGCTGAAGACACCGCTGACCTCTATCAGCGGGTTCGCAGAAATGATTGCCAATGGCATGTACCAGAAGCCCGAGGAAGTGCGGCTCTTCGGCAGCCGCATCGTGAATGAATCCCAGCGAATGCTGACACTGATCGATACCATCATGCATCTTTCCAAGATCGAGGAGACAGAGACCACCATCACATGGAAGACCGTCTCTGTGGACAGTCTGGTGCGGTATGCAGCTGATCTCATTTCTCCACAGGCAGATGCCAAGCATGTCAAGGTGCACGTGGATACAGACCCGCTTTATACCTATGGTAATGCAGCACTTCTCTCTGAGCTTATCATGAATCTCCTGGATAATGCGGTGAAATACAACCATGAAGGCGGGGATGTATACGCACGCCTTTCACCGGAGGGGGTAGACAAGATGATCCTTACGGTATCGGATACAGGCATCGGCATCCCGAAGGATAAGCAGGGACGTGTTTTTGAGCGCTTCTACCGTGCCGAAGAGAGCCGGAACAAAGCGACCGGCGGCAGCGGACTGGGACTTGCTATCTGCAAGCATATCGTAGAAAAGCACAAAGGCATGCTCTCTATCGAAAGCACCGAAGGGGAAGGCACGACCGTCACTGTCGTCCTGCCCAGAATGAGCGAAGGAGACGTAGATCGGGAGCACGCGGAAGCGATGACGGCTAAGCAGGAAGCAGCAGATGCAGAGTCTGGTCGTCTCGCCGCCAAAGAAGCCGAAGAAGACAGAATGGCCATCGAAGCCGCGGGTGATGCCAAAGGCGAAAAGGCGGGAAAAGACGTACACCATAAGGTCAAGAAGCCGAAGAAAGAAAAAGAGA
>ERZ1034897.784-NODE-784-length-14377-cov-4701.170039_pt1 | contig 14377 bp, 19 predicted proteins | sample MGYA00520629_ERZ1034897 | MGnify/ENA primary metagenome ERZ1034897 (study PRJEB33766, sample SAMN09781789) | gut metagenome | biome: gut microbiome | host: Homo sapiens | place: Madagascar | study: EMG produced TPA metagenomics assembly of the PRJNA485056 data... | reverse complement strand
TTTATGTTATGTCTTCTCATCTTGTAACAGTGTCTTCATATTATGTTCATAAAAATCTGCTGTTTGGGGGATTATCCGAAGAGGATCTCAACACAGAGGACTTAATCACTCCGTTTATGTAATATGACCGACCTCAGTTTACTCCATAATATTTTATTTAAGGAGAATTAATAATGGCAGAAAATGAACAAAATGTGAATGAAGAAGTAGTTACACCGTCTCCCGAGGAAGTACTGGTTCAGATGAAGGAGAACATGGTTCCCAAGGAGGAAGCTGCTAAGTGGAAGCAAAAATATAATGAACTTTTCCGGAGCGTAGCCAATGGGACATTCTCCGGTGAAGATACAAAGGCTCCTACTGAAACCGAACTCAAGGAAGCCTTTTTGACTAATGTTAAGGGTTTGTCCGATTATTCCACGTCTATGCTCGATAAAGAAAATATCGAGAAACTGCTCGAATTTGATTCGTATTTGACTGCTCATGGACGACGGTCCGCATTTGCCTCTTCAGACAGTCTTGAAGATGGGCGCAAAGCAGAACAATTACGGTCTTTCCTTTCTACGGCATCGGCTCAGGAAACGGAGAGACAAATTTCCACGTGGACAATTGATCACCTTAACGATAATGATGGATTTGATGGAGAATCAAACCGACTGTTCGGATAATATTATTATTAGAGAGGTATAAAGATTATGGATTTTAATGCTCCCGTTGCCTTTACCGGCACCCTGAATAGAAACGATTTCCTTCAGGGATTGTTTAATGCTTATGCTCTTGTTTATTTGTATGCTTCCAACATCGGAGACAAGACCAATGACCTTTCCGACCGTTTCCGTATGGACGCAGGTGATTACCGTGACAAGAGTACTTTCACCGACGTAGACGTCCTTTTCTCCCGTGTCTGGGATAAAACCGATACCAACGTTCTTGCTACTGAGTACAAGGGTGCTTACAGACAGGAAGAGATTGTTGCTAATCAGTACCGCCAGATTGGACTGACTGTTGACAAGTTCCTGACGAAACAGGCTTGGATGGACGAAGGTAAGTATGATGCGTTCCGTACTGTTATTCTCAAGCAGATCAGTGAGACGAGACGTGTTTATGAGGACACTATGATCAACACTTATGTTGGCGTATATTCTAACCCGGGCAAGCAGACTGTTACGGTTACGATGCCCATCGATGCTGATGCTGAAAAGCAGAACAAACTCCGTGCTATGGAAGTCTTCAAGGATATTGCTGATGTTTATGGCGACCTTGCTGATTACAGCCGTGATTACAACCTGAACAAGTTCCTGAAGAAGTTCGGTCAGGACGACCTGATTGTTCTCTGGAACAAGAAATATGTCAATGAATTCCGTTATGTTGACACTCCTGCTATTTACCACAAAGATGACCTGATTGCGAAGGGTTACATTCTCAATTCCCGTTATTTCGGCGACCTTGTTACTGACTTCTCAACTGTTACGACTGCTGACGGTGTTTCTCACAGAGCAACCGAGGAAATGATTATTACTGTAAAAGCCGATAAACAGGATGAATATCTTGCTCCTGTTGATGGTATTAATAATGCGGCTGTTCACCTGTTCTGTGGCGACCTGCTTCCGAAGGGCACTCCTATTGGAGCAAAAGCAGAGACTCAGAAGAACGTAAGCTTCTACCTTGCCGGAAGTAGAGACCCTGCTACCGATACTGTTTATACGACTGCTGTTCCTTACAAGGAAAATCCTCTGAAGATCTGTAAGATTGTTCACAAGGATTCTGTTAAGTATCTCAGCGGTATCACGACTCAGACCGAGTTCGTCAACGGTAAGAACCACACGTTCAACCATTACCTGACTTGGAGATTCGCTTATCCGAAGACTCTTAAAGGTTATCCTTTCATTACTGTCGTTGCCGATAAGGCCTAATAATAATTCAGGGGGTCTTCGGGCCCCCTTTCAAGGAGGGGAAGAAAGCATAGCTTATGGCAAAAACAATCTATTTACTCCAATTCAATAATTATTTCAACAGAACTGTCAAAGGACCGTTTGGCACTCTGAACGGTTATATGGGAAGCAACACTGTTCTTGTTGGGCAGATTAAGAATATGTCTCTCTGGAACCCAAATGACGGTATTGATACGACGATTACTTCCAACCTTGGACTGACAGCTATTCCAGATTACTGTTTGGTATGTAATGATGAAACTGTGCTCCAACGATGGTTTGTTGTTGAGGCAAAGAGGCTTCAAGGGCAGCAGTATAGACTAACTCTTCACAGAGATGTTATAGCAGAAGAAAATGCGAAGATTATGGCCAATGAGGAAAGCTATATTGAGCGTGGATGGTGTGATGTTTCCGACCCTGCTATCTATAACAGTGAACCTATGACGTTCAACCAAATTAAGACGAGTCAGACTCTGATGTATGACAAGACTGTTTCTCCTTGGATTGTCGGATATATTCAATCACCGCAGGAAGACACCTCAATCAAATATGAGACTACAAGTGGACTTTATCAGGTAACGATACCGACTTCAATTAAATATGCTCGTGGTTGTCCGTATGCTATATTCTATATGCCCTACGAGACATTTACTTGGTATGCTGACAATACTTTGACAAATGGGGTTTCTCAACCTGCCGAAGTGTCTCTTGGACTGGCAGGAGAGATTAGCCGTAAATTTTCAGGAGCAGGTATCCTACTCGACCTTCAAGTGCTTCCATTCTGTCCTCAAATCAATATTGGTTATGAAGGCGGTTACAGAAGCGGATATGTTCCGACGTTCAATATAGAAATTAAGAAGGATGTTGCCGGAGGCGGTACAGAGACGGCAGGATATATGGGATTGATTACAGCAACTCCGCACACCAGTGGAGATGTATACAAGAAAACAGGAGGTCAAGGCACTCCTCTTAGCAATGCGAAACTGGAAATTACAGTTACTGATATCAAGAAAGACTCTTCTACACAAACAGCTCGTATCGTCTCTCCTAACGGCAATGGTGTTTGGGAGTTCTCCCCTGCTAAACAGGTTTATTCGAATGGTGCTGTAACTGGATTTGGTTTCAATATGACCTGTAAACCGTATCAACCGTTTATTAAAGTTGAACCTGCTTTCGGAAGAATGTATGGCAACGATTATCAGGACGCAAGAGGAATGATTTGTACTGGCGATTTCTCTCTTCCACAGGTATCGGACGCTTGGACTACTTATCAGATACAGAACAAGAACTATGAGGGAATGTTCAACAGACAGATTGAATCTCTTGACCTCCAACAGAAATGGGCGTTACGAAGCGACATTGCCAATGCTACTACAGGTGCTGTTTCCGGTATCGCCGGAGGTGCTATGGCAGGCTCTATGGTTGGTGGAGGCGTCGGAGCAGTCGTTGGTGGTGTTGTTGGAGCAGTCGGAGCTGCTGTCGGTGGAGGTATGGATATTGTTGCGAATAAGGAACTTCGTGCTGACCAGAGAAGCGCTATGATTGATCAGCATAATATGGCTCTCGGAAATATCAGAGCAATGCCTTCTACTGTTACGAAGCTCGGAAGTATTCTGGCAGATCAACCTCTGAATCCTTATCTCGAGATTTATGATTGTACCGAGAAGGAAAAGACAAACTTTGATAATTATTTGTCCCTAAAAAGTTATAACATCAGTCGTTATGGCAAGTTCAGTGATTATGTGAAACCGACAGGAAGAACTTGGCTTCAGGGTACTTTCGTCAGACTCAACGGTATTTCAGATGATTCACATTACCTTGCGGCGATTGCTGATGAAGTGAAACAGGGATTCTATATAGAGAAAGGAGAAAATTAATGGCAGGATTTCAACAGGCAGCTAATGCTATTACAGGTTCATTTGGAACTGTAGCAGGAAGAGTTGGATTATACAGTGAATTGGTTGGTAAGAACCAGAAGTTAATTGGTGAACTAAAAACGGCTAATAAATCATTGGAAGAATCCAATGAAAAAATAACCGGATTGAATGAGGAGTTGGGTGAGAAGAACAAGCTAATTAAGCAACAGTACAACAATTTGAAGGCAGCTCAGGAGGCCAGTCTGGAACAATCTCAACTGACGGGAAATCTCGCAGAAAGACTGTATTCTAATGTAAGAGCAAGAGCTTCCAGAGACATTATGTTGGATGTTGTATACGGTGAGAAACCAACAGCAGGTCCAACGAGAAACTTTGCTAAAGAACAACTCAAACAAGAACGGAAGGAAGGAGGAAGATAATATATGGCACAACCAAGATTACCAGATTGGGATACGATAAGAACGATGTGCCCCGGTTATGACCCCGATAATATAACTCCTTGGAAGAGCTATTGGAAGAAGATTCTCCGGATTAATGATGAACAATTAGCAGTAAACCGCTTCAAGTGGCATAACCTTCCTCCTGAACTTTCAGGGAACCTGATTGAACGCATTCTCTACTATAGAGGCCGTGGCGCTCTCCTCTTTATCAAGGAGCTGAACAAGTGGGTTTTCCTTCCCTATACTCTCGACGGTTCTATCGATATGTACGGACGCTATGATACGATTCAACCACTACCATTTATGGGAAATGACGAGGCGAAGAAGGATAACGGACGAATCGGAATCATCCTCTCCACGCAGAAGAGACAGCCTGTTTATGACATCCCCTCCGGACTTGGAGACGACATTGACCCGAAGGAATTCATTGAAAACAAGTGCGTCCTTCTCTATGACTATACTCAGCAACTGTCTCAGAACATCATCCCGCGTCAGGAAATGAACGAAGGCATCATCGATATGGAGTCTAATATTCCCTGCTATGTGAACACCTTGCTCTCAAACTCTACCGGGGTTACCGGAGTTCGTGTAAATGGAGACGATGAGGCGACAAGCGTACAGAGGGCTTCGGACACCGCATTGATAGCTGCTTTGAACGGGAAGAGATTTCTTTCTATGAACGGACAGCTTGAATGGCAGGATTTGAGTACTTCGGGACAGATGCGTGCTGAGGATATGCTTCTGTCTATGCAGTCCTTTGATAATATGCGTCTGAATACCTATGGCATTGACAACGGTGGTATCTTTGAGAAGAAGGCACATATGCTGGCAGCAGAACAGTCTATGAACTCCTCTCCTACTTCCCTGATTATGGAAGACGGACTCTACCAGAGACAGAGATTTTGTGACATTGTGAATATGGGAGTTCTTGCTCCTCTCGGTGTTCCTCCTGAACTCTGGTGGGATTGTACGATTGCCGAAGAGGAAATGGGTCTTCAGGACCAGAACGGAGACGGTCAGATTGGAGGAGAAGGAAGCACTGACCACGAACCGAGCGGACAACAGCAAATGATGGCATCAGGAGGTATGGAAGATGGCGACTAATGTAATCAACGGTAATATGACGACCCTTTACTACTTGCTGTGGGCGAGATACGCTTCCAACCATATCAGGTCGGATTACCCGCAACAGTGGAAGATGAAGATTATGATGACTGTGTTTGAGTATGGACCTACTTGGTCGAAGAGACTGGAAATTCAGGACAAGATGCGTTCTCTCTCGGATGACGAGATTCAGAAGGGCGCGATTATGACCTACAACACAGCAATGAACCCTGACGGTGCTCCTACGACGGAGACTTGGGAAACCCTGAAAGGAATCAACTCGCAAAACAAAAACCTCTATCAAAGAGGCAAACTGGACTCCTACGCATATATTGATCAGATTCTGAAGACCGATGTGACAAGAGAGTTTGTTGAGAAGTTCAAGAAGTTCTTCGATATTATGGCTTCTCCGGGCGAGAAACTGGAATATGACCTGAGCAAGATTGCGCAACTCCAGTCTATGGACTTACAGTATGTTTCAGGGAATCCTAACGAACCTCTGTTCGGCTCTTACCTGACAGCAACCTTTGAAGAGATGTTCCCGAGTGTTTCTGACTGGCTTGACTTTTACCGCACTTGCGGAATCCCTACTACTATCCCGGAGGTATAATTATGTATGAATTAGTATTAAACTATATAACTGCTCTTGCTCCTGCTGCGTCTGCCATTATTGCGTGTATTGTGATGTTCGTCCGCATTATAACGAGAGTCCGTGAGATGACCTGCGAACTGTCGCACAAGAATGAAAAAGACATGAAAGAGGCACAGGATGTCTTCTACGCGCAAGTCAGCATAATGAAAGAGGAAATCAAACGAATAACCGACTCCAATGAAATGGCACAGATGAAAGAACAGTTGAAAGAACAGTACGCAAGAGTAATGAGAGAGTTGGAGGAATTGACGAAGCAGAACGCAGAACTACTGGCGAAACTGGAAACGAGGGGGTATTAATATGACTCCCTCTACGAAGAAATATAGAAAGATGAGAAACATTTGTGGATTCTTCTCCACTCTTTGCACAATTGGTCTTATTATTTACTTTATCGTTATTGCTATGATGGCGGCAACTCCTGTTCAGAAGGTCTCTATTGGCTTTATCGCATCTTTGAGCTGCTTGTCGTCTTGTTCATCACCTGCTTCTTGGATGAAATATTATTCACTCCAATGTATAAATATGCAAGAAACAAATATTCAATTAACAAGGAGATAGATAAACGTGGATAACGAAGAAAAAAGTTTACGAGAGAAACTTTCCCTGAACTTCTATTATTGTCTGATTTTCCTCCTATCTCTATTGGTGATGACAGTTGCTCCTATGTTTACTCCCGGAGCTAATACAGACCTTGGTATAGCAGCTATCTTTCCACATACTCCTATCGGATGGGCAATCTATGTCTGTACGAAGCTCTTTGTTGGCGTTGTGAACTTGCTCCTCTTCCATTGCTTTGTGAAACAGGCAAGGATTAACATTAAGGATAATGTTAAATATATTGAAGCCTGCAAGATATATGAAATATACCATCCGAAGGAGTATAACCCCCGTTCACCGAAGGAGTATTTCGGACAGCTCTATAGAAGAAAGGGAATTATGATATTCCTGACCTCGATTCTCTCCGTAGTTGTTCTGACCAATGCAATTCTCGCATTTGATCTAACAGCCTTTGTGACCTATTGTATGACGATTCTGATGGGACTGGTATTTGGCATATTGAAGATGAAAGAGGTCGAAGCATACTGGATTGGTGAGTTCTACGATTCAGCTATGAAATTAAAGAACAAATATATTAAACAGGAGGATTTAGCTTATGGCTATACCGGAATTAGATCTGAAGAAAGTCAATCTCCAAGCAGCGGTGGGTTATCTGATCTCCCTTCACGACAATGAGGTTGATTGGAACCTGTTGGGAATTAGAGTCATTGGAGCTATTGATGCTCTGCCGATTCCAGCAGGTGATTACGAATACGGAGATGCGTATATGGTTGGTACTGAAACACCGTATGATATGTACATATATACTCGCCCTGACGGAAAAGTTCACACAGAAGGATATTGGTTCCCGATTGGTAAATTCCCAGCTCCCGGACCGCAAGGACCGAAAGGCGACGGACTGGAACAAATCACACGCGAAGCCAGCAACACAGCACAGTCTGTCAGTTATGATTCCACATCAGGAGCAACTATCGAATATACGGATAAAACCGTTATTTATAAAGACTCAACTACAGGTGAAGTCAAAACAAAGACTTGGCCTGCTCAATTAAGTCTGCCCATTGTACCCGGAAAATATATCAGCATGGATGCCAATAGTGATAATGATGCACTTGAAGTTAAAGTTGATGATACAGCACTCTCACTGGACTACATCAAACTCAATAAAACAAAAAATAGTGTGATTCCAGAATTCTATAATGGTAAGATTCAATGGGATACTCTTACGGTCGGTCTTGGTCCGTTATCAGTTGTACAAAGATCTGTAGACAACTCAACATATCTTAACAAACTATACGTTAATCGACTTAGCACGACAGCAGGCGAATATAATATGCCACTTCAAGCAGCCTATTATGGCGGTTTCAGTGACGGATTTACGATTGAAAAGACAACTACCGACACAGGAACGATGGCAGAGCAAGTTTTTGATGCGATTAAGTCCTATCCTAACGCAGGACTGAAATACGACAACCGGAGTTACATTCGTATGGATCCAACAAATGCTCCTGACGGTACACTGAACTTTATCCACATTGACGCTCTCCAAAACGGCGAAGGCGGCTACAAAGCAACAGGCAAGTGCTTCAGCATTACAGTAAGCACGCGAGCATGGCAAGTGGTTGACATTGACTTCGGCGGAGCAAGCCGCACAACCCATAACCTGACCATTACGAATAGCGCAACAGGCACGAGCATCTACTTCTCGTTGACCAATAACAGAACTGAAACCTACGAAGGTGCTCCAGCAGGATTGTGGTCAGCATTGGAGAACAGTCCCATTGCCTGTACAGTGAATAACAATGGAACTTATGCGGCAGGTATCATTACCATCGATGGCGATAACTTCAAAGTAATGTACGGCAACAGTGAAGAGTTGCTGATGACACAAACACAAGTAGGTATTACTGATAATGTAATCTAATAAATGGAGGGGACTCAACATCCCCTCTTTTTTTATTGCTTTCTCGGTTTGATGATCTGTAATTCCTTCTGGAACTTCTTCTGACTAATCAGGTTATGGAAGTAGAAGGCTCTGTTGTCGTACAGTTGAATCACACTGTCTCTTAACTTCTGGTCGTATGGAAGGTCAATGTACGGTCTCATAGCCCAGTTCTGTTTACACTGCTCTCTGTTCCACACGCTGATGATGTCTCCTTCCCACAGAGTAAACTTAACAGTCTCCGAGAACCAAATCACTGCCTTCGGCTTCGTCAGTCTCTTCCCCGGAACAACAAGACTCTTATCGAACTCAACCTTATTGGTGAAATTGCTGGTGTTCCCTGCGAGCAGGTCTCCAACGGTGCCCTTTCTTCTGGCTTTATATGCGTCCGTCGGTTCCATATAGTCAATATAGCATCTCTTACTCTTCAGCTTATATCTGCCGAATTTCTCAGGAATGAAGTTGAACATTGTCAGGATATCCGAGCACTCCTCCAAGGTGTTACCAATCAAGAAGATACGCATACGCTCTTTGGTGGAACGCACAAGGTTCTCCATCTGGTTGACGAACTGGTAAGCAATGTCTCCCTGCGACCTTTGTGTCTTCTCCAACTGGAACTCATCCAAACAAATGTGATAATACATCTTATGTCCACCGGGACAGATCTGGTCAAGGAAGTCCTTGTCGAAGTGAGCAACGCCTTTATCGTTAGCGAAGGTAGAGAGAGCAAGAACAGTTGCCATCTTTTCCCCGTGGTCATACACATTGTTCCCTTTCACCTTTAACTCCAACCCATACTTACGGTAAATGTCTGCGTCGACCAGCTTCTCAGCGTTGTTCACAAGCATCTTCTTCATAGAGGCTTCATTTAACCGTAGCCATATAAACGGTATCTTATACTTCTTCCACTGACGGACGAAAAACTCTGTAACGGAATAGGACTTACCTGCCTCACGCCCTCCAAGGAGACAGTAGAACCAAGCCCAAGTAACTCCGAGACAACCTCTGATGGAGTAGAACTCCTTGGACTTATAGAGAAGTGCTTTTCTTTGTGCCTCCAACACTGCTCTCTCTGTTACGGGGGCATTCATCATATCCTCTAACTTCTTGATTCTCTCTTGTTCTTCCGGTGTCAGTTTTGTTTTGGACATATAAAATCCTCCTTACATAACTCTGAAGATAATTTCTTCCGGAGAGTTCTTATAGATAACCATTGCGATACGACCGTCTACTGCTGTGTACTTATATGTGTTATCTCCTACATATTCAATATTCTCGACTATAACCTTTTTGTGACGGTTGAACTTTCTCCATTGCTCATATACATCTTCATCCTTATGAAGTCCTTTAAGAAAGTTCTCTTTTGCTATCTCTGCTTTTGACGTATAACGAACTGTACGAAGCATTTCCTTGGAAGCTTTGTCTACTGAAATTCCTTTTCTCTTTGCTCTCTGAAGAACTTCCTGTGTAAACATCTCCTTATTGGTGAAGTTTCCTTTTGGCATATAAAACACATCATATCCTTCCGGCTTATACATCGTCTCCGGAGCGTATGCCCTATCTATCTTATCCTTGTTATTGTCATAAAAAGCACCAATCTTTTCCTCTGCCTTTAAAAGGTTCTTACCTTTTAAATACTTGCGCATATCTTTTTTACCCTGCTCACTCATTTTCTTCTATTTCTCCTTTTTCCACATTAAAATAATAATAATTGCCTTCCGAAGGTAACGGAACCTCCAGTATATCGAACTGCTCCGGATAATCCTTCTTCCACCAACCTTTCGGGCAGCCTGAATAAGTCGGTATTTCATAATCCCACTGATAACGGTTTGTTCCAAGAACCGCTACTGTTCCTTCTTTATATTTCCACTCTCCTAACCCTGTACCAATCTTCAATGACGGAATCGGAACAGTTGAAATGATACAGTCTGTGTTGGAGAGAATCCAGTTTTTTACCCCTACCTTGTCATCTACGATATCGTTGATAATCTTATTACACATATTCACAATAAACGCACGAATGAACGGGTTTCTGTTTTGAAGATATCCAACGCTGAAATTGAGCGTCTCCTTTGCTTTTCTCTTCTCTTCCGGAGTCTTTGCGTTTGCCTTCTTGTCGTAATAATACCTTGCGAACTTCTCGTAAGGGTGGTCCTGCGTTAAGGGAAATACATAAGTCGCAAAATCCCCCTCAAAACATAACTCGCCGTCTGAACTGAATCCAATCTCTCCTTCGCTGACATAACCGCTTGTCGGAGTAACGGAAGTGTCCGGAAATTGGTAGTTTGCCATCACGTTTGCGTAAGCCGAGTTGATGTCGTAATAATATGCGTGAACTCTTTTACCGTGGTAGTAAGGGTTGGTATCGTTGATTGCTCTTGCGCTGAACTGTATATATGTCGGGAAAACGGTTGGAGTTTTAACGAACTTCTGTAAGGAAGAGTAAGCCTGTAAACCTGTTGTCTGTTGCGGAATCTCCTCGTATTCATCCAAACGGGTGATAAATGTTGTAATCACTCCATTGTCATCTTCGTAAGTCATTGTCATCTTCGTAAGCATTTCTTCAAGATATGCGTAACCCTCCCATGTTCCTTTTCTGGAAGGCTTGTAATATTCTTCAAGTTTTCCTGATTTATACCATAATACTTTATGCTCCCTCACCCATTGGAATCTTCTTCGAAATTCTTCCATATCGACGAAGCGTTTTCTTTCTTCCCTGAATCTTCCTTGTCCTTGATAACTCCCCACTCCTTCAAAAGCCTCCTAACCGCTTCCCAATTCTCTCGGTTGTACGGCTTGAAGCCTTCATTCTGGCAAGCGAACCGATATCCTTGGTAAGTATTTTCATCTTTATAACGATATACTGTATCTCGTTCAATTAATCCTATTCTCGTATCTTTTTCAAAATCGTCATATAAGTGTTTAATATCGGTTTTTAATGCTTTCACAACAATTGCCATAAGTTCGTCATTTGTCCATATTTTCGAATTCATTGTCGGGTCTCTTTGATCTTCCGGAATCTTTGTATTCATTCTGTAATAAACAATTCTACGAAGCAGTCCTGAATCGGAAAGGTTAATGCTGGGGGGTGTGTTACAGTTGAAGATAAACGATGCCTGAAAACGGGAGTCATAAGGCTTCTCGTTCTTTGGGTTAACCTGTAACGGTTCCTTTGAGACGTACTTCTTGATGTTGGTATCTGTAATTCGATCTGCGTCAATCTCTGTGCTGTAAATCAATCTCTTGTCAATGGCTGATGCGAGGCGGAATCCTTCTCCGAGCTCTTTCAGGGTAATAGCTGCTGTGTCACCTTCAAAAATCTGTCTGATAACATTCATAAAAGTCGATTTTCCCGACCCTCCGACTCCGTAAACAATGATGAAATATTCGTTGTTTGGTTCGAGAAGATAATGAATGAGTTGGAGCTTTTTGTGGTCAATAAACGCAGGTATGGGAGGGAGGTTTTTATCCTCCCCCTGTTTGATTATCTTCTTTGCCTGCGTCACAATGGGCATTTCCGGCCAATCTCCTGTTGCGTCACCGTAAGCAAGACGGAAAGTATCCTTGAACTCAATCATCTTCTGTGCGTTATCGAACATCGCCCCTACTCTCCCCTGTAAAAGGAAAGCATCTATATTCTTGATTTCTTTCTGTCCAATAAACCATTTTCCGCTGATAAACTTGAAAAGAGGAAATAGTCTGTGGACCATGTTTACCTTCTCCATCGCGGTCATTTTCTTTGGTCTTGCCATCGATTAGATATCCTCCTCTTCTTCCTGTTTTTTGTTCACAAAATCTTCATATACTTTCTTACCCAACTGCTCGCCTAAGACGGCGACCCCTTCGGGTGTCAGTAACAAATATTTCGCATCTTCTGTGCCTGCTTTGCTCATAACCGTAAGAACATTATAATAGTCAGGAAAATCATAACGATTCACATTCTCTAAATGTTCTAACGCATTATCAAAATTTTCGCGTTCTTTAATAATATTATCCAATCTCTCTTTTCTCTCATTATCAATATCATTCAAGGTTTTCATCTCTTTGCAAAAAAAATACATCATCATCGCAAGACTAATCACTACTAAAATCGAAAGTAAAATCTCATTTAAAGCCATTTCAATCCTCCCTATCCATCACACTGTGGTAGCAATAAACATCATCATACGGGTCATATTCAATCGACACTTCTAACCCTGCCCTTCTATAATCCGCCAACGCCATATCCTTCTTCAACTGTCTCTTTACCGATGCTTCATCCATACAACCTTCAAATTCAATCATAATTCCTTACTGCCTCCTTAAATTCCTTTTCTGCTTTCTTATATTCTTTAACCAATTCTTTGTAACGCTCCAACATCTTTGGAGTCGCCTTAACCTGCTGAACATCATAACTGCCGTTGATGCCATTCCAGTAACTGATTTTAAACCAGTCACAACCCTTACGGACCTTATACCGTTCCAACCAGATCACATACGGACCTTCCATCATATCGAGGGCGAACTTTGGGAACGCCCTCTTAACGAACATACGGTAATCCTCTTCGGAGGTAATCTCAATCTTCTGTCCTTGGAACCAATCTACACTCATCGCACTCTTCCTCCTCTTCTTCCTTCTTTACGAGACAACTGAACACTTTCTCATAACGAGTCTTCTTTGGCACATATTCTCCATCATCATCCTTAACCAACTCCTGCAATACATGCAACTCTTTAAAAGTTCTATACTGAACCAGAACGCAATCATCCACAATCGCGTTTTCGAGGTCTCTTGCCTGTAAAAAGCTACCAACCTTACGATTAATCAACCACACATAAATCATCTTCTTGCCAATCTCCTGCGGGTTACAACCATTTTTCTCAAACCACGCGTCGGCTGCTTCGTCCGCTTCCTCAAAATTGTCATACTCTTCCATATACGAAAGCTTCTCATAACCACTCACGGGGTCTCTCCACGTATCAAACGGCTTATCTACCGGATTCTGCGGAACCTTCACCCAACTCTTATCTTCAAATCTAATCAAATGGCTCCACTGTTTCGGGTCAAACTTGTAATAATTCTTCATAATCAATTTTCCTCTCTTTCTGCTTCCATCAACTTAATTTTCAACATCGCTCTAACCTTTCCGTCGCCTAACTCAACCAATTCCATACGCTTTAAAAGCTCAACCGGGCACACAAACTCATCCTTGCCCTTATACACATAAAATTCATTCTTGTAAAAGTATACCGGGGCTGCTTTAACCCACTTTTCACTCGGCTGTATATATCCAATAATATGCACAATTCACACCTCCTCTCTATAATCTACATCCTTAAAATGCTTCTCATACTCTGAAATAATCTCATCAAAACGCTCTTTGATTTCATAACTGTACGGAGCAAAACTTACGAACACCGGTCTTCTAATCGCACCGCTCCCCAATTCAATCTTATATACATCATCCGTTTCGACACGATTATTCCATCTACAACAATATTCAATAACACCGATCTTCTCACCAACATTTCGATACGCTTCCATCTTCATCTTATACGCCTTATCAAACCACTTCGTGCCTCTTTCAACCTCATACACTGCCCGGGCAACCTCTCTGTCCAAATCATAAATACGCTCGCCCTTTTCATCAACAATTTCACCTGTATCTGTTTCAAGGCAAATATAATGCTTTCCGGGCTTTCTGCCACCACAAATAAAATACGAATCCTCTGCTGCCTCATCCTTCATCAAAAATAACTTCTTCTTCATTAGAAACTTTCTCCCCTATTAGGCTGGGGGCTACCTATTTTCTGATTATATTATATCACACTTTCGTGCGTTTGTCAAGGGGTTTTTGAAAAGTTTTTTGAGATTTTTCATTAAAAATTTCTTTTTC
>ERZ1034897.783-NODE-783-length-14420-cov-9.827706_pt1 | contig 14420 bp, 26 predicted proteins | sample MGYA00520629_ERZ1034897 | MGnify/ENA primary metagenome ERZ1034897 (study PRJEB33766, sample SAMN09781789) | gut metagenome | biome: gut microbiome | host: Homo sapiens | place: Madagascar | study: EMG produced TPA metagenomics assembly of the PRJNA485056 data set... | reverse complement strand
CAACTTTACCCATCCACTAACATACCCATATTTTTCATAGTTTTTCCTTTCTTTGCGGTGGTATTATGCCGCCACCGCTCGGCAAATTGATTTTGTTAATGTTTCACGTGAAACAATTTAGGCTTTAATTTCTTTCAGGTAGTCTTTCCAGAAAGCATCGGTCGTTCCATAAACATTGTGAATCGAGTCATAATCTCTGCTTCTCTTTTTATCAATGTAGAATTTCCAGATGTTTTCGAACGGAATTTCAACGTCTTTTTCACAGGAGATGTCCAGAATAGAGCCTGCTCCGCTCCACATATCGAACAGCCCACAGGTTGCTCTTTTGTTAATAACAATCGAGCCGTTCAGGTTGGATTTCATCTTCTCTTTCAGATTGATTGCCTGTCCGAGAGTCATTTTGACACAGAACGTCAGCGCTTCGCAACCATAACCGTTGGCGACCTCAGAAGAAACAGAGACAAGAAATTCGTTCGTGCTCACATTGTCTTCGTCCTTCAAAACTTCAACAATCTCTTCGAGCGTGTGCCCCTGCTGTTTTGCCAGCCAGACAAGACCGGATTTTTCTGCGTCTTTATCGACATTTCCGTCTTCGTCAACGATGTGTTCGTTGAGCCAGAAATCGTAGTTGTCATCACCGTTGGAGACAATGATGTTAAAGCAGAATTCCTGTCCGAGTGCCCAGTCTTCCGGGTAATCAATGTAGACAATGCCCATAAACTCCTCACGAATCATTTCGTCGTCAAGATTACCATCTTCAATGATGTTAGCATCTTCGAGAAGTTTCGGATCGGTTTGCTCTTTGAAGTCATCAACGAGGCTGTCAATAATGTCCCATTCCTGCTCCTGACACCAATCCCAGAGCTTTTCAATCAGAGTGTCGCGAGGCGAATCGCTCTCAAGAATTTCCTGCGCGGTCGAATCTTCAACTTCGTCACGATAATCGACGTAAATTTCGAAGTGATAATTTCCGTCTTCTTTCTTTTCCCAAGCGTGGTGTTCTGCCAAGTAGTCCTTCACGAGTTCATTCAAAGTTTTCATAGTTTTTAATCCTTTCTCCGGTTTTAGGGATAACCGGAAACCCAATTTTTAATTTTGGTGGTTGAAATGTTTCACGTAAAACAATTATTCGTGAATTAGTCCGTTTTCATCTATGTCCATTTCTTTCAGAATGTCATAATCCTTCAAAAAGTTTTCAGCAAGCCATTTATAATTTTGGTCAGGAGAAATCGATTGTTCGGTGTCGTAGATACTTCCGTCTTCATAGTAGGGAGCATCAATCCAATCAAGGTCGGTCCGCATACTATCGCTACCCCAAGCTTTAATTGCGGCACAGATTGCGTAAGTCGGGGAAGTCTTTGAGTGAATCACTGTTTCGTCATAAGGATCGAACCCATCACTCCACCCGACGCAGACAGCAAGCGTCCCGCTGAGTTTCAAAGTGACGCACCCATGGTCTTTTTCTTTTAACCATTTAACAGCAGTTTTGATTTCCTTTGTGAGAGTTTTGACGGTGTAGGTTTTGATAGCAGACATAGTGTTTCCTTTCTGCGGTTTTGAAGAGGTTTTCCGCAAACTCTAATTTTTAATGTTGATTTTGGCGCTTTAAGGATTAGCCGTAAACGACTTCTCCCCAAACTGCGAGTTGAATAATGATATCTGCGACTTCTGAATCGATCTGTGCCGTGTTAAGACTCCATTCTCCGAATCCGTATCCGTCCGGGGCAAGCCAATGGTAACTGCTGCAATAACCTTCTTTGAACGCCGTCTGGATTCCTCTTGCGAGATTTGAAAGAGAAAGCCAAGATTCTTTGCCGTCTTCAATATCTCGAACTGTCACTGACTTGCCGTTGAAGAGTATCTGCGCGATGATCTCTTCATAATAGATTTCTCCATCGTCATAATCCGGTTCTGCGTTTTCACGAAGCCATTTGCGAGCTTCTTCGTATTGTCTATCGTTAGGGACGAGTTCTCCCCAATACCCAATTCCACCAATCGCAGAGGATAGGATGTCAACGACATCCTCTTTGGTGATCTTGATTGTAATCTGTGGATTGATTTCTTTCACAATTTCTTTGTCATAGTGCTTCATAATATTTTCCTTTCTCCGGTTTTAGAGGTTTTCCGGAAACTCATAGTTTGTTATTTTTACCAATTTTTGATTTCGAGTTCGATTTTATAATTTTCTAAATCGTCCTCCCACTCTACCACGTATTCGGTTATATCGTGGATCTGTTCTTCAATCCAGGAAGAAGGGTCGTCAGTTGATTCAAATCCTCGCACGTCCCAACTTTCTCTAAAATATTTGTTGTTAGGATTGAATTTCCCAGAATATATGTACCTAGCGACAGTAAGCGGCTTAAGCCCTATGTCCTCGCAAAAGTCTGAGAATTCTTCCATTTTGTATATCTGGTCAGGATACCCATCAGCGTTCCGGCACCATCTTCTATAGACTTCAACTCTTTTAGAGATTTCAAGGCTTCTGATAATTTGTTCTATGGATTTTGTTTTTTCCTCGTAACTCTTCATAATTAATGTACCACCCTTTCGTCAATTGTGATTTCATAACGGTCTTCCGACCAATATCCTTCCCGATAAACAGAGAAGCAATTTTCTCCGTCGTAGACAACTTTGTCGTCGAACTCCATCAGGTGATCGTTCACTTTTTCGTCGGCAACACATTCATCGAAGTAAGCTTTCGCCTTTTCGTAGGTCGAAAAGACTTTTACTTTGGTGTCAGTAGAACAGTCGATTGTCATATTAATCGTTACGACATAAACAAAGGTCAGTTTGTTCTCTTCCGAGTTAAAAATCTTGTCAGCAAGGTCGCTTGCTTTTGCGTCTTCGGGATCATCGTCGTCGAGAATTCTCATCTGCCCGACTGAAATTCCGCTGTCTGACATCCATCCGGTCTCCCTCTCAACATAGTCAATTGTGCCGAGGTCTTCCTCGATTGCGCGATCATCCTCCACGAACAGTTCTGCTAAAATTTTTCTTTCCATAGTTATTTCCCTTCTTCGGTTTTAGAGGTTATCCGAAAACTCATAATTTTTAAGTTGTGGTTTTGGTGCTTTAACCGATGTTGTCGAACACGTCAGTCGCAATTGCCTGCTTCGAATTCGCCGTCACGCAAATTCCACGGCACCGGTCGTAGTTGTCATCGAGAAAGAAGACATACTCTTCGCCATTGCTGTAAACGGCGTATTCTACACCTTTCCATCCGCTATCTGCGTGTTTAACGGTGAGAGAGATATATCTCTCCACGAACACGCTTTTCGCGAACTGGCATTCGCTCATTTCACGGAAGGAAAGTTCCTTGAATCCTTTTTCCTCGAGTTCGTGCGGGTAAACTTTGTTCTGTTTCATTTTAGTTTTCCTCCTCTTGATTTTCGTAAATTTCAAAGCTTGTGTCGGTGATTTCGCCGTAAGAAAAGTCGAGCTCTCCATTGTCTGACATTCTTTTAAATTTTGCCTCTGCCTCTTCTTCGCTGTCAGCCTCAACTTGAAAAGAGTGTGTGATAACCTCATTGTAAATGATTTGGTAGTTTTCCATTTCCTTTTATTCCTTTCTGCTCGTTTCGTGGTCGAATCGCCCAACCAATTTTTTAAATAGATTCAATGTGTGCGGGAACGAATTTAAACTTTGTGTGATCCGGATTCTTCATATAATTGTCAAAATCCTGCGCTGTTATCTTGTCGAGTATGTTGTTTGCCCAACTTTTGGAGACTGGACCTACAAGGAAGTAGAAGCATTTCTTTTCGACCTCTTTATCGGTTTCGGGGTCGAAAATGATAAAGAGTTTTGTGTCATATCGCGTTTCTCCGTCATTTGTCCAACCGATGTTTTCAATTCTGCGCCTGCCATCGATATCGTGAATTATGCCATTGTTAACCAATTTCGCGTTCGGTTTATTTATTTTCTTTCTTGTCCTTTCATCCTTGTTTAGTGTTTCATAATATTTTGCCAATGCTTCATCTGCGAAGGATTCAACGATAAACCCATTATCGTCTGTGATTTCATGTCCTCCTGTGAATCTTGGTCTTCCATTGACGAATTTAGTGATGCTTTTAATGTGATACATTTTATTTCACCTCCTTCTTGTCTAAAGATGGAATATACTGGAAAGCGATGTCATACATCTTTCTTCCGGTAATTTGATCTTTGAATGTTTGGATAAGAAACCCATCCAGGATGTCTGCGTAGTTGTTATATTTTAGCCACGCTTTGATGACCTTTGTTGTCAGCGGTGTAACATAAACGTAAAGGTCGTAGTCGTGGTGGTCAATGTCTTCGGGCGGATAACCCTCTTCGAGTAAGCTCTCCATAAGAGATTTGTTGTTCATTTTAGTTCTCCTTTCAAAAATAATTCTTGTCTGTGATGCCGCGTCTTTTTGGCAGCTTCGTTGTGTTCTTCCCTTGTCTGTTTGAATTCCCTCCAATTGTCTTTGATATATTTGTCGCGTTTTGCTTTAAATTCGGGATTAACGATGCAAAGGATTGTCGCCTTTGAAACCTCGAATTTTTTGGCGAGCTTCATCAAGCTCCAACCTTCGGCACGAAGGCGGATTATCTCCGCCTTCTGTTCATCAGTCAGTTTTCTTCGTCTGTCTTGAAGTTCGTCTGTCTTGAAGTCCGACGAGTTTGATGTGGTTGACTTCGTGTGCGTATGGCATTTATTTCACTCCTTTTTAATAATCACGAAAATTGGAATAATTCCAAAAAGGAACAATCCTTTGATTGTTTTAAGGGTGTCGTTATATCGATACCCTTTTGTGAAAACTTTCCAAATAAACATAGTTATTCTTCCTCCTCTTCGTCTTCATATTCGTCTTCGACGCGATAACATCAATCGACGTAATACTCAACATTTCTGCCGATATAGACGAGTAGGTCAATCGCGTTGATTTTCGCGAGTTCTCCTGCGCATTCAACAACATCGCAAAGAAGTTCGTTTGAGACAAAATTCTTGCTGTCGTCTTGCTTCGTGATTTCGGCTTTCGCCTCTTCAGCGAGTTCGGGTGTCAGATTTCTCATTCCGACATCCATCAGGTGACTGATTGCCATATGGAAAATCATTTCTCCGTAATCCCTGCGAATAGCGTTGATGTTCTGCTCAATGGTTTTGAAGGTGGTGTTCATTGTGTTTTCCTCTTCTTTCTTGTTTAAATTTTCATAAAAGTTTTTGGTATCTTCGTCTGCGAAATCATAGATGATTTCTCCATCACTGTCGCAGATTTCATAACCGGTTTCGTAGCAATCTCCGTCTTGGATGTCTTCCCAAGAAGATCCTTCTTGGATGCGAGTGCGTGGTGTAATTTTGAACATATCAGATTTCCTCCAATTTAAGATTTTTGATTTCTGGATAAAGTTCGTACAGATACTTCAGTTTTTCGTGATAGTTGAATCTTTCAGCAAAATTTTCCATTGCTTTTTTCATACCGTAAGCAATGAGTTTTGCGTCTCGATCTCTTTCACCTCGACCAATCAGAAGTGATGTAGTGACTGCCATTCCATCCAAATAGAAATTGCCCTCTGTCCTTTCTGTTTGATATTTTGCCTTCCAACCGAACATAGCGTTCTCCTTTCTGACGGTCTAACCTCCTACCGACAGGGAAGTTTTTAGAGAATGATTTGACCGATTTTAACCACGACTTCAATTCCGCCGAAGTTGTCTTGCTTTTCAAATTCTTCGAGAGTGTCTGGCATACAACAATCGAAAGTTTCTTTCGCTCTCTGATATGCTTTTTGTTTCGCTCGCTCTTCGTTTGTTTCCTGAACGAAGTATGTCATTTCATTATCAGAATACCTATAAATTGTTATTGCAAATCCCATTTTGTTTCTCCTTTCTATAAAATTGTGGTTTTATTTATTTTCAATAAGTTCAAGGTCTTCCGGTCCGACACACCAGAGTCCTTCACCAAGGGTCGTTCCTTCCGGCCACTGAACACGAATATCATCTTCTTCAATCGAAACAATCTTTCCAATGGTTCCAATTGGAGGATAATAAATCTTGTCAGCTTCATCGTAGTTCGAGGTGTCTTTGAGATATCTTACAATATCTCCAACTTTGAAATTCTTTTCCATTTTGTTTTCTTTCCTTTCTTCTTCTAAACATTTCTTGCAATCATCGGTACAATTGGTTGTGGTCCTTGCAACCTCACAATATTATGCCATTTTCTTTTTCTCTCCTTTTTTATATATTAAAATATTTTTTAGCGTATTGATCAATGAATGTATCAATGGGCATTCCCTTAACTGTAAGCATTCGACAAAGAGCATCAATTTGTATATCTGTCTCTTGTACCATCAGTATTCTTTTAACCCAAGATTTCCTATCTTCAACTGTTCTCTTATTAAGAAGCGGTCTTTTTGAAAAAATTAAAAAGTCATCCAATATTTGGATCTTGTTGTCCACATATTGTTTTTTGGTTATTTCCTCGTTGTAAATGTTCGCAAACTTTCCCATTTTCAGTTTTCTCCTTTTAATTAAAATTTTTGTAAAACTCAGTAGCAAAAACGGTTCTCACCGCAATCGCCGATTCACTTTGATTTGCAGGTCGTTCGAACACAAGCATAAATTCTTTTGCTGCGCTCTCTGGGCTACTGGTTTCTTTCAAGAACTTAAACAATTTTGAAAACTCTGGTGTTTTTAGAATTTCGATCAATGTTTTGACTTGTGTTTTCACATCACAAACCGACGCCCCATTAGTTTTTGCCATATCAAAAAGCGATTGCTTGAATGAATAATAGGTAAATTGCCATAAGCCATAACCAGCAGCATCGTGGACAAAGTCAACCTCTCCTTTATCTGCAAGGTTTGTATATTCGGTATCAGTAACGGCGAACTTACGGTTATAGAAGTTTTCCAAGTTGTTAGGGCATAGATTGGATTCTGCTTTTGCATTGGCAAGAATTCCACAAGCACCTGCAGGGGAAATTCCAGATTCGAGAAGAATGTCATAAACCTGTCTCTCGACAGAAACAGGTTTATGATTGACATCCTCAGTTTTTTCGATGGTCTGGGGTGTGTATTCTTCTGAAGTTTTGACATCCGGACAATCCGATGTTCCAATATAAAAAGCAAAGAAAAATACGAGAGCAATGGAAATCAATAAAATAGTAATGACGATGAAGCTCCATGTTTTTGTTTTCATTTTAGTTCTCTCCTTTTGCATCTACATTTGCATCTACAATAGTGTTGATCAAACGTAAGCAAGCCTTTCTTGTTGCGCCGCCCGTTCCTTTGATCGACCCGATATTTTCAATCATTTCTTCAAATTCTCCACAGTAATAATAGTCAAGCAATTTCAGCCAATTATCATATCCGCCGATGGTGTCTTTGTGTCTCGCGTAAAACAATCTACGCAAAAGCTCGTCTCTTGCTTCTGCTACGATGTCGTGTTCGTAGAAGTTCACTGTGCTGTTGGTAATGGTGATGCTCTTGGGGGGCTTCATAATGGAATCCTTTCTGGTTTGTGTTCTGTGTGGTTTCCCATCATCAGGTACGAAGTAACCAGCTTCGCACGACCCCGTTGCCGGGGTTTCGGGATTAATAACGATCGAAGTACCGATCTTGCTCTTCCTTGGAAGTTCTGACGTCCCAAGTTGCTGCGGCTTCTTCAAAACCTCTCATGTCGGCATCGAAGCACGCATTGTCGTAGTCGATGTCTTCTGGAGAGATACACTCTTCGTCTTCCTTCGGGATGACAGAAGAGATGTCGGTAATGACAGGGCGATTCATCCACGCCTCCGAAAGCTCCGTTTCCGAGTTCCATACGAGGCCGACCTTGTAGACTCCGAAATCAATTTTGGAGATGATTTCGGTGCCGTATTTCTTTTTGGACCGAAAGAGATTGTTTCTTGCCATTGTCAGAGGCGCAGTATCTTTGTCGCAGTTAATTACTTGTTGTTTGGTAGCAGTGATGTTCCCGTCGATGTCGATGGAGACGATTTGCCAACCCTGACGAACGAGGTCAAAAGCAGAAACTACGTTGGTGGTGAGCTGACGAGTTAAGATAGCAGTGGTTTTCATAGTAGAGATCCTTTCTGGGTTTTCCTCTGTAATCCACGTTGGGTGTCTTGGAAACCCCATGAGCGCCGCCCATTGCTGGGCATCGGGCTTGCACCGATCGCTCTTTTTTGGAGCGGGCCTTGCGGGATTAATTATGAATAATTTCAAAGCGATATGCACCAAATACTGCTTTGAAAAATTGTTTTTGCCTCTCAAATTCTTCTTCGAGGCAGGTTTCGGTTCCTCTACAATTGCAGGAGACCCAGGTAAAAGTAACATATTTTTTCATGGTTTTATTCCTTTCTGGGTATTTTACCCTTCGTGTTTGTTTATTGTAAGCTCATATTGCCCACACAGATTCTCGTATTCTCTCGCTCTGATAAATTGAAGTAACTTCAGTTATAGACATCTTTATCACCTCCTTTGCGATATCAACATGGCAATATATGGAATTTACATTACCATAAATACTTTTCATTTTAAAAAGTATCATATGTATTATTTTCATACCTATGAATAGCAAACCCTCTAAATCTTCTGACCTCTCTAACCCACTCCAATATCAGCAACTTTTCCAACGCTTAACAAACTTCTCTATCATCTTCATTATACCACGCTATCCTCAAAAAATCATCAACAAATTGTAAACATTTTGTATTCTTCACATTAATCTATACTCTATAACTCGCCAGCCCCACCATTTGTGCAACAACTGTCTACACAATTCTCCCAACCCCATCCCACCAAATTCAAATTAACCAAACCAAAATTATACCATCAACCCAACCTTATTCTCGCACGCCCGCAATCTTTCACATAAATTCTCTCGCAAATGTGAAAAATCTTCACAAGAACTTTTACAAAATGTGAAATTTACAACCACTCGAAAATTTCGACAAGTTCTGCCACATCTCCACTACCACCCAAATTCGCGCCAAAACTATCTAAAAACTAATACTTTTCGAGCAAAATTCCAACAACCCATTATAACCATCTTCATCCGGTTTCAATCAAAAAATTATCTTGAAACCCTCTGAAAACACCCAAATTCACCAATTTTAACGAATTAAAAACACATCATCTGTTTTTAATCGATTTTCAACCCGTTACAAATTGTAACGAACTACCGTTATATTTGAATCTAACCGCCTCGAATTCGAAACCTTTGAAAGTCACAAAAAAAAAGAGCCGGTCTTTCAACCGACTCTCAAATATTAAAACCTTTACCACAAAACAATTAATAACCCATCATCTTCTCGACTATCGTTAACGACTTTAATGAGATATCCCTTATTCCTCAAAAATTCCGCCAAATCAGACATCTTCATCCCTGAACCTACAAGGAAAAGCTCGCCGCACTCTAAAACTACCCTGCTGTATCCTGCCATCGCAGAGTTCTTTATTTTATCTTTCACATACTTAACCACACCGGGATATTTTTTGTCGAAAGAAAGTTTTCCCCTCCTGTTACAAATTTTCAGTGCCTTTTTTGCCGTAATCATATTTACTCCTTATTTTCAATTGGTTTTTCGGAAACAATCTGAACCTCGTATCCAAGTTTCCGTTCGATTTCTTCAAGAGTCATTACCTTTGCGGACGAGTCGGGACGTTGAACCGCAACATAAACATAATAGGGCGATTGTACCTTTGCTGATGGCGTGAGAGGAGACTCAGAGTGTCCTTGCTGGAGAGAAATATCTCGGCAAGGTTCATAACATGCCTGTGTTGATATGAGCGTACAATCTTTTGGTTTATTAATTGTTTTCAAATGGATTATCCCGTCCATCGGAACACACAAATCGGGTATAATCAATTGGTATCTCTCTTCGTCTTTACCAGTACAATCAATCTGCACATCAAGATGAACGTCGCCAAGAGAGTCAGTCCAGGCTCTATAAATATGAGTAGACCTTTCAATGAACCCTGCGTTGCACAAGTCAATTTCGGTATTAGCTACATAACTGCTATATAAATCCATAATTTATTCCTTTTCCAATTCCAAAAAAACTATATATTCCCCCGTCTTCGCCCAAAATGTCTTTTACAATTACGGCAGATTATACCGTGCCGGGGGTATTTTCAAGGTATCGATTCAAAATTATACCCAGACGGGGTTAGTTAGGTTTTATAGCATTACTGCCAGATGTTGGCGACGCAGGTGGTTCCAAACGGCCTTTTGACGGTTGATAACCACAGGCTCGATCTTGTTTAAACATACTCTCCTCCAGCGCCTCAATAGCGACTTTCAATACCTCTTTGGAAACGCGGTACACATAATCTTCGTCGAGCCAATCTGCTACACGAACGTGATTCTTTAATTTTTCCAACGCTTCTTGTTTTATCATCGCCCGAGCACCGCCTTATAAAACTCAATAATGCCAATAACAAGCACAACAACCATCAACGCTCCAAATCCGCTCATCGCGCATTTCCACCTTTTTATTTTTTCTTTTTCTGATAACAGAATAACACAAAACCTTTTGTTTGTCAAGAGGTTTTGCGTTATTTTTAAAAAAATTATGATTTTTTCTGCCGTTTTCTATTATAAAACCAATTCACAATTTTATTAATAGTTCCATAAATTCTATTCATAAACTTGTTTCTTGGCCTGCGTTTCAAAAGAGAGAAATCATCTTCTTGGTCTGTTGTACCCCACGCTTCGTTAATTTCGAAATCAAACGGCAATGTAAAATATCCATCTCCTGCGTAAAAAATACCCCAAGAATTTTGAATAATCCAACCCTTTTCGTTCCACCCAACAATCAGAACACAATGCCTATCGGAGTTCTCCGCGTCTTGCGGATAAGAATATGTATCATTGGCAATGTATGCCTTCTTTTTGCAGGTCATCGATGCGACGACGGGTCCGTGATTCATCAGCGCGGTTTTAATTCCCTCGGGAGTTCTAACGCGATAATAAGAACCGATCCGATGCGGATATGCGAGTTCTCGATATTCCACCACCTTCTTATTGACATTCTTAATTGCGTCTGCCGTGTTATGGTTCCCGGGGCAATCTGTATAATAGCAGTCTCCGTATTTTTGAATCGTCTTGAGCGCATCACGAATCGCCATACCATCTCCGATATAATAACCGACATCCCGTGTTCCGTAAATAAATTCCGTGCTGAATTTGCGATACTTTCCGGTTTCGATTAAGTTATGATATTCAACAAGCGACGAAATAGCGTGGGCAACACAAGTTGGTTTCATCCCCTGATTTTTAATGTTGACCTTTTTAGGAAGTTCAAATGTTTTGGGGAAATTTTGACTCGCAATAATCTGATAGTCTCTTGCATCATACGGGCTTTCAATAACCTGTGTCTGTGAAAGCTCTCGATCAAGCGTCATTTCTTTTTCGAACATTATTCCATATCCCTTTCTGTTTTTATCTCTTTTGCTTTTTGTTCTCTTTCCATATTTCTGATAATTGTTTTTTCTTTGTCTGAATCGTCTGGAACTTCTGATACATCTTCCCCAGTCTCACCACCGTATTTCTTTGCATCTATAAACATGGCATCGTATCTCCAATCAATATTTGCGTGAGAAACACCCTCGTTATTTGCTGTTTTTAAATAAAGTTTTAATTCTTCATCGGATAAAACGACTGTTTTATTACTCTTCAATTGTGCTCGATAGTCTTTGAAACGGTTAGCCATATATTTTAGTTATTCTCCTCTTTTGTTTCGCAGGTAATAAATTCGCTATGCGGAAGTGTCTTAATCCACTCGCAGAAAGCTCTCCACTCTGGAAGCCTATGATTTTTACGTTGGGCGTAAATTGTTTTAAGTTGACGATAATTGGTTGTCATTCCTGCAGTCAGTTGAAATCCGCACGGGTTGGAATAAAGAATTTCAAGATACATATTCTTTTTCACATTTTCAGCAACGCTTCCTGGTCTTGCGTCTTTTGACAACTCACAATAATCATTATATTCTCTAATCTTTTCTTTCATAATATCAACAATTCTTTGGTCAACATATTTAATATATTGATTGTCGAGATTAAATCGAGTAATTCGATGCATTGTCGATTGAGAACTAACGAAATCAAGAAAATGATATCTTTGTGCTTCTGTCCAAGCTTTAACAGTAAAGGTTAAATCAAATTGGACGATTACTCCGGTAAGCCATTGGTCGTGTCCTGCCCCGCGTTCGCTCCTTGCGAGGGAGGCAATTCCGGGGGTCAAATCACTATTTAATTTACCAACATCTGTTGACATTGGATATTTGGCTCTTTTAATTGATTCTTCGAGTCCATAAACTTTTACATTTGAAATAATTTCTGAATAATCCATATTTTTTCCTTTATCTATGAAATTTAGGATTGTCGCGCTCATACGGCAATCGAGTATACCACAATTCGTCTATAAGATTTGAAAATCTGTCTCCATACATAATTTGGTCATACACATCAATCTTTGCCTGATTTTTAAAAATCTGACGTTTAATATGTTCGTCGGCAAAACCAAGCCAATCGAAAGACGCGTCGTCCGTCACATCGATCGAACAAGTATCTGGATTTGCGCATCCACACCACGGTGATAAAATGACCATTCCGTCAACCGTCTTGGTGATAACAAGTTCCCATTCTGCCTTAGACCAAAATCTCCACATAAATTCTCTTCGGAGAAATTCGGAAAATTCGTATTTGGTTGTGCATTTCTTTTTTAGTTGTTTGATTTCAAGTTCACGACGCTTTAGAACATCGTAATCTTCAATCCGATTGCCGTTTGTGTTGTAGTATTTTACAAGCAACTCAACCATCTTTACTCTCCGTTAACGAAATCGTACTCGTAATAGTCTTTGCTAACCATCACAAGAAAGTTATTTACGTCATCTTCGTCCGTTTGGAATACTGCTACGAATGTATCGCAGCGGCTCAAAAACGCATATCCGCCATTTGCCTTTTTATATTCTTCAACCGTATCGTCGATCATTTTAGCCGTTTCCTGTTCTGACAAAATTGCGACGTCCCCGTCGCCAGAAGAATTAAAGTGGTAGTATTCGTCTGGAAATCTTTCGGATGGTGACTTTTTCTTTGGCTTAAAAGCGACAGATGATATTGTAAAAATAATATTGGACGACCCGCAACACGGGCACTGCGTTACATTCTCTCCCGGGCCGAGTTCTGCCTCAAAGCCGCAGCACGGGCACGAAACGGAAGAGGGTGGCATTTTTTTGACCTTTGCTGGATTTCCTTGTTTAATAATCTTCATTCTCTTCTCCTTCCTCCAGAACCTCGCCGGTTTCTGGATCAATAATCATTTGTTGAATTCGTTTCGGAATCTTTTTCAATTTAAATCGTCTTCCAAGATATTCTTCTCCATCTGCGCACTCAACCGGTGCATATGCATCCTTTTCTTCAATAACGTCCAAAATCTGCTCATCAAGCAGACTCCAGACGAAATCCCAATTGAACTTTGAATAACTCTGCGAAAGCGCTTTAATATATGTCAGCGCGTCCATCGGAAGCATTTCAAGTTCGTCATATTCGGCGCGAATTTCGTCTCGAATCGAATCAAGAATTTCCATTCGAATTTCGTCCGCCTGTTCTTCGTCAGAATTGTTGAAAATCTGATTGACAATTGTGATTGCTTTTTTGTTATTGAATCTCCGATACATATCTCGGAATTTGCCAAGAATCTCCGGGTCGAACTTATACTCATCAAGATTGTAATACGGAAGCAGACTGACACAATTCTTGTTATACTGTATATCGAAGTCCGTATCTTCAATCATATGACATAAAATGTTCATCGTACAATTCGTGTTCAAGACCGGGGAAAACTGGTGATAATTTCTGATAAAGTTTTTTTCTTCGGGCGTTTTATTCTCTTTCGTCAGAAGTTTCTTTAATCTCGTCCGATATGTGCATTTTGCGATTTCGTCGTATCTCTTTTCGTGTATTTTATACGAAGTGTTCAATTCTGGATATAAATATCTAAAGAAATACGGTTTCTTGTTAATAACAAGGGAGTTATGATATCTCTTTGCTTTAATTACATCCTCCGGGTCATCTTTTTCAACCTTCTGTGTGCGAAGCCATTCGTCTTTCGGAGGGCCTTTTGCTTCAACGCCCTTAATTCGGTCGATTTCCTGTCCGTTGATTTCGCGAAGAAGCTTTTTACGCAACTCTATTTCATCTCGCTGACGTTTTTGGTCTGGTCTCTGGAACAATGGAAGCATTGCTTCAAGCTGCGTGGAATAATTGCTATATGTTCCGACCTTCGTTCCAAATCCACGCAAGTCTGTTTTTACGAATTCGCGGTGGCAGATTTTGTGAACAGGAGCCGATTTTTTGTCGTAGCTAATTGGATTTGTTACATCTTTCATCGAACCTTTTAGGAGAATTTCGTTGTCTGATGACATTACTAGGTCCCCATCGACTGTTATACCCTCGGTTTCC
>ERZ1034897.782-NODE-782-length-14433-cov-8.935457_pt1 | contig 14433 bp, 7 predicted proteins | sample MGYA00520629_ERZ1034897 | MGnify/ENA primary metagenome ERZ1034897 (study PRJEB33766, sample SAMN09781789) | gut metagenome | biome: gut microbiome | host: Homo sapiens | place: Madagascar | study: EMG produced TPA metagenomics assembly of the PRJNA485056 data set... | reverse complement strand
TTTCAAGAGAAAAATTGCGATATTTAGGTTAATTGGAAGAAACTATACGAAAGACTAACTATTAAAAGTCAAGCCTTAAAATGATATTTTTTGAATAAAGTACAGAAATGTATTTTAGATATATTTGGAACTCAGTTAGAGTTCATTGAACCTTGAAAACTGCATGACAAAAAGAGCATCGTGACAGGTGCTCAAAAAAGAGTATTGAATTAGAAAGATTTAAGCTGCTTTTATGTATTGCTGCTTTGTTTTTTCAAGATGATAAATCACTCGAACCAGTTTTTTTACAGCGTGTGATATGGCAACATTGTAATGCTTACCTTCCGCTCGTTTTTTAGCAAGATAGGCTGCAAATGTTGGATCCCAGTGGCAGACATACTTGGTGGCATTGTACAGGGCGTATCGCAGGTATCTGGAGCCACGTTTTTCCATATGTGCGTAGGCACCATCCAGTTGTCCGGATTGATATGTTGATGGCGAAAAGCCGGCATAAGCTAAGATTTTATCAGGAGAATCAAAACGATTGAAATCACCAATCTCGGCAATAATCATAGCGCCCATGCGATAGTTAATTCCGGGAATGCTAAGAATTGGAGAGTTGATTTCATCCATGATGATTTTGATCTCTTTTTCGATTTCATCAATCTCTGAATCAAGTTCCTGAATGAGTTTGATGGTGTGCTTTAATTCAAGAGATTTGGCTGGCATATTTGAGCCGATAGAAGCTCTTGCAGCATCTCTGAAAGTAATAGCAGTATCTTTACCATATCGACCTTTGGAAGCTTCGGAAAGAAGATTTGTAAGTCTGGTAAGGTGTGCGGTGGCTATATGTTTAGCGCCGGGAAATTCAGAAAGCAATGCATAAACAGATGTTATATGGAGAGTTGGCACAAGTTTTTCTAATTCGGGAAATAAGATACAGACAAGTCTTGAAACGGAGGTTTTCAGCTTGGCACGTTCTTTCACTTTGTCAAAACGATAACGAGTTAATGACTTTAGCTCCTCGTTGTGGTAAGATATGTCTGAGTAGGACTTTAAGTTCACATCAGACATGAGCATGGAAGCAATCGTGCGGGCATCTACTTTATCCGTTTTCGTCTGTCTAAGGCTTAGACTTTTTCTGTACAGATTTGTATGTAACGGATTGATAACATAGGTGGGCAAACCTTTATCAATGAGATATCCGAGGAGATTGTAACTGTAGTGTCCGGTGGCTTCCAGTCCTACTTTTACTTTTGTCACATCATCCATAACGGAAGCAATCTTTTGATGAAGTTCATTAAAACCATCTAAGTTGTTGGTGATGGTAAATGCTTTAAATAACACTTCTCCATCAGAGTTGGTGATAAAGCAATCATGCTTATCCTTAGCAACATCAATTCCTACGTAAATCATAATAAAACTCCTTTGAAATGAATTTGATACTGTTTTAGAACCACAGGGTGCTCTTTGCGATTGTAACCTCGTTCTAAATAAACCGTCATGCGGTATCTAACTGATTAACAAATGGACAAAGAGACTGTGGTTGGAGCCTTTCGTAAACCATCTAGTGGTAGGAGAAATTAACCAATCCACAGCATCTTATATATCATAGTCGAACCTACAGAAGAGGTAAAGAATGGACTATGACTTTAATGGTTATAAAGACCTTGGAGAGGGTCTCTAAAAACTACTACTATATAATACGAGGAGAAAGAAATACATGGAAAGAAAGAACATATCCATCAAAACATACAAAAGAGAACCGCAGATTTGGTTTGGGACAGAAGCGGATTCGTTTTCTTACGACTTTGTATGGCATCTTCCAATGCAGATGTATCTAGATGGAGATATGTTAAGTTTAAAAAGAGAGGGAAATATTCCAATTTTTTTGAATCATCAGATTGTGAATGAGGAGAAGATTTCCATTAAAAATGGCGATCAGATACAGATTGAAGAGTTTATGATTACATTTTTCAAGGAAAAATTGGAAGTTCAGGCGGATGCAGAATGTTTTGAAACAACATTACTTCCGGAGCGGCAGGAAGAAGAATATTTTGAAGGCTTTCCTTTTTATAAACGTTCTCCAAGAGTTGTATATCAGAGAAAAGAGGAAAAGGTGGAAATTAAAGCTCCGCCCAGGAAAAAAGAAATGTCCAGAGGCAGTCTGGCACAACTGATTATTCCTCCCCTTTGTATGATGGCACTTACCATTGCCATGGGTGTGTTTATGAAACGAGGACCTTATATGTATATGACAGCAGGAATGACTGCCATTACCTTAATCTTTTCCATTCAAAGATATGTAAGCGAAAAGCGGAACATTAAGCAGGAAAATAAGGATCGGGAAATCATGTATGATGATTATCTTCTTCGCAAACGAAAAGAAATCAAGAAGTTAAGGAAAGAAGAACGGGAAGCGATTGATTATCAGACACCAACACTTCCAATGTTGCAGGACATGGTACTGGAATACAGCAGCCGTATTTATGAACGCTCTATTTTAGATGATGACTTTTTAAAGGTAAATTTAGGATACCGAAAAGGTGAGTCCCAGATTACCGTTTCTTATGAAGATAAGGAACTGGATATGACAAAGGATGAATTGATTGACCAGGCGAAAAAAATACCGAAGGAATTTCAAAAAGTAGGTCAGATCCCCGTAGAGATTGATCTGAAAAAGGCACATTTAGGTCTGGTAGGAAATAAGAGAAATATCCATGAGCAGTTGAAATATCTGCTTGCTCAATTAACTTTTTTTCAAAGTTATAGAGAACTGCAGATTGTGTTTATCCATAGCGGAGCATATACAGAGGATTTCCAATATATGCGATGGTATCCGCATCTGCGATTGGAATTTATCAATGTGATCGGGGAAATTTATTCGGAGCAGATTCGAGACCAGATATTAGGAAGCATTCAGCAGGTTTTAAAAGAGAGAAAACTAAAACAGGAGGAAGAAAAGAAAGCACACATTTTCCTTCCCTATCTGCTATTTATCATTGATGAACCGAAATTGATTTTAAATCATGCGATTATGGAATACCTGCAAAGCAGGGAAATGGAATTAGGTTTTAGTATGATTTATACTACCGATCAGCAATCCAATCTGCCGGAAAATATCAGAACAATCTGTATTTTAGACAACTCAGAGGAAGCCCATCTTTTATTAGATGAAGGGGAAAGGAAGAACCTTCGATTTGAAGTGCAGCATACGGAAGGGATTCCATTAGAGAAAATGGCAAGAGCACTAAGTCCACTCATACATGAACAGGGGATTACTTCGCAGGTACCAGACAAACTGACCTTTTTTGAAATGTATGGAGTAGATAACACAGAACAGCTGGAAGTGGAAAAACGATGGGAGTCCCATAGTGCTTATAAAAGTCTTGCCGTTCCGATTGGTGCAAAGGCAGAAAATGATTTTACAGAACTAAACCTTCATGAAAAAGCACATGGACCGCATGGCCTTGTGGCAGGCACAACTGGTTCGGGTAAATCAGAAACCATTCAGACGTATATTTTGTCTCTTGCCGTGAATTTCCATCCCCATGAAGTTGGGTTTCTTTTGATTGACTATAAAGGTGGGGGAATGGCAAACTTGTTTGCAGATCTTCCGCATCTTTTGGGAACGATTACAAACTTAGACAAAGCAGAGAGTATGCGTGCAATGGCATCTATTAAGAGTGAACTGGCACGCAGACAGCGTATTTTTGCGGAGCATGGTGTAAACCATATTAATGATTATCAGAAATTATTCCGTATGGGGAAGGCAGAAGAACCGCTTCCTCATCTGTTTATCATCAGTGATGAATTTGCGGAGTTGAAGAAAGAGCAGCCGGAATTTATGGCAGAATTAGACTCTACTTCCCGTATTGGACGAAGTCTTGGGGTGCATTTGATTCTGGCAACACAGAAACCATCGGGGGTAGTGGATGACCAGATTTGGAGTAACTCAACATTCCGTTTATGTTTAAAAGTACAAAATGCAGCGGATAGTAAAGAAATGCTCCATACGGCAGATGCAGCAAACATCACACAGGCAGGACGTGGCTATTTACAGGTTGGAAATAATGAAATTTATGAATTGTTCCAGTCTGCATGGAGTGGTGCAGCCTATGGTACAAAAGAAGAACAAAAAGAGGAAGATGACAGAGTCTATCTGTTGAATGCACTTGGACAAGGAGAAGCGTTAAATAAGGATTTTAGTGGAACAAAGGAAAGCAAGCAGTTAAAGAAAAGCCAGTTAGACGTGGTGGTAGAACATCTTCAGAAGGTTTATGAAGAAGAACACTGCGTGAAAGTGAAAAAGACATGGCTTCCATCTCTGGCATTTCAGATACAGTCTCCTTATGTGTTGGACATTCAAGACAGTGTAAATTTCCAAAAGGTTGATTTGAAATTAGGGATTGGTATGATGGATATTCCGGAGGAACAGGCTCAGACAGAATATATCCTAGACTTGGAAAAGAATGGACATTTCTTGTATCTGTCTTCCAGCGGATATGGAAAAACCATGCTGCTTACACAGATTATTTTAGGGTTGTCTGCCAAAAATGCTGTGAAAAATCTGAATTTCTATCTTTTGGATTTGGGAAACAGCGGAATGATCCCATTAAAGCAGCTTCCTCATGTGTCAGATTACATGAACATCGATCATGAAGAAAAGATAGGAAAATTCCAGAAATTAATTCTGGAAGAAATCAAAGAGAGAAAGAAAAAACTGGCACGTGCCATGGTACAGAATTTTTCTGTATATAATGAAACACAGCCAGAGCCATTAAAAGCCATTGTAATTGTGATTGATCAGTATGAAGTCATAAAGGAATTGGGCGAAAGTGTAGAAAACTTTATACAGAAGGTGTCAAGAGATGGTGCAGGACTTGGCATTTACCTGGCAGTTAGTACATCGAGAGACGGAGCAATGAGAAGTGCAGCCAGAAACAATTTCAAAGTCAGAATCGGCGGTTTTAATTTTGATGAAAGTGAACTTTCTTCCTTTGTTGGAAGAAGTCCATATAAATTGCCGGAAGAACATAAAGGAAGGGCTTTGGTAAAAACAGACAGTATCCATGTGATGCAGCTGTATACTCCGGTTCCTTTTGAAACGGAGAAAGAATATAATCAAAATCTAAAAGAACTTATTTCTGAAATAAGTCAGAAATCTTCGGAAGAAAAAGCAAAAGAAATCCCGGTTATGCCGGAAGAACTTACCATGCCAATGCTTCCTTCCTATCCGGGATATGAAAAGACAATCTGCAAAGTGCCGATTGGATTGGATACCGATACATTACAAGTATATTATCTGCCAATGGAGCAGGCTCCGGCATTTGTCCTTGGAAATGCAAAGACAGGCAAGACAAATGTGATTAAAAATATGCTTACTCTGCTGTCAGATGACAAGGTATATGTATTTGACAATAAGAGTCATGCACTTGCTGCTTACCAGTCAAAAGAAAATGTGGTTTATGCAGGAGATAAGAGTGCTGTGGCTGCAACCTTAGATCAGATTAAAGAAGATGTTTTTGCAAGAAAAGAAGAATATGAAGAAGCAAAACTGGATGATGTTTCCTTAAGCATGGAAACATTTGTGAAAACACTTCCACCAATCTATGTGATGGTAGATATGCTTCAGGAGCTGTATGAGAATGTAGAAGAAGATAACAGCAGGATCGATATTTTGGAAGAAGCAGTCCGATATGGTATTTATGTATTAGCCACTTCAGAATTTAAAGTGAAGAAGATGACACGGAGTAAGTTTATTGAAATGCTTTTGGCAAGCAGGGAAGTTTTAATTCTTGGAAACATCAAAGATCAGCTATTGTTCAGTTATACCGGAGTCCGGGAAGAAAATCGAAAAGTGGAATTTGGTTATTACCACAATGCAGGTGTGAATCGTAAGGTAAAATTGATTTTTCACAGGGAAATGAAATAAGAGAGAACAGGGATATTATAGACGGATAAGACGCTGTAATATCCCTTTTCTATTTATATAAAAAAGTTAGAAGAGGATATGGTAGAATGCACAAAAAAGCACATGAAAAGATTGAAAAACAGGGCGAAATCATGTAAAATAAAGAAAAAATTGTGAAAAAAGAAACGTGATTTTATGAGTGCGAAACGAATGATTTTTGACGAGATGGGACAGAAAATATCAGCAGAGAAGAGTCATCTGTCATCGGTTATAAAAGAAAGGTGGAAGATAGATGAAGAGAGTATTCCAGGTAAGCGAGATCACACAGCTGTGTAAGGATATCAAAAGCATCTTAGAGCAGTGCAAGGAGCATGTGTCTGCTATGAGGACTTATGCAGACCAGGCAGGGGAAGCACTGGACGCAGTGCCTTCTGAAGCCCGTTATGGGATAGCCGTCCATGACGTTTCCCAGTTACGCAGTGCCTTAAAGACGGAACAGATGGAGAACGCATTGACCAAATTGGAGAAATGCCGCCAGAGAGCCTGCGACTTGATCCCGGCAGCCGATACGGACTATGCATCCCAGACAAAAGAACTCATTAGGGTGACGAAAAGTCTCCAGACACTTTTGGAGGAGATGGAACAGTTTTTAATAGATACCCCGCTTACTACGGACTACTCTGCATTCAAAAAAGCCTTTGAAGAAGTGCAGGCAAGGTGGAACAAGGTGACGGAAGATGGGGAAAAGGCAGTGGAAAAGCTGATGGCAAACATCAAGGGAGCGGAAACCATCTGCCATGCCTTTTCCAAGGACCCGGTAAATTTAAGCACGGGAAACTTTATCTATGACCGGACAGATCTGGAAGTCGGGGGAAGGGAGTCGTTTGCTTTCCGCCGTTTTTATAATGCCATCAATGCACACAGGGGTGTGCTTGGAAAAGACTGGAACCATAATTATGAGGTACATCTGGAATTTACAGACGGGGAAGCAGTGCTTCTTCGGGAGGATGGAAAAGAGGAACGGTTCTTCTGGGAAAAAGACCATTACCTTTCCCTGTTTGCCAGCGAAGGTGCTTTGGAAAAAGAGGAAAACGGATATACTTATCGTACAAGAGCTCAGAAAACATACCGCTTTGACAAAGAAGGAAAATGCCTGGAAACCGAGTCTCTTACGGGTAGCCGTATCACGTTTGCTTATGAAGAGGAAGCACCGTTTCGTCTGGTGAAGGTCAAAAAAGAGACCGGGGAATTCTTTGCCTTTTTCTATGACACAGAGGGTATGTTGGAGCGTGTAGAAGACCATGCGGGAAGAGGTGTGGCATACAAGTATCAGGGAGAACTTTTGAAGGAAACCACACTTCCGGACGGTACTGCTTTTCGTTACGGTTATACCCCGCAGGGAAAACTGGAGCAGGTGGAGAATCCAAGGGGGATCGTGACGGTAGAAAACTTCTTTGATGAGGAGAACCGCACTACGCTGCAGAAGTTCCCGGACGGGACACAGATGTCTTATACATATGACGAGGAAAAGAAAACAGTGGAACTTACCGAGCGGAACGGAAGCCGTGTGGTTTATGTCCATGATGATAAGTACCGGGATGTGAAGCATATCCACAGCAACGGGGAGGAACGCTTTGCCTATAACCAGAACAATCAGAAGACCTTATATGTGGACCGCCTGGGGAATAAAACCCAGTATGCCTATGATCCGGCAGGAAATCTGGTGCGTGTGATCGACGCCCTTGGAAATAAGACGGAAATCCGGTATGGAGAAAAGAACGAGCCAACCGGGATCAGGATAAACGGAAAGGAAAAACTGTGCGGGGAATACGATGCACAGGGACGGCTTGTAAAAACCAAAGATGCCCTGGGAAATGAGACCGGGATCCGGTATAACGAAGCGGGACGCCCGGAAGAGATCCGGCAGGCAGACGGAAGTCTGGTGCGCTTAAGCTATGATGACAGAGGCAATATCACGGAGCTCAGGGATGCACAGGGAAACAGGACCTGCTATGCCTATGACGACCTGAACCGGATGACAGAAAGTATAGACGGAAAAGGGAATGTTACCCGTTACACCTATGACATCATGGGCAATGTGACCCGGATCGAGAATGCAGAAGGGAACGGCCAGAGCTACGAATACAATGCAAGCGGGAAAGTAACAAAGGTAACGGACTTTGACGGGGAAAGCATCCAAAGGGAATATAATGTCTTAAACCGCCCAAGCAAGGCCATTGATAAAGAGGGAAGGGAAACACTGCTTACCTATGACAGCATGTGGAACCTGGCAAGGGTGACGGCACCGGACGGAGGACAGACCACCTATATCTATAATGAACATAACCTGTTAAGCCGGGTGAAGCATGCAGACGGAAGCAAAGTGCGCTATACCTATGATGCCAACGGGAACCGCACCGGGGAGGAGGATGAGAACGGGGCAAAGACAAGGTTTACTTATGATGCCCTTGGAAGAGTGGTGGAAGTAAACGGGGAAGAAGGACTCCACTATGCCTATCGGTATGACGGGGAAGGGAACCTGATCCATGCGGAGGACGCACTTGGGAACACCGTATCCATGGAATATGACGCCAACGGGAATCTGGTGAAGGAAACCAGCCCCCTTGGGGAGAGCAGAAGCTACACCTATACCCCTTTAGGGGATGTGGAAAGCATTACCGATGAGGCAGGGCGAAGGATCCGGTACAGCTATCATCCGGGCGGACAGTTAAAAGCCATCTGCTATCCGGACGGAAGAGAGGAAGCCTTTGCCTACGATGCCAACGGAAATCTGGAAAGCCACACCCTTGCCACAGGGTTCACCCTGACCTATACCTATGACAGCATGGACCGTATCCGGGAAATCCGGGGAAGCGGCGGGGAGAAGAAATGCTATACCTATGACGCCCTTGGAAATGTGACCTCCATGACAGATGGGAACGGGAACACAACCCGGTATGGATACACCCTGAGCGGTCAGCTCACAAAGGTTACGGATACGCTGGGAAACGAAACAGAGTACCGCTACGATGTCTGTGACCGTCTTATAGAGATCCGACAGTACGGGGAAGACGGAAGCCTGAAAGACGGAGCAGACATCACCGGAATGGATGGGGAGCTTCTGGAGGCAGAAAAGAGAAACGGAAGGAACCGTATCTGCCAGATCACCCGCTATGCCAGGGACATAAGGGGACGCGTGACGGAAGTGACGGATGCGCTGGGACAGAAAGAATCCTATACCTATGACCCGAAAGGACAGCTCCTTGGGAAGCTGGATAAGGAAGGATACCTGACAAAGTATGCCTATACGAAGCAGGGAGATGTGAGCCGGATCCAGTATGCCGATGGACGGGAAGTGAAACTCTCCTACAATCCGCTACGTCAGCTCATGGAAGTAGAGGACTGGCTGGGACTGACAAAGATCACAAACGACCCACTGGGAAGGGCAGTGAAAGTGACCTATCCGGATGAGAGGGAAGTTTCCTATACCTATGGAAAATCCGGAGAAAGAAGAAGCATCACCTATCCAGATGGAAAAACCGTGCACTATGGCTATGATGAGCAGATACGACTTTTCGAACTAAAAGAGGGAGACCGGATCATCACCTATGGTTATGACGAACAGGGAAGGCTGAAGAACAAACAGTTCCCGAACGGGACAAGCACGACCTGGAAGTATGATGAAAAAAGCCAGTTGACAGAGCTGGTACACCGGGACACAGAAGGAATCCTGGACCGGTATACCTATACATACGATCTTGTGGGAAACAAGACCGGAATTACAAAAGAACGTAGAGGACTGATAGAAGAAAGCGGCACTTATACCTATGGTTACGATCCATTGGACAGGCTGGAGAGCATCAGGAAAGACAATGTATTGGAGACACAATATCGCTATGATGCCTTTGGAAATCGGACGGGAAAGGAAAGCAGAGAACGCCAGACCTCTTACCAGTACAATGCGCTGAACCAGCTGATAAACCTGACAGACCAGTCGCAAGAAGGAACCAGCAGAGAAACTTATCTGTATGACAGGAGAGGCAACCTGAGCAAAGTCATAAGAGATGGGACAGTGAAAAACCGGTATGTCTATGGAGCGCTAAACCGTCTGGAAGAGGCAGTGAACGTCGCTGGAGAGACCGCAAAGTACCAGTATCATGGACTGGGACACAGGGTAGGAAAAGAAATATCCTTAGACCCAACAAAGCAGCTGAGCGGACAAAGCCAGAAGCCGGACAGCAGGATTGATTACCTGATCGATCTAACAAAGGAGTACCACAACCTTCTGGAAAAAACAGAAGATGGCATTAGCCAGACCTACTTTTGGGATGGAAATGTGGCGGCCTTTGAAGAAAGCGGAAAGAGAAGCTACTATCTGCAAGATGAGTTGGGAAGCCCGCTTCGTATTGAAGATGAAAGCGGATTTACCAGAGAAACCTATGGATACGGAGCCTTTGGAGAGGATCTGTATGGAAACCAGGGAGACTTACAAGTGTTTGGTTATACGGGCTACCAGAGAGATAATGTGGCAGGAACCTACTATGCGCAGGCAAGGGAGTATCAGGCGGAAGTAGGAAGATTTGCCGGAAGGGATATCGTAAAAGGTTATTTTATAGTTCCGATGTCGTTAAATGAGTATTCATACTGCATCAATAATAGTTTACTTTGTCAAGATAATAATGGTATGTGGATTACTATTGCTGTAGGTGCGGCAATAGGATGTATCGGTGGCATAGTGTCACAAGTGGTAACAGATATTGTTACAGGGGAAAAACCGTCACTAAAGAAATATGTTACTTCCGCAGTATCTGGAGCAATTGGAGGAGCAGTGGGCGGTGCAACGGGTAATATGGCAGCTGCAGGTGCGGCGAGTGCTGCATCTTCAACTCTTATTGAAGGAATATGGGATATAGCAGATGGAACAACAGAATTTACGGCAGATAATGTAACGAAACTTGCCTTAGACACAGTAGGAAGTGCAGTATTTGGTGCAGGAATAGGATATGTAACCGGAAAAATGGGAGAAAAAATAGTTAAATCTAGTAGCACTTTAAAAAACTGGGAGTTTAAATATAAATATGCAGATCGTAGAATTAAGCAAGGTACATTTACGTTGTTAAAAACGCTTGAGATAAATGGAAAGAAATTTTTTGCGTTAGAAGCTATTTCTGCATTTCCGGATTTTGTTACGAATACATTAATTCCTATTACTAAATCAAGGCTAAAAGATAAAGAGAAACCATTAGAAAAAACAGAAATCTCTTATGTTACAGAATATTTACAAAAGCTTTCGGAGTTACTAAGAGAGGAAAAATTTAATGAAATGATAGAGTGTCCGATAATGTAGAAGGAGGAATTCTAATGGAAATAATTTTACTTTGCTTGTATGGAAAAGTTACAGTTATAGTTATCTTTTTAATAATATACCTATATTGGATATGGAAGAAGGTTAGACTTATAAAATGGGAGCAGGCACCTGGTGACACCAGAGATTGGATACGAAATCACGAAAAAAATATTAATAAAATTATTAAAATTATTTCTGGGATAGGTTTGATATTTATGGTTTATTGCATAGTTATTCCTGCTATATTAGATATTCCGACGTTAGTCAAGCAAGAGTATACAGTTATAGAAGGAATAGTAGAGTCTTGGAATTATAGTGATGAGGAAAGGCTAGAAGAGCGAAGTATATCAATAAAGGATGATACTGGACAGGAAAAATCTGTAATAGTATATAGTACAGGTATTCATCAAGGAGAACACTTAGTAGTTGAGTATCTCCCTCATTCAAAATATGGAATAGTAAAGGAGCGGATAAGATGAAATGGTTTAAACACTTAGTTTTCTTGGTGTTTTTTGTAATTGTTTTTTCCTTTGTAGAAATACATGAAAAAAGGAGAGAAGTGTTATTAGAGAAAAATTCAAAAGTTTCATATGTTGTAGCATATCCTAGGATTTTACGAACGATTTGTTTGTTTTTGTTTGGGGTTGGTGTGATTCTGTTTTTATACCTCTCGATAATGAATATTAAATATCACGGAGAACTTGAAAAAGGTTTATTTGTTTTTGCAAGTTTTTTTATATTTGTCGGATTTGTGGGATATATACTGATGCGGATATGGAAAATAGAAGTACAAGAAAATCAGATGGTGGTGAATAAAATTTTTTATAAGAAGGAATTCTTTATTGAAGATATAAAAAATGCGTATTTAGAGAAAAATGGAAAACTAGTAATAATATTACCTGATGGTTACATGATAAAGATTGACAAAGAATGTGATAATTATGAGAAATTTTGTCTTGATTTGAAGGACAAAGAGATTATAGATCAATAATAGGATAAATGTAGGGGCACCTTTACAAAACAGGGAGATCTATCCGGCATCCAGTATGCAGACGGAAAGGAAGTGAAGCTGTCCTATAATCCGCTCCGGCAGCTGATTGAGATACAGGACTGGCTAGGAAGCACAAGGATCACCCCGGATGCACTGGGCAGGGCAGAAAAGGTGCAGTATCCGGACGGAAGGGAAGTATCCTATACCTATGGAAAAGCAGGAGAGAGAAGAAGCATTACATACCCGGACGGTAAGACGGTCTTCTACGGCTATGATGAGCAGCTCCGGCTTTCAGAATTAAAAGAAGGGGACAGCATCATCACTTATGGATATGATCCGGTGGGAAGACTGTGTGAAAAGCAGTTTCCGAATGGAACAAAGACTACCTACCGTTATGACAGAAAGGACCAGCTGACAGAACTGTTGCATCAAGACCAGGAGGGCATCCTTGACCGCTACACCTATCGGTATGACCTTTTGGGAAATAAGACCGGAATCACCAAGGAAAGAAGAGGGCTGGAGCGTGAGAGCGGACAGTACCGTTATGGGTATGATGCCCTGGGCAGGCTGTCAGAAATCCAAAAGGACGGAGAGATCCAGACACGGTATGGTTATGATGCCTTTGGAAACCGTACATGGAAAGAAGAAAGCGGGGAACAAACCTCTTATCAGTATAATGCCTTGAACCAGATGGTAAGCGAAAGACAGGGGAAAATCCGCAAAGAGTACGGTTATGATAAGAGAGGAAATTTAACCCGTATCCTTGAAAACGGGGCATGGAAAAAGCGGTATGTCTATGGAGCAATGAACCGTCTGGAAGAAGCGGTGGATGCGGCAGGCAAACAGGCAAGATACCAGTATAACGGACTGGGACACCGGGTAGGAAAGCAGGAGGGTGTCCTTCCAAAAGAAAAACTGGAGAAGCTGGACCCGCAGAGAAGAGTCGGCATGGAGATTGGAAACAGCCGTCAGATTACTTATACCCTGGATCTGACCAGACAGTACTATAACCTTCTGGAGCGGACAGAAGAAAGCCAAAGCCAGAGATACTTTTGGGATGGGAACGTGGAAGCGTATGAAGAGAATGGGGAAAGGAACTATTACCTTCAGGATGAGCTGGGAAGCCCGCTGAGGCTTGAGGATAGTTTTGGAACAATCAAAGAGAACTATGAATATGGAGTCTTTGGGGAAGACCTGTATCAGAACCAGGGGAAGATACAGCCGTTTGGTTATACGGGCTACCAGAGGGATGAGGTTTCAGGAACCTACTATGCCCAGGCGAGAGAATATCTGGCAGAGAGTGGCAGGTTTGCAGGACAGGATTTGATTGCGGGTTTTCTGGATATGCCATTTAGTATGAACCGTTACAGTTATTGCTTTAATACACCGATGCTACTGGTGGATTTGGGTGGTGCATGGCCGAGTTGGAACGACATTAGAAAAGGTATCAATAAGGGAATCAATAAATTAGTAGACGTAACAGAAAAATTTGTGCAGTCAGATATAGGAAAAATAATAACGACGGTGGGAATAGTTGCGATAACTACTTCCTGTATAGTTGCAACTGGTGGCGCAGCAGCAACAGTTTTGGTACCTTCTGCTATAGGCGCAATTGCAGGTGGTACATCTTCATATTTAATGGGTGGGGATGTTTTGGATGGTATCTGCTTAGGTGCCATTAATGGTAGTATTTCTGCTGGTATTAGCGGAGTTACTAATATGTATATTGGAAATTTTTTGGGTGGAATGATTGGAAATGTTAATGCAAAAATATTTGAAAATGATATACCGTCTATTAGTTTAGATGAAATGCTAAAAGAGGGATTAATACAATCTGCAGGTGGTTTTTTAATAGCTGGAAAATATCGAGCAATAACAGAGTACTATAATATAAAAGATAAAATTTTAGATGTCATTATAGATAACTTAGAGTATTTAGGTGGTGTTGCGACCAATATATTTTCAGAAGGAATTAGTCAGAGGTGTGAAGAATAATGAATATTAGTGATAAAATGATTTTTGATGGGATAACCATTATTTCATCTATTATAGCAATTGGATATACAGTTTATGCAATGAAAACAAAAAAATTTATTAGAGATTATGATTCTGATAAATTTCATAAATTTTCAAGACGACAAAAAAAAATATGTATGAGTTTTAATTTTATTATAACTTGCATTATAGGAATAAGTGGAATAT
>ERZ1034897.780-NODE-780-length-14442-cov-9.326267_pt1 | contig 14442 bp, 19 predicted proteins | sample MGYA00520629_ERZ1034897 | MGnify/ENA primary metagenome ERZ1034897 (study PRJEB33766, sample SAMN09781789) | gut metagenome | biome: gut microbiome | host: Homo sapiens | place: Madagascar | study: EMG produced TPA metagenomics assembly of the PRJNA485056 data set... | reverse complement strand
GGAGAGATGATGAGCCGTTTATATGCAGGTGTCCAGAAGGTGAGACTAATTTCTATACAGATGCCAAGGCAATGCTTGATAAACATAAAATAAATGATAAACAGTTAAAGGAATTATGGAATGACATGAAAGTATTATCCATGTAGCTACCACCAGTCGAAAAGGCCGGTGGTATTTTTATACGCAATTTTAGGAGGTGATCCACTTATCTCCCTTTGAGACGCAGGGTTATGTGTCTTATTTTTATGCCCTGCCATAAGGCTATAAACTGGACAATTACCCGGCCGGAGGTTTAACCGGCTATATCCCATACCGCTGAAAGAGCGGTCAATAAAATATTTCAGGAGGAATGTAACTATGGAAAATATTTATGAGATTTTGAAAGAGTATGGTATGGAAGTCCCGGCAGATAAAAAAGCGGATTTCGATAAGGCTTGGAAAGAAAATTATCGTACTAAAAGCGAGTATGATAATGCGGTTTCGCAGAGGAACAACTATAAGGCCTCTCTGGATGATGTGAATGCCAAGCTGAAGGAGTTTGAAGGTGTCGATGTAAAAGATCTGCAGGGGCAGATCACAAAGCTTCAGGGAGATCTGAAAGCAAAAGATGATGAATACGCAGCGAAAGAGGCAGATCGTGTATTCATGGATTCTATCAAAGAAGCAGTCAAGACTGCCGGTGGAAGAAACGAAAAGGCTGTTATTGCCATGCTGGATATCGATGCTCTGAAAGAATCAAAGAATCAATCCGCAGATATCAAAAAGGCTTTGGAGGATGTAAAGAAGTCAGACGGATATCTGTTCGGAGCAAACGAACCAATTAACAATGCAGTAGGTGGAACCAACATTAGCGGTGGAGCGGATCCAGGAGCAGACGATGTCTCAGCTATTCGCGCTGCTATGGGATTGCCGGAAAAGAAATAAGGAAAGAGGTAGAAAGATATGGCGAATGCAATTACATTAAGAAAAACATATTCCACACTTCTGGATGAGGCATACAAGTTAGCATCATTAACAGCAGTGCTGGATGGACCGAATGATTTAGCTCAGGAGGGCGCAAATGCGAATGAAATCTTAATCCCGAAGATGTCTATGAGCGGATTAGCAGATTATGATAAGCAGACAGGCTATGCCTTAGGAGATGTAACGCTTGATTACGAAACAAAGAAGTGTGATTATGATCGAGGTCGTATGTTCACTGTAGATGCAATGGATAATATTGAATCTGCAGGTATCGCGTTTGGACGTCTGTCCGGCGAGTTCTTACGTACACAGGTAGTGCCGGAATTGGATACATGGAGACTTGCGAAGTATGCTGGATATGCATCAGGAAACAATGTTGTTACAGGAGTGATTGCTGATGGAAAAGCAGGTATTGCGGCAATTCGTGCGGGCAAGACTGCAATTAAGAATGCGGAGGCTAAAACAGAGAGTTGCTACCTGTTTATTTCGACAACGCTGAAAGGAATGATTGATGACCTTGACACAACGGCATCAAAGAAGGCGATGGAAGATTGGGCAGGAGTAATTGAAGTACCGGCAAGCAGATTCTTTGACAAAATCACACTGACGAAAACTGGTGCAGGTGGATTTGCAACCACGGGAGGAAAAGCAATTGATTTCTTGATTGTGGACAAAAACGCAGCAATTCAGTATCAGAAACATACAGTTTCGAAGATTATCACTCCGGAGCAGAACCAGACAGCTGATGCATGGAAGTTCGGTTACAGAACAGTTGGTATTGCAGAAGCGAAGGACAATAAGAAAGTAGCAATCTATGTTCACAAAGCCGGAGAGTAAGGAGCGATGTCATGAATGTGACATACGAGTATTACAAGGATTCTTTTGGCGGTTCTCTGATTCCGGAGAACCGCTGGATTTCCTTGGAATTAAAAATGAGTGCAAGACTTAACCAGTATACATTTGATCGAATGAAAGAAGACAACTGGCCGGTACAGGCAAAAACAGCACTTTGTGAAATGTGCGATTGCGCATATAGGTATGATCGGCGCGATGGAAAGACTTCAGAAAATAATGATGGCTATTCCGTGTCATATGATACGAGTAAGCCATTGAATGTGATGTTATATGAAATCGCAGAAGTGTATTTGATCAATACAGGATTATTGAGTTTGGCGGTGGATGATGATGTTAACGAATGCAACGATAACTGTTTATAACCGTGGGTACGATCCACTCACCCGTTTCGATACCTGGCATAGAACCGTTATTGAGAATGTTCACGTATATGTTGATCACAAAGCATCCGTTGGCGATTCCGGACTAAACAGTGCAGAAGTATATAAGATCCGTATTCCTGCAGATGTGGAGAATGCGGATCAGTATCTTCCACCGGAGGAATATGCGAAGCTGGAAGATCCGGAAGAACACTGGACCATTCAGACAGATGATCAGATTGTACTCGGCGAGTATAATCAGGAAATTGAGAAGCCGGCTGATCTGAAAGATGTACGATTGAGGCACTGCAAAGTTTTGTCCTGGTCAGATAATCGCTTTGGCGGATTGCCACATTGGAAGATTGAAGGTGAGTAAATGGCACAGAAAAAAGAATTTCGAATCACGACACCAAGAGGCAGCGTATTCACATCAAGAGATGAAAACGGTAGCGTGACCGCAAAGATTGAGTGGGCACCGGGATTTGCCGCACGGAAGGCAGAAAGCTTTTCCAAAGCGCAACAATTTGTTGATTCAGAGTGCCTGCGATATATGAATCCACTTACACCGAGACGCACAGGTATGACGATCAAATCGGCAACGCTTGGCACAGTAATCGGATCCGGTTCCATTGAGTATCTGACACCTTATGCCCGTCGGCAGTATTATGAACATAAAACAAAAGCAAGATGGTTCGAAACGATGAAGGCGAGCCATAAGGAAAAGATTAAAGAAGGAGCTGAGAAACTTGCAGGACAGTAAAAAACCGATTATTCAGAGCATTCGTGACTATGTGCTGTTGAATCCGGATATTGACGATCGGAAGATTAACATTAATTATCTTGGAAATGGGATGGAGTATTCCATTGATCCGATTGGTGCGGATCCGAATTACAAGAAGTATGTGGATGGCGGAGGTCTGAAACAGTTTCAATTCGCATTCACAAGCAAGGAAGCATATGACGGCGATGCAAGAACCGGGATTGCCAACAGTGGTTTTTATCAGGCTTTTGAGGAATGGGTTGAGAAAAATAATATGAATGATATTCTCCCAGAGCTGGACGAGCACAAAGCTGTTAAAGTTGAAGTGTTGCAGTCTGGCTTTTTGTTTAGCACAGAAGCTGATCTGGGACGGTATCAGATGATTTGCAGATTGATATATGAACAGGAGGTATAGAAATGTCAGGAGATAATAAAAAGAGATTAGTAGGTAGACATAAGCGTGTTGCGTTTATGGATGTTACAGGTGACGGTAAGACATTTGCCAGAATGACGGGATTCACATCAATGTCAGATGGGAAAAATTCTACCGAATACAGCAGGCAGTATGTGGATGAAGAAAGTGAACGTTCAGATGTGGTAGGGTACGCTCCATCTATGGATTACGAATTTGATTTACATACAAATGATGCGGTGCTGAAAAGGCTTGCGACGATTACAGATGATGAACTTCTGGGATCGGATGCACAGGTGAACATTGTAATGGTGGATCTGTTTGAGGTTAAGACAGAAGATCCGAATACCTGCACCGCAAGAAAACGTGACTGGAGCGTGATTCCGGATACGGAAGGTGATGGAACGGATGCACTGATCTACAAAGGAAGCTTTAAAGCAGCCGGAAAGATTACAAAAGGAACTGCCACAACTACAGATGACTGGCAGACATGTACATTTGCGGAATAAAGAAAGATAGGAGAGTGAGCCGATGAGCCTTTTTAAATTTGGAGATTTTGAAGCGGAAGTGGATTTTACAGATGCTGATTTTTTGACGGACTTGGAATATGCACAAGAGAAGCTGTCGGAAGATGTAGCTAAAGTTCCAAAGACAGGGAAAACAGCAGAATTGTTTAGAGCTCAGTGTCAGTGCTATTTTAACTTTTTCGATTATCTTTTCGGGGAAGGAACGCATGAAGCTATGTTCCAAGGGAGAACAAGTTATAAATTATGTATAGAAGCAGGAGAGAAACTTTCAGAATGTGAAAATACTCAGACAGAAGAGTTCTTCGAAAAATATGATCGATATAACGTGCAGGAACATGGAAACAGACAGCAGAGACGTTATTACAACAAACAGCAGGGAAAGAAAAAGAAGCAGCATTACAAAGGGTAAAATGTTATGAATATTTTATTCGAAGAATTTCCGAAAACAGTCAGAGTAAATGGAGAAAGATTCTTAGTTGAAACCGATTTTAGAGAATGGATCCGTTTTATACAATTGATTGATGATGCCAAAGTCCCTTGGCAAATTAAGTGCCGACTGTTGTTGCAGTGGTACATAGATGGGATTCCGGATGATCTGGAAACAGCAGTTTATGCATTGGGTGATTTTCTGGCAATGAAAACAGAAAACGCAGAAGAGGATGAGAGTATTACCGGATCTGCACCGAAGCAATTGTATTCTTTTGAACAAGATGCAGAGTGTATTTACAGTGCATTCCGAGAGGTGTATGGAATTAATCTGCAGACGATTCCGTATATGCACTGGTGGGAGTTCCAGACATTGTTTGCTGGCCTTCCGGAAAAGACAGAGATCAAACAGAGAATTATGTACCGGAGCATAGATCTCCGGACAATTAAAGATAAGGACGAGCGTAAGAGAATTAAAAAGATACAGGAGATAGTTGCGCTGAAAAAGAAGAATCGGAGAAAAATGACAGATTATGAGATTGGAGAAATGTTTGCGTGATGGAGCATATGATTAAGATCCCGACAGAAAGAAAGTGGTTCCGGTGTCCTTATTGCGGTAAGAAGTTATTAATATGCGATAATACAGCCAAATGTGATGGGGTATATATTAACTGTCGGGAGTGTAAAAGAGAAGTAAAAATAAAGATATAAAGCACATGTGAGCCGTTGAGCCGTGCTATCAGAAAGGATGATAGTATGGCAGACGGCTATTTAAATTTTGATACCAAGATAAATGAAAAGGGATTTAATGACGGTATAAGTAAGCTTGGAAAACTTGGAAAATCTGGATTATCTATTGTAAGCAAAGCAATGACCGGGACGATTGCAGCAGTCGGAACAGGAGCTGCGGCAATTATAAAATCGTCGCTCGGCGTAGTTGCCAACATGGAGCAACAGGTAGGTGGTGTAGAGACTCTATTCAAGGACAGTGCGAATACGGTCATAGCAAACGCAAATAAAGCATACAAGACTGCGGGAATGTCCGCAAACAATTACATGGAAACAGTGACAAGCTTTTCAGCATCATTGTTGCAGAGCCTAGGAGGAGATACTGCGAAAGCGGCATCTTACGCAGATCGGGCTATTGTGGATATGTCTGATAATGCGAATAAGATGGGGACGAACATGCGTGACATCCAGAACGCTTATCAGGGTTTTGCAAAACAGAACTATACTATGCTTGATAACTTAAAGCTTGGTTATGGCGGTACTCAGGAAGAGATGAAACGTCTCATTTCTGATGCGTCAAAGATGACCGATGTCCAGAAAGAACTCGGTGTTACAGTCGATGCAAGTAGCTTATCCTTCGGAAATATTGTAAATGCTATTAGTGTTGTCCAAAAGCAGATGGGAATCACTGGGACTACTTCGAAAGAAGCAGCGACTACAATTGAAGGTTCTGTGAATTCTGCCAAAGCAGCTTGGGAAAACTTTGAAGCTGGAGTTATAAGTGCAAATGACCTTGTAGAGACATTCTGGACTGCAGCGCAGAATATTTTTACAAATTTAGGACAGATCATCCCAAGATTAGGAAAAACGGGGATGGATGTTGTCAGCGCACTTGCCGGGAAAATCGGCGGCGCTGTTCCACAAGTAAAAGGTTTTACTGATAGTATTTCCAAATTAGCCAATGGGCTAAATGGGATGAACAGTGATCAACTGTTAAATCTTGGAAAGATGGCAGTTGTAATTGCCGGATCAGCTCCGGCGTTGTCCATATTTGGAAAAGGAATTGAAAATGTAAAAACTGCAACTGATGGATTTAACGACATTGTTGATGGAGTTGTCACATCTATAGGAAAAGTACCTAAAGGGGCAAAGAGTGCCAGTGCCACGTTTAAAAAGATAGGTGGTGAGTTCAAATATCTCGGTGAAAGCATCGCGCTTCCATTCCAGGATCTGGGAGAAAAAATAGCTCCCCGACTGAAAGATCTTGGTGGATTTATGGCTGAGTCCTGGACAAATGGTCCGGGAGGAAAGATTACTGGAGCTGTAACTGATACTGTTAAAAAGATAGGTGGAGCTATTGGACAAATTGGTCCTAAGCTTGCTGAAAAGTTCCCTGGAATAACAAAGAAATTTGCAGAGCTTGGCACAAAGATGTCAGCCGTTTCAGCGAAGATTTCCAAAGTTCTGGGAAAAGTCGGAACAAAGATATCCGAATACGCCGGCTTTATCGGGGATGCGTTTACACCGATTTTATCAAGAGTAGCGTCCTTTGCGCCAACATTTTTCAAGTTGATCAATATTGGTGCAGGAGCAGCTATTATCGTAGCCGGTATGGGGTTGATTTACAGTCAGTTTGGTACACAGATTGATCAGTTGCTATTACTCGCACAGACCAAAGGACCGGAAGTAATCACGAACTTTGCTAATGGCATTACTGCAGCATTACCTGGATTGGTTGCCCAGGGTGCAACGCTGATCATGGGAATTCTTAATGCGATTACGGTGAACCTGCCGGCATTGATTACTGCCGGAGTAAGCATTATATCCACATTGGCGAGCAGTCTGGCAGCACAATTACCGCAATTGATACCATGTGCAGTGCAGATGATACTGACATTGGTCACATCATTGATAAGCAATCTTCCACAATTAATTGCTTCGGGACTTAACTTAATGAAAGGCCTCGCAAGTGGAATTGCAAATTCAATCCCATTGGTGGCAGCGAAGGCACCAGTGATTATTGGAAAGCTTGCATCGACTATCATAACGAATCTTCCAAAGATTCTGACCGCAGGAGTGCAGATCATAAGTAAACTCGCTGTTGGACTAGTGCAGGGAATACCGGCATTGATCGGAAAGATTCCAAGCATGGTAAGCCAGATTAAAAATGCATTTACCAGTGTGAACTGGGGCAGTGTTGGAATGAATATTATAAAGGGCATTGCCAGTGGATTAACCGGTGCAGCCGGTGCAATCGTAGAAGCGGCGAAAAGTGCAGCAAACAAAGCATTAGATGCGGCAAAGAGTGCTCTTGGAATCCATTCGCCATCCAGAGTATTCCGTGATCAGGTAGGTAAGATGATGGCTCTTGGTATGGGAATTGGATTTGAGAAGAACATTCCGATCAAGTCCATGAATGTAGGAGTACAGAGAGCAGTATCTGGATTACAGAAATCTGTAGATCTTGCATTATCGGCGAGAACTGCAGACAAGACAATCGGAAGAGTAAAGAATTATCCGGGATTCGATGGAGGAAAAGATATCGATTATGACCGGTTAGAAAAAATCCAGATGCGAGCTGCAGAAAAAATGGCGAAACGTCCAATCTATCTGGGAACAAAGAGAATTGATGAGCCATTACCGAAAGGAGCGGTGCCGGTATTATGATAAAGGCATATTATAAGAACAGCAAGGGAGAGGTGCTTTGGTTGACCAGGGCACCTTTTCGCACAATAGATGCGGACTGGTTTGACAGTACATGGGAAGAGACAGAGGATGGTTATGAAAAGGTAATTACCTTGGACGTATTTGGAAAGAGAGAAGAGTTCACGCAGAACATGGAAACGCTGTATAGAATCATCTCTGTGGATGCTGAAACAGGGAATTACGGACGCTTGTATGTGAATGATACATTTTTACCTTGTCAAATATATAAGACCAAGAAAACAGGATGGAAAGGGTATGTGTATACGGAAGTTGAGCTTACGTTTCTGGCACCGGAGTTATCCTGGATCACAATCCTGGAAAAAAGATTTTTTTCACAGAGGGAATCGGATTCAGACAATGGATTAGATTTTCCGGTTGACTTTTCATTCGATTTTTTTAATGAAAAAAGAGGATCCATTTCATTTTATATTAATCATATTATTCCGTCGGATTTTGAAATGATTATTTATGGACCGTGCGTTAATCCTAAAGTGCTCATTAATAGATATCCTTATGAAATTCTAACTACATTGGAAAGTAATGAATATCTTGTTCTTAACACGGCAGAGCAGACGATTACGAAGTACTTATCTAATGGAACGACAGAAAATCTGTTTAATCTCCGGGGGTATGATTATTCGGTATTTGAAAAAATCCCTTCCGGATTAATATCAGTAAGTTGGAGTGGAGAATTCGGAATAGATCTGTATGTGTTCTTAAAACGGAAGGAGGCAGCATGGTAATTCTGGCAACGAGAAATAGAGAGATAGGGAGCAACCCATTATTGGATGTGAACTGTGCATTTGACGCAAATAAAGAACGAGAATTTTCCGTTAAGATTGCAAGATGTAACTGGACGAAAGATATGACGTTTGGGAATCTGGTGTATGTGCCAGATACAGAGTTTGGCGGGATCATCGAAGATGTTCTCACAGATACAACTCTTGATTACGTGGAATTGAAGGGCTATACATGGCGTGGACGCATGGAAATGAAAGTGATAGAACCGCCATCTGGAAGTGATTACAAGACGGTATCAGGAGAATTGAATACGATTCTTAAAAAGTTGATTGAACCGGAATTTGGAGGATTATATGTCGTATCAGGGGAAAACACCGGGGTGACCGTAAGCAATTATCAGTTTGACCGGTACTGCACATTGTTAGATGGAATTACCAAGATGCTGAAATCCGTTGGGCATAGATTGGATATTCAACACAAGCGAGAGCAAGGAGTTCCCGGATACATTCTGATCAGAGCCGTACCGATCGTGGATTACTCTGATGAGATTGAACTGTCAAGAGACTCAGGACTTAATTACACGATGGAAGATAAAAGAAATGGAGTAAATCACTTGATTGTGACCGGCAAAGGGGAATTACAGGATCGAAATGTGTTTCATCTGTATGCCTGGCCAGATGGATCCATCAGAAAAACACAGTACTACAAGGGACTGGATGAGATAGTGGAGGTCTATGAAAATACTTCCACAGAAAACGACGAGTTGGAAAACCAAAGTAGAAAAAAGTTGCAAGAAGTGTGTAGTAAAAAGACGTTCGGTATGGATGTAGCAAAGTTGGATATCGATGTTGGAATCGGAGATATCGTTGGTGGTAGAGACTATTTAACAGGCATGTACGGAACGAAACCTGTGGAGAATATAATCTACAGCGTCACATCCGGGATTGTGTCGAAAGAATACGAACTGGAAGGAGAAAATGATAATGGAGATAGTTAGTGGAAGAACTGGGAAAGCACATGTTACTAGCCAACAGTTTCGACAATTTATAGGTGGAGTAGTTGGGCAGGGAAGTTGCATTCTCGATTCAGGCGAAAATCTGGAACCAGAGCTAAGTTCAAACAACTTGTTAAAGATTCGAAGTGGAATGATGGCGCATCACGGAAATATTTCCAGCGTAAAACTAGGAACTTACGATGAAGTGACACTGACTAATGGAAGTCAGGGGATGAAACGTGTAGATTTGGTTGTAAACAGATATACAAGAAATGCTAAAACAGAGGTAGAAACAAACGAGTGGATCGTTATTGTCGGCACGCCAGATACAGATAATCCATCCATCCCAGAGTATACGGTAGGAAATTTGCAAAAAGGTGATTTGGTTGATGATTGTCCGGTGTTTGCAATACACTATGATGGAATCAATGTCGTGAAAGTAGAAAAATTATTAGAAATCATTCAAACAAATAAAGGTTTGTCCAATAAACTTTCTGAGATAACTTCTATTGACGCTACCGTAAAAACTTATACAGACAATGGCTGGACATTGTCCTACAGGCAAATAGCCGCCAAAATGTACTATGTAGAAGCATATACGAATGTCAGGGGTTCCAGCGGAACAACACCTGGGAATCTTGTCATGGCAGGAATCCCAATAGAGCTAAAGAAAGAGGCGACTCTTCCTGTAATCGTCAGAGTTGGGAGCGTTCCTGTTGGTTACGGGTATGCAAGATTGTCACCAAATCGTGGGTTATACCTTAGTGCTACAGCCTATGGGAATGATCACGATTATTACGCTTATGGAATAGTTTCAACAGAATAGAATTCTTGTTTGGGCAGTATACTAATTTTCGAAATCGTATACATATTCCAGCTTATAGTTAATACGCATACTTCCGGAACGGTTAATTGGGTAGAAATACTGGTATACTTCACGATTCCATATTTCCGGTGCATAGAAATGCACTGCTTGAGCTATTGTGTCCGCATTATATGTGGTTATTACAAGCCTTGTGATGGCATAGTGGTCCCCGAACAGAGCTTTCAACTCGTCTACGCCAAACAAGAGCGCATACCCCGTGTTCATATTAATGTTAACAACTTTTGTACCGGAGACTACCTTGACTCGACCGCCATACATCGTATAGATTTGCTGGTTGTCTGTGTTGGAAAGTATTTGGAGATTTAATCTATTCATCAAACCTTTATTTTTGGTAGAAAAGAATTCGGACAAATATTCATTAGGAGGTGATAGAGTGAGAATATTACAGTTCACTGTGTCTGGCCAATCATTAAAAAAAGAAGGAGATTTTTCTGGAATTGTAGCCGGAACAAACGGTTATCTCCAAACATCTTATAATTTCGATAATGACTGGAAAGATTGCAAAAAAGCAGCCATATTTTCACGGTATGATAAGGACTATCCAGTTCCTATTATTAATGGAAGATGTGAAGTCCCGGAAGAAGTTACCGGATGTAAGTGTTGGAGGGTACGACTGATCGGGGAGCGGGAAGGATATAGAATAACAACGAATCAAGTGGAGGTGTATCAGATATGACATTGGAAGAAGCACTACTTGCGTCTGCAACGGGTACGTCTGATGAGATATTCGAAATTAACGCTGATACCAGATCTATCACAGTACCGGAATCAGAAAAGATATTTGGAGTGGAATCTGATCAGAATGTTGAGAGAAAGAAATTTCGATGTCCAAAAATCGTAAGTGATAATATAGATCTGTCAGCACTCCAATTGTATATCAATTACGAGAATGGAAACGGAGAAAAAGACGCTTACATGGTTCAAGATGCGTCTGTTGATGGGAATTATATTACATTTTCGTGGATTCTGAGTAGAAACGTAACAGCATACAGAGGAACAGTCAAGTTTATCGTTTGTGCTAAGAAAGCTGACAGCTCAGGAAATCTGTCAAATGAATGGAATACAACTATAGCAGAAGGAACGGTTATAGAAGGATTGGAAACAGTTCCTTATATAGCGGAAAATAATCCAGATGTTATTGGATATCTGCTTGACAGAATGGATGAGGTTGAGAAACTGACAACCCCGGAAACGATGCAAAAATATGTAAATGCATATCTTGCAGAACATAAGATAGAGACAAATCCATATATAGGAAAAACAATTGTAGCTTTTGGCGATAGCATTATTGCTGGATGGGGATGGAAAGAAGGAACCGGAATTATAACTCCGTTGAAAGAAAGGTACAATGGAGCAACCTGGATTAACAATGCCGAATCCGGGGCGAATATGGCAGTAACATCCAATCCGTCACATACGCCAATCGTAACGCAGATTAAAAATTACACTGGCGTAGCGGATGCGATAATTTTCGACGGTGGAGTTAATGATAAGAATAATGGTATCTCGATCGGCTCTATCACGGCTGGCTATGATGCAACCTATGATACCAGGACATTCTGTGGATCATTGGAAAGCTCATTACAATACATCATGGACAGGTATCCATTAGCTGTGAAGTTATATCTTATTCCGCATAGTTTTGGTAAGGATAATTCGTATCTGGATTCCATCTACGAAAAGGCGATTGAAATCTGTGATAAATGGAATATGCCATACCTTGATATGAGAAAATGTTCTCAAATTGCTATGACATCTAAGAATAAGAGCAAATATACCTACAACCCAAACAGCAAGAAAGGTGACGGTGTGCACCCGAACGAAACCTGGTATCGTACATTCTACTGTCCGGTAATCGACCAGACATTACAGAATCTTGGAATAGGATATACTACAGAGTCTGTCGCACCGACTGTTATAGCGGTTACAAGCGTGTCTCTTGATAAGAATACATTAAGTATCAAAAAAGGAGAAAGTGCAATACTGACAGCAACAGTAAAGCCATTAAATGCAACGAATCAATCGGTTAAGTGGAGTACAAGTAACTCAAACGTAACTGTCAGCAATGGGGAAGTTACAGGAAAAGCTGTCGGTACATCTGTAGTTACAGTAACAACGGATGATGGTGGATATACAGCTCAGTGTACAGTTAATGTTGCTGAGAATACAGTTGATCCGAGCGAAAGTCATACAAAACTGGAATCACTCAGCGTTGATGGTAATTGCTATTTCGACACAGAGATTTTACCGGATCAGAATACGAACACAGAGGCTAAATTATATGTCAAATCTGGAACGACATATATTTGTGGCGCAATGGATGATAAATACAAGTATGGTTACACGACGACAGACAATTTCTACGCTGTTCGAGGATCAGTTTCAAGCGCAGCGAAAAATACGGTATTTTGGGAAGATGCATGGACTATCAAACAGAATGGAGCAACTGCTACATTTGGAAACAATTCTGTAACTCTGGATAATGCTGGTAATTTTACATTGACAAGTCCATATTACATTGGATGTATGAGCAAAAATGGTGAAGCTGCCGGAGTTGGTCTGAAGGGAAAAATCTATTATGCGAAAATCTATTCCGGAAGCAACCTTGTGGCGGATATGATTCCGGTTAAAAAGTCTGACGGTACATTATGCTTATACGATAAGGTGCGCAAGAAATACATCTATAATGCCGGAACAGGAACATTAAAGGAGGGATAATGCAAGGAAAGCACATGGAAATCAGAGCAAGACCGTAAGGTCTTATTTTTATACATAAAAATATAATAAGAAAGAAGTGAGGTATATGAAAATGGAACAGGCAAATTATATCAAAGCAATTTTCACGGCGGTATTCGCCTTTATATCGGCTCTCCTGGGTGTTCTGGCGGTGCCGGTAATATTATTGGTCACATGTAACCTGATAGACTACGCTACGGGTTTGATGGCGAGCAAATACAGGTCGCAGGATATTAATTCCTATAAGAGCATAAGAGGTATTTTTAAAAAAGTTTCTATGTGGCTTTTAGTGGTAGTGGGTGCAATAATTGACGAACTGTTGCTATACGCAGCCGCAACGATTGGAAAGCCGGTGCCGGTTACATTCCTGATCGCATGCATTGTGGCGATGTGGCTAATCTGTAATGAAATTATTTCGATTTTGGAAAATATACAGGACATGGGAGTAAATATTCCGGTTTTCCTGCAACCACTGGTTAAACATATTAGATCGCAGGTGGAAGAACGGATTAATATAGATGAAAAAGACGAAAAAGATTCAGAGGGCGAATAATCGTCCTCTTATTATTTATGTGCGACGTCGCACAGGAAGGAGATCAATATGGAAGATAAAAAAAGCATGGAAGTAGCAACTGATCAGAACGAAGGTTATGAATTCGACGAAGGTATCGAGCCGACACCGGAAGAAATAGAAGCAGCCAAGAAGCTGGCAGAACAGGAGGTATAATCATGGGAGTATACAACGTACATGGCGGTCATAACAGAATTGTGCCAGGAGCAGGACACTATCTGGACGAAGTAACAGAAGACAGAAGAATCACGGCTGGTGTAATCACATTACTGCAGGCATCAGGACATACAGCTTACAACTGTACTGATGATGTTGGAAAAACGGTAGGAGCCAATCTTGCGAATATTGTAGCCAAATGTAACACCCACTCTGCAGACTTAGATATCTCCATCCACCAGAATGCGGCTAGGGTAGATCCTGGAGACGGAAAGACAAAAGGTGTGGAAGTGTTCGTATACAGTACCAGCTCTAAGGCTTATGCTGCAGCTGGAAGAGTATGTGCAAAACTGGCAGCACTCGGATTCACGAACCGGGGTGTCAAGATCAGCACTGGTCTGTATGTCCTGAGGCATACCAAATCACCTGCCATGCTGATTGAAGTTGGATTTGTTGATGATAAAGATGATGCAGATCTGTACAATAAGGTTGGCGTGAATGTCATCTGTAAAGCGATCACAGAAGGTATTCTGGATAAATCTGTTGGGGCAGTGCCGGCATCAAAGCCAGCTACAACACCGACTCCTAAGCCAGCACCAAAACCTGCAGCTAAACCGGTAT
>ERZ1034897.775-NODE-775-length-14498-cov-4.650557_pt1 | contig 14498 bp, 24 predicted proteins | sample MGYA00520629_ERZ1034897 | MGnify/ENA primary metagenome ERZ1034897 (study PRJEB33766, sample SAMN09781789) | gut metagenome | biome: gut microbiome | host: Homo sapiens | place: Madagascar | study: EMG produced TPA metagenomics assembly of the PRJNA485056 data set... | reverse complement strand
GTTTCCGAGGATGCGCTTGCCAGAAAGGCGGAGGAGATCAACGCGGCATGGAAGGCTGGCGATGAATCTGTGATCGCCCGCTATGACGCGGAGCTTGACGACATCCGTGGCACGTATGCCAAGACCACCTACGTGGATACCAAGATCAAGGAAGTCACGTCGGACAGTGGCTCGCTCTATCTGAAGTCCGAGGATGCCAAGAAGACGTACTTTCCCTACGAGGGCGGCACGCTCACGGGCAGCGTCCTGATCAAGGGCGAGAAGGGCGAGGGGCTCACCATTACCGGTGGTGACCTCGTTGTGAAGTCAGCCTACGCGAACGAAATCATGCGCGGTGGCTCCATCACGGCTTCTGGTGCCATCAAGGGTGGCACGGTTTCGGCGGACTCGTTGACCGCCACGTCGGACGAACGTCTGAAGAAGAACATCGAGGAATTCGGCCCCGGTGCGGGCCTGAGTCTTATCGACTACATCCGCCCGGTGTGGTTCAATTGGAAGAAGGACGATCGCCGTGACGACGGTGTCATCGCTCAGGAGCTTCTGAGCGTCCTTCCGAACGCAGTCTTCGTGGATGACGACGGCAAGTTCAGTGTCAACTACTCGGCGCTGATCCCTGTCCTGCTGAGCGCAGTGCGAGACCTGAAGAACGAAGTTGAGGAGCTGAAGAAATGTCGCGAGTGATGGTTGATGAGAAGTTCATGCGCAACGAGGAGTCTGTGACTGGCGCCCTCGACGCTGTCAAGGCGATGCGTGTGGTTGAGTTTACGACCTCCGGCTCGATGGGTGACGCCCGTCAGCAGGGCGTGGTCGGCCAGTCCCTCACGGAGAACGCCCCGCTCGCTGTGGAGGTTGACGGCATCGGCTACCACTACGTGGACCACGAGAAGCTCGTGCCGCTCCTCGTCGCGGCGATTCAGGAGCTGGCCGCTGCCAAGCGCGTCGTGAGGAAGAAGGCTGACGCTTCGGAGTGACCTGATGGATCAGGACCCGAAGGTAGAGCTCGCGGCAATCCGTGAGCAGCTGGTCTTCATCAAGGAGGGGGTGGACGAGGTTAAGGTCTCCGTCTCGAAGCTCCTCTCCATCGACAGGGCTGTTGCAGCCCTCGAGGTGAAGAACACCGGCCACGACGAGAAGATCGCTGACATCACGGAGCGCGTGGAGGCCCTCGAGCAGAGGCAGAGCAACAACACGGCGTACATCAACAAGCTCCGTGGCGGCATCTCCCTCTCCGTGACCATCGTTGGCATCATGCAGAGCGCCATTCTTGCCGCGGCCTGCTGGCTCCTCTCGTCGGTCATCGACCTGCACAACGAGGTGACGGCGACGTCAACGGAGCTCCGCTACCTGAAGCAGGAGCACGAGAGAGTTCTCGGAGCGGCCCTGCCTCATGTGGAGGTTAAGTGAGATTCGGTGGCAAAGCCGGCGCGTTGGGGGTGAGCCTTGCAGGGCTCTCCCTCATCATGTTTTCTGAGGGGTTCTCGGACACCGCTGTCCAGCCGCTCCCCGGAGACAAGTGGACCATCGGATACGGGCATACGGGTGACGTGAAGCCCGGAGACTCCATCACTCGCCGGGAGGCGCTCGATCTCCTCGGGAAGGACGTCAGCTGGGCTGAGGCGGCGGTGAACCGGCTCGTGACGATCGAGCTCAAGCAGTGCGAGTTCGACGCGCTGGTCAGCCTCGTCTACAACATCGGCGAGACGGCCTTCGCCTCCTCCTCCCTCCTCAAGGCGCTCAACCGGGGCGACCGGGCGGAGGTTGAGGCGCAGTGGATGCGCTGGTGCTACTTCAAGGGGAAGCGCGTGGTGGGGCTGGAGAACCGCCGCCGGCGGGAGCTGGCGGTGTTCAAGGGAGAGAACAGTGTCAACGATCCTGCTCAATAACTTCACGGGCATCTACCCGCGTATGAGCTCGACTGGCCTGCCGGACAACGCAGGTCAGGAGGCGCGCAATGTCAAGCTCCAGAGCGGCGAGATTCGCCCGTGGAACAAGCCGACTGCTGTGCAGAAGGTTCTGCAGGAAGGCGTGACCTCTATCTTCAAGATGGACTCCGCCACGGGCACATCCGTCTGGTGCGAGTGGGTCGATGACACGGACGTCTGCTACGGTCCCGTCGCCGACGAGTCTGAGTACCGCATCTACTACTCTGAGGGGGGCGTCTGCAAGAAGACGAACTGGAAGCTCTGCTCCGAGGGCTCCGGTCCCTGCCCTCGCGACTGGTACTACATGGGCACTCCGTATCCGGAGGGAAAGCTCACCATCACGGCGGATCGAGTAAAGAATGACCCGGACAAGTGGGCGCAGGACCATCCGAATGACAAGTACGAGGAGTACTCCGCCGACAACACGGACAACCGTGCCTATTGCTACACATACATCTCCAAGTTCGGCTCCGTCGTCGAGGAGTCCGCTCCGAGCGAGTCAACGGACATCGTCTGTGACACTGTGGGCGGTGTGGTGCATGTCTCGGGCTTCGCCGACCCGCCGACGGAGCACTACAACATCGTCGGCATCCGCATCTACCGTGCCATCACCGGCTCCTCGTCAGCGATCTACCTGCTGGTAGACCAGCTAGACTTTGGCAACAGCAGGGTCTTGCCCTCAAGTGGCACGTCGATGAATGGTGTGCGGTGGAACGACAAGAGCTACCCGGACAAGTTCACGTCCGCGCGTCTTGGCAAAGAGCTTGACAGCCTCTACTACACCCCGCCGCCGAGCGGCATGCGCGGGCTCGTCTCGATGCCGAACGGCTTCTTGGCGGGCTTCGTGGCGAATCAGGTTTGGTTCTCCGAGCCGTACCTACCTCACGCGTGGCCCTCGACCTACATGCTGACGACGGACTCTCCCATCGTCGGCCTCGGTGTTTACGGCAACACGCTGGTGGTCTGCACGACGCGCCAGCCCTACACGATTTCGGGCACGCACCCGGCATCGATGGCGCAGGAGAAGCAGCCGATGATTCAGCCGTGCGTCTCCAAGCGCTCCATCGCATACGACCAGTATGGTGTTTTGTACGCCTCCCCTTACGGATTGGTGGCCATCGCTGGCGGCCAGATGGACGTGTTCACGCGTGAGCTCTGCACACAGGACGAGTGGCAGGAGTACAACCCGACCTCAATGTTCTCCACCATGTACAACAACCTGTACATGTGCGCCTACAAGAAGGCCGAGAAGAACTCCATGCTGGTGTTCTCCCGTGGCGACCAGCCTGCGCTCGTGAACTATGACTACGAGCCGGCGGCGATGCACATCGAGCGAGGCACCGGCAGACTCTACTGCCTCAATGCCTACGACAACCAGATCTATGAGATGGACTCCGACCCCATCAACAAGGAGGTCTACGAGTGGAAGTCCAAGAGGTTCGTAAATCCATATAGAACCTCGTTCTCGGCAATGAAGCTTGACGCGGACTATAATTCCAACATCGACTACGAGGCGTGGGAAGCTTCTCGCAAGGAGCTTGTCAAGTACAACCAAGAGGTGTGGGACACCCGTGCCGGACTGAGTCTTCTCGGTGAGCTTCATGCCGTCGAGATGAACCGTTTCGAGGTCAACGGATCCCTCCTGAAGTCGCTCCCAGTGCAGGCGGACTTCCGCAACATCGCAGTCACGCTCTTTGCCGACGGCAAAGAAGTCTATTCCAAGGTGTTCACCACAATCGTCGCCTGTCGCGTGCCTTCCGCGACCGGGTACTCGTGGGAAGTTCGCTTCACCGGCAACATCAACGTTCGCAGCTTCGCTCTTTCGACATCGATGCAAGAGCTGGCTTCGCCGAACTAGGGAGGCACATGGAGCCCAGAAAGCCAGTGGTTACTACTGCCGGTCTCCCTGCGGGACTGGCCAAGGCGCTCGAGCCTGTGAAACAGACGCTCGAGATGCTCACCGGACGCCGTTCGAACGTCCGTGAGATGACGAAGCTCGACAAGGGCGCCACGCAGTCGGAGATGATCGAGAAGATCAACGCCATCATGGCCCGGCTCAACGGCTCCGGCGAGGTGAAGTGATGGCGGAGACGCAGAACCTCCGCATCCGCCCCGTGGAGATCAACGTCCCTGTGGACAACGCAAGCGATCAGAGCTATGCGTTCCAGCTTCACGACCAGAACGGCGACGAGGTGGACCTCCGTGGCTACACAGCTGAGATGGAGCTCCGCCCCTACCCTCGCGCGAAGAAGGTGTACGACACTCTCACCACGGAGAATGGTCGGCTGGAGGTCATCGGTTGCACGGTGAACATACTGTTCCCTGCGTCCGTTACGGCTGAGTACAAGTTCGAGTCCGCGGTCTACGATCTCGTGATTGTCTCCCCGTCCGGTGCCAAGTTCCGCGTCGCTCAGGGCGTGGTGCGCACCTCCCCTCAGGTAACGATGGCTGACATATGAATCAGGTCTTCACAGACAACATGTTTGGCGGGGTCCGGGTTGTCGGCATCCCGGGCATCCAAGGTCCGGTCGGTCCGGAGGGCCCGCAGGGCCCGGAAGGTCCTCGAGGCGAGCAAGGCGTCGTCGGCGAGCGTGGCCCCGTCGGTCCGCAGGGTATCCAAGGTCCGCAGGGCGAACAGGGCCCGCAGGGCGAGAGCTTCCAACCGAACGCGGCCGGTCCTCTGTCGGCTCGCGATGACTACAACAACGCCAAGCCGCCGTTCTCGTTTCTTGATTACGACACTCTAACGCTCTACTTCAAGCAGTCCTCCGCCACGGGGGACTGGTCTGCCGGGCAGAGCTTCCGCGGCGAGCAAGGCCCGCAGGGCGAACCCGGCTCGCAAGGCGAGCAAGGCGAGCAAGGCCCTCGAGGCGAGCAAGGCGAAGTTGGCCCGATGGGCCCGTCCGGCCCGCAGGGCCCCGTCGGTCCGCAAGGCCCGCAGGGGGCTCAGGGCGAGGTCGGCCCGCAGGGTCCGCAGGGCGAGCAAGGCGAGCGTGGTCCTCAAGGCCCCATCGGCCCTCGTGGCTACCAAGGCATTCAAGGCGAGAAAGGCCTGAAGGGCGACGTCGGCGACATCGGCCCAAAGGGCGACACCGGCCCGCAGGGTGAACGTGGTGAGAAGGGCGAGAAAGGCGACCCTGGCACGAGCTTCAAGCCCATGTACATGGGCTCCGCCGCTGACCGCTCCATCTATGACGCCTTCGTTACGGGCACGTCCTACCTCGACTGGGAAAACGGCATCCTCTATTTCAAGCAGTCTGACCTCGAGGGGGATTGGACTCCGGGCGTCTCCTTCGGCATCGGACCGAAGGGAGACCCCGGTGACAAGGGTGCGTCTTTCAACGAGGCGCTCATGGACCCCGACCCGGAGGAGTATTTCCTCAAGGTCTACGGCCAGACGTCCGGTACGGAGATCGGCTCCCTTGTCGTCGAGGAGCCCCCGTTTGATCCTGACCCGACGACAGTTTTCGATAGCGTTCTCAACAGCTAAGGAAGATACATGGCTGACTCTACCAACCAGTCCGCACAGGTCGCTGCACTTGCGACGCGCATTGGTAACGAAATCAAGGCTACGAAGGCCACCATCGGCACGCTTACGAGTCTTTCCACGACGGACAAGATCGCCAGCGCGACCAACATCGACGACACGAAGACTTCGCTTACCACGACGTTCTCGTCCACGAAGATCGCCAGTGACATCGAGGCCGCCAAGAATGCTGTCAAAAACGACCTCCTCAATGGGGCTGGTGAGGCGTACGACACCCTCAAGGAACTCGGCGAACTCATTGACACCAACAAGTCGGCCATCGACGCTCTGAAGGACACCGCTGCTGGCCACGTCAGGTTCAACGCGGCGCAGACCCTGACAGATCCGCAGAAGAAGCAGGCCCGCACCAACATTGGCGCCGCTGATGCCACGACGGTGTCCGACCATGCCACACGCCTGACTGCCGTCGAGAAGAAGGCCGGTGACACGGAGACGGCGCTCAACGCCCTCAAGGCCGCCGTTGGCGACACGACGACGGACTACGTCGCCGCGTTCGAGGCCGCCCTCAACGCTACGGAGTAACTGAAGCATGGCCGGGAAACCTTACGAGACGCCGAGCTCCACGACGGAGCAGATCCTCAACCTCTGCTGGCGCATTGCCGTGGAGCTGCGGGCGATCTACAACACCGCGAAGGCCCGGCTTACGCAGGCGGAGGCGGACAACCTCTACCTTGGCAAGGCCGCCAAGGCGGAGTCCGCCAAAACCGCCGACTCCGCTGGCAGCGCCAGTCAGGACGGTCAGGGGCGAGTCATCGCCTCCACTTACTTGACGAAGGCGGACGCGTCCACGACGTACCTCGGAAAGTCAGACAAGGCGGCCTCCGCTTCCGCGGCAGACACGGCCGCGTCCGCGACCAAGGCTGTGCAGGATGGTGCGGGGAACGTCATCACCACGACGTACGCCAAGAAGTCCGAGGTGTCCGCACAGGTCAACCCTGACTGGGCGGCTACAAGCGGCAAGGCGCAGATCCTCAACAAGCCCACGCTGGGCAAGTTAGCGGCCAAGGACAGCGTGGCGTACAGCGAGGTGACGGGCACGCCTAGTCTCGGCACCCTCGCCTCCATGTCCGCGCTGGACTACTCGTCCAACTATCTCCTCAACAAGCCCACCATCCCGACGGTCTCCACCGCTGGCAAGACCGGCTCCTACACTGACCTCTCCAACAAGCCCGCTGTTCTCAGTGTGCTGGGCTACGATGCGGAGTCGGACAAGATCACTGCGAGCAAGGGGATGACGGTCAACGGGAGCGCCGTTGCAACTGACCAGACGCTCTCTACTTACACCATCCCGTGGTCGCGTGTGACGGATGTCCCGGACAGCGTGGGAAGTGCCGCGATCGAGAACATCAAGTCTAGGCTCGACACGCTGGAAGGCGCTGGGTACATCACCAGTGCTACGGCTGACGGGAAGTACCTTGGCAAGACTGCCAAGGCCACCTCTGCGACCAAGGCGGACTCCGCCACGTCTGCGACTAGCGCGACGAAGGCTACGCAGGACGCCAGCGGCAATGTGATCACTTCGACCTACGCCACGAAGACTGAGCTGACGACCGGCCTTGCCAAGGTCCCCACGATCACCTCTGGCACGGAGGATATGACTGCGGGCACGTCTGCACTGGCCACCGGCGCCCTCTACTTTGTGTATGAGTAATTTGTATGTATATGAATTTCCTAGACATCTAGGTGAATTCAGCATACAATGAGCGCAGTTCTAACAGGAGGACCGAGTGAAGGTCATTGAGAAGTACACCGGCGAGAAGACGTACATGTTCCCCAACGGAGACATCGGCACGCCGGAGAAGGTTTACGCGCAGTGGCCCGCTGCGAAGAGCTTCACCTATATCGTCGAGACTGACGAGGGCGGGGAGGTGATGTGGGGCTTTGACAACCTGTCGGCCATCTGTTCCATGGAGGGCATCGACAAGAGCCTCTCCGAAGAGGAGAAGATCGCCAAGATTCAGGAGATTCGCAACACGGTCCCTGAGGTTGACAACACCCCGTCGGCTGAGGAGCGTATTGCCGCGGCCCTCGAGTACCAGAATGTCATGGCCATGGCGGCCGTCACGGAGTAACTCATGGTTTACGAAATCATCAAGCGCAACTTCGACCGTGGGCTCTGGACCGCGCAGATGGTCCGCATGTGTGTGAAGAAGGGCCTTATCGACGAGGCCCAGTACGAAGAGATCGTCCACCCCAAGAAGGACGAGATCAGCTCTCTGGCCAAGGTGGGCATCTGATACACCGCCGGGGCCCTAAGCGACGGGGGTACCCGGAATTCTCAACGGTCGCAATTGGAGAACTGCTATGGCTGAATATGCAAGCAAAGGGCTGGCCAACGGAGTGGGCATCCCCGCTCTAGTGCTGGGATCTCTTGGTTTCCTTGGCTCCGCCAACGGAAACGGCAACGGCCTCCTCGGCGGAATCTTCGGCAACGGGTGCGCGGACAAGGTCGGTGCCCTGATGGCCGAGAACGCCATGCTCAAATCCGAGAACTACTCGGACAAGGTGGGCAAGGAGACGTACGCCCAGACGTTGACGGACAACCGTCGCCTCCGCGACGAGACGTTCGCCTACATCAAGCCCATCGCTGACGAGGTCGCGTCCAACCGCGAGCGCGTGGCGGTGCTGGAGATGCAGTGCTCCAAGAACTCTGAGCTGGCTGAGCTTCGTGAGAAGCTGGTGCGTGCGGAGCTCGGTGCCAAGATCGACACCGTTGCTCAGACGTGCGGCTGTGGCATCAGCCAGCTCAACAACGCGGTGGCGGGGCTGACGGCTACGGTCAACTCCATCACTTCCACCATCGTCCCGCAGTCGGTCATTTGCCCGCCTGTGATGCCGAGGTACAACTCCTTCGTCACTCCCACTGACACTGCTCCGGCCACCCAGCCGGTGAGCGGGACGGTGAAGGCGGCGTGACATGCTGATGCATCTCTCGAAGCTGCAGGGCGTCCTCACGGAGTTCATCGCTGCCCGTGTGATGCCTTCTGCTCCCCCCGCGGTTCAGTGGCTCCTCGCAGGAGCCGCCCCGCTAGTGCTGGGCAATCTTGACAAGGCTGTTGCTGGCTACCTCCCTATGCTCTCCGCCGTCGGGCTGGTGAGCGGCGAGCAGATCGACCTCGAGAAGCTTCGGGAGTTCTTCAACAACGCGTTTGACAAGCGTGAGAGGCTCCCGCTTGGCTCGTTCTCCTTCACTCGTGAAGACAGCGACGCCCTGCTGGAGATGCTGGAGAAGCACCATGACTGAAAAGACGTGGATGGAAGTGGAGATGGATGAGACGGTCACCCTGCTCCGCAAGCGGCTCGAGGAGCTGAACAACACTCCGCCGGACGAGGTTGACTGTGACGTCGTTCACGAGCTCAAGGACATTTACAAGGCCCTGTACTACCTCTTCTCTGTGAAGAAGGCGATGGGCTAAGTCGAAAAACAACTCTTCGAGGAAGGCCGTTGCAAAGCGGCCTTTTTGTTGCATGACAAAGGGTGCGTACGTAGGCGTCGGTGGGGTCGCTCGCAAAATCAAGAAGGGCTACGTGGGTGTGGACGGGAAGGCGCGCAAGATCAAGAAGGCGTACATTGGCGTGGGAGGAGTTGCACGGCCGTGCTGGGGCGGGGAAGAGCTTAAGTACTACGGCGTAGTTACCCACTTGTCGGAGGGAAGGGCCTCCCTTGCCGCCACCACCGTTGGTGGCTACGCCCTCTTTGGCGGTGGCGAGGCCGGTGACTTCGTCCCCAACACCGCAGTTGACGCGTACACGACGTCGCTTGTCCACAGCACTCCTGCTCCGCTGTCGTGCAGTAGGGAAAGCTTTGCCGCCACCACCGTTGGCAACTACGCTCTCTTCGGAGGCGGCGCCGGCGGCGCCGGCGGCCCGGTTGACGCGTACACGACGTCGCTTGTCCACAGCACTACTGCTTCGCGGACGGAGGGAAGGAGCGACCTTGCCGCCACCACCGTTGGCGGCTACGCTCTCTTCGGCGGTGGCCTTTACAAAGGGAGCGCACCCCGTGCTTCCACTTATATTTCCTTCAGTGGCACGGTTGACGCGTACACGACGTCGCTTGTCCGCAGCACTGCTACTTCGCTGTCGAGCGCTAGGGAAGGACTCGCCGCCACCACCGTTGGCGGCTATGCCCTCTTTGGCGGTGGCTTTTACGAAGGGGGCAGCGCCCGTGCTACCGGTGTTGCCTACAGTGCCACAGTTGATGCGTATACGACGTCGCTTGTCCACAGCACTACTACTTCGCTGTCGGAGGGAAGGGGCAAACTTGCCGCCACCACCGTTGGCGGCTACGCTCTCTTCGGAGGCGGCGACTACAACAGTGGCGCCTTACCCGGCACCGGCAAAAGCGACGCGGTTGACGCGTACACGGCCCCTCCGCTTAAGACGGGAACGCTGCGCATCAAGACTGTGTGGGGTGTTATTGCTTACTATGGGGACGAGACAGTGGAAGACGAACAAGCCGTGTCCCTTCCTATTAACGCAAACAACCTCAAGGTGACCGCTGTGTATTATGAAATACCTACCTATACGGACATCGTGTCTACGAATGTTTCGTGGACCAGCCAGCCGGGGCGTAAAACAGAGGGAGTAGCTTGGGTCCTTGATCCCACGAAAGATGCCAGCATTGTTTGGGCTGACTAGCCCCGTTCCCGCCTTGCTTCGCGCGCCGCGGCTCGTCCACGAAGGTACATGGACCCCATGGCCCACACCGTCCGGATGAACCCGTACGCGCCGAAGATGGCGAGGCCCTCCAGCACCGTAACTCCCCAGAGTACGTAGATCACGAAGGCGATGTAGGCTACAAGGGTAAGCCACTCCTCCGTCATCAGCAGGCGGAGAGCTGTGCGCGGGATGACGAAGACTCCGCAGAAGGCGAAGAACCAAAGGACGATGTCTTGGAACATGGCTCACCTCACCTGAAGCTCACGAAGGATCTTTTTGCCAATGGGAACGAGGTTGAACGCGACGTTGTCAACCTTGTATGAGCCAAAGACAGGCTTCCCGTCCCTGCAGACGACGTCGAATATGGACTCTCCGACAGAGCCGGGAAGCGGGTACTGCCAGTTGCTCACTGTGGCGTCAGAGCCTACCCGAATCCCTCGAAGGTATGCGACTGACTGACCGGCTTGGTTCTGGTACATCCCGGTGTCACAGTTTGCTCGGTAGAGAACCAGCTCCAAGTCGTACGGCTTGGACGGGGTGCTGTTGACCCATGCCGTCCAGAAGGTGTGTGTAGCTTTGATGGTGATCTCGTCAGCCGCGCGAACGAAGACCGCCATGTCCCCGGCCACGCCCACGGCGAGCCAATCATTCTTGTCCCAAGCCCCCGCGCCCCCGGCAACCAAACAGCAGACAAAAGCAGTGAGCAATCGTTTCATGGGGCCCTCCGGGCAACGGTAATCGATGTACGTCGATTATACGCACAACCCGCCTCCTCTCGTCCCTTGACGCCTTCCCCAGCTCCATCGTATACTGCGGGCCGCTCGGAACCCCGTGGGGTCAGGCCAGCGGCAACGTCTTGGCCGATGTCTCCGAAATCAGCGAATTCGCGGTGTTCCGAGCGCTGGATTCAGTCAGCCTGCCATCGACATGGGAACTACGAAAGGGGGTTGGCAGGCTGGCGGTGTATACTGCGCCTTGTCCTGCCACTTTTTGTTTTTAAACCAAAGAGATGACGGTTTTGATGCATGGCGGGGCGCAAAAGGGTTGAAGGCCTCGCAGTTTTTCGGGTTTGCTGCGGGGCCTTCGCTTTTACTGGACTGCCTTGCTCAGTGCGTCGTGCTTTGCGGCGCATCCGAGGTATCGCTCCCGACACTCTCCAAGAAACTCGACAGCCTCTGAGAGTAGCTTCTCGCATCCGGAAGCTCCGGCTCCGTTAGCGCCTTTGGCAGCAGCGGCCTCTCGCCTTGCGAGACGCCTGCGCACCCGGTCAAGCTCAGTGCGAGCGCTGGCAAGATCAGCATCCACGCTCTCCTTGGCGTCCATCGCTTCTCTAAGCTTCCCATAGTCCTTGGCTCCCTGCTGTGCGGCCGCGACGGCGGCCCTCTTCTCGTGCTTGATGTCCGACATGTTCCCGCCGAAGTAGACGCCCGCCGTGAACACGAGCACGACGACGATCAGCTTCAGCGTTGCCTCGGTGTCCGAGCTCATCGCGACACCCTCGTGGAGACGTCGAGCCTCGCCATGCGCTGGCGGAGGGCGTTGCGGTACGCATGCATCATGCGTCTCTGGTACTCGGAGTCCCCGAGCTCCTGACGGGTGTTGTTGATCTCCTCGAGGGGCGCGCCCATGTCGAGCTGGGCGACGAGCTTCTTGGTGAGGTTCTGCCTCCACCGGTCGAGGGACGCTATGCGGATGCGGAGCTGGAGGTACTCGGCTCTGAGCCGGTCCTTGAAGTCCTCGCTGAGCATCAGCGGGACAGTCTCTTCGAGGGTCAAACTAGCCTCCTGTAAAGATGCCTACGACAGTGGTACATTGTAATTTGTGCGTATGTTAAGTGGTAAAATTCCTGCATCTTACAGGAGGTCCCAATGGACGACAAAGTCAACCATCCCGCTCACTACACGTTCGGTGAGCATGAGGTCATCGAGGTCACGGAGCTCCTGAGCTTCTGCCTTGGCAACGCCATCAAGTACATCCTTCGCTCCCCGCACAAGGGCCATGAGTCGGAGGATCTGGAGAAGGCCTGCTGGTACATCCGCCGTGCGGCTGAGAACGAGGGTGTCGACCCGGAGACGTTCCTCGCCGCCTACGACGTGCTCAACACGTTCGATGACGACGACGCCCTGCTCGTCCTGCTGGCCTTCGCCGAGGTCGATCCGGAGAAGCGTGAGCGCCTGATGACCAAGCTTCTCGTGAACCTCGAGCGCCGGGTCGCCGAGGCCAAGAAGTCCGAGCAGATGCTTGGTGGCAATTGCGTGACGGTGTACCTCTTCAAGGAGGAGTTCTGATGGCCAAGTCCTCTGTCACCGCCGACGTCATCCTGACGTTCGAGCTCGAGGGGGCCCAGCCGGAGGCGCAGGCGTTCATCTTCGACTCGTTCGACGACACCTCCGCGGTGGATCGCTTCAACGCAGGCGCGGTTCGCGTCACGATGTGGGTGGAGCCTGCGTCCAACGAGCCCCGGACGTACGAGCACGACGGGATGAAATGCCACCGGTTCACGGTGAGCATGTCCATGACGTTCGCCATCGAGGGCGGGTATGCCGATGCGCAGGCGTGGGTGCTTGACCGGCTCCAGCCCAAGAACGGCGTACACAACATGGTGGTGCAGTCGGTCAACCTCCTCTGCACCCCCCTCATCGATGGCCACTGAGATCTACTCGCAATACGGCCTCGACATTGACGACATCTTCTGGCGAGGCGACGGCGGACAGGCTCTGGGGTACTACGACCCCACGGGCGTGGACATCGGCCAGCGCTTCGCCGCCGGGTCGTCCGACTTCAACACGGGGCTGTACACGGGCGGGTCCGACATCAGCCGGAGGCTGGGGGGTGCGGCGTTCGGGATATACCGCTGTGGCGGTGTCCCGTGGAACATGCGCCGCACAGCTCTTGGCATCGGCATTGACGCTGACATCGACTACTGGAAGGACTACCTGAGGAGTTGGGTGAACAACGGCGGCGGGATGCTCAACGTGACCGGGCTGACCGACGACGAGTATGCTCGACCGCACCACTCGTCCAACCGTTACAGCTTCGTGGTGTACGCCTTCTCCCCTTGGAAGAAGGCCTCGGTGTCCTTCAATGCGGAGCGTGTTCAGATTGGTTGGTCCTTCCACGGAAGCTCGTCGCAGAACTACGTCTACGGCAAGGCGTTTGAGGTGTCCGCCTACCTCAAGGGGTGGGCGTTCTCGACGAACATCCGCGCCGGTGGCGGCACGCGTGAGCATTGGAAGTTTACGGCGTCACAGTCTGGCTACGGAACCAAGACGTACGAGGTGCTGATCGGAGCGAACAATGACTCCAACCTACCCTACGTCGGTACGTACGGGTTCTCCGACACCAACATCTATGGGCGCAACTGGTACTGGCACCAGTAAGGAGGCGGGAATGCCACAGAACACAGGGTACTTCATGCCCGATGGCAGGGACATCGGGACTGTCTTCAAGGCAGGCAACACCGGGGGCTCGACGGGCATTCTGCTCTACGAGGGCGTGGACGTCTCCACCTACTTCGCCCCCAAGGTGTACGTCACCAACACCCCCTCCACGAGGATCTACGGGTCCAACGGGCGCGACCTCGTCAATGTCTTCGAGAGCAACGACCCGCCGGTGACCGTAGAAGTTACGCTTTCCACCAATACCGCCAATGCAGTGCTCACCACTTACTATGTGCCCGACGGTTACGATAGCGCCAGCAAGCGCGAGGGCTACATGGTCAACCTGTCTGGGTCTGCTCTGAGCATCAAGCAGTTACGAGATGATTGGCTAACCGACGGGTATAGAAACAGCTTCGTCATCTCTGACAGTCTTCCTGACTACACTGGTGGAGACCTAGTAGTGCGGCTATACAGGAATGGCTCTGTGGCTTGGTCAATTACTGTTCCAGCGGCTGGGGAATGGGAAATGGGCAGCCGGACGTTCAATGACGGTCGGCACTGGTTCAGGAAGGATGATGGCAACCTGAATAGGTATGCCGCAGCACCTAATTTCCCCTTTTCCTCCGGGTCTTACTACGCCACGGTGTCCTACACCGGGTACAAGAGGGTCTGATGCAGAAATTCACTTTACAGGTGACGGCGACCTTCAACGCCGAGAGCTATGCGGACGCGCAGACGTGGGTGCTCAACCAGCTCAACGAGGATGAGGAGAGGACGCACATGAACATCCAGAACCTCTCCTTGGTGAGGTGGTGCAACCCCGTCACCAACGAGCCCATCGACCCCCAGAAAGTCACGGGATATCACGAGGTCAAGGACGCGCCATGAAGACCGTCATATACAATTTGCCCTGTGTGTCGAAGTTTGTCTCCGACCGCATCCCGGGCAACGACGAGTTCTCCCCGACGGACGCCAACCTCGGCCTCC
>ERZ1034897.773-NODE-773-length-14529-cov-21.773456_pt1 | contig 14529 bp, 10 predicted proteins | sample MGYA00520629_ERZ1034897 | MGnify/ENA primary metagenome ERZ1034897 (study PRJEB33766, sample SAMN09781789) | gut metagenome | biome: gut microbiome | host: Homo sapiens | place: Madagascar | study: EMG produced TPA metagenomics assembly of the PRJNA485056 data... | reverse complement strand
TGTTCGGGACTCGCACCCGTTAGAGCGCGCCCATGGCGCGCAAACAAAGAAAAGACTTGAGATAAAATCCCAAGTCATCATTCTTACTTAAGTCCGTATTTCTTATTGAACTTTTCTACCTGACCTGCAGCTGCAGCGAATCTCTGTCTACCTGTGTAGAAAGGATGGCAGTTAGAACATGTATCTACCTTGATTTCCTTTAATACAGAACCTGTTTCAAATTCTGCACCACATGATGTACATACAACCTTAGTCTTGTAATAATTTGGATGAATTCCTTGTTTCATAGTTCATTCTCCCTTCTGCCTTATGCCTCTATACGTGCATAAAGAAAGTGCGTTAATAGAATAGCATAAACATTCTTTTTGTACAATAGTTAATCTTCAAATCCAGCTTCATAATACAGTACATTTCCACTACCATCTTTTACACAAAAAATTCTGGTTTCATTTTCAACATTTACTGTATTGCCTCTTTCCACTTCATGATTCACAACATCCTGTAAAGCTTCATGAGGTGTTTGATACTGTTGAGAGTGATATGTACATGCTGCATAATACCAATCTGAAGAATCAATCAAAGCCCAGTTAGATGGATCTTCCAATCCTTCTAGATCAACAGGCTGATAAGAATACATTTGAACTTCATCTGTTGATGGCTGTTCACTCACATTCAGTGTGAATGTTTTTTCTGATGTATTACCATGATTATCCGAAGCGTGTACTGTTACTGTTGAATCATTCAATGTTACTGTATACCAGCCTGTTTCATAAACTCTTCCATCAAATGAGTTAGAAAATTTTTCAGGTTCTGCTTCTACTTTAGGTAAAGCTCCATCTACAGAATCTTCAACAGCCTGAACATTTGAATTCATATCATATCCTTCTAAAGAATCGATATCAACAGTATCAGCCACAAGTGTAATAACAGGAGCTTTTGTATCATTCACAACAAAGTCACATTTCACTTCTGTATCTTTAAATTTATATGTCACTTCTGTATCTCCAACAGTTGCTAATGAAACTGTTTTTGGAGATACACTAACTGCACTATTTTTATTTTTTAAATAATCTAGTGGATCAACTTCTTTGTTGTCATATTCTAGATTCAATATCTGAAAGTCATTCATTGTACTTTCAGTGAATAGTTTCTTACTAATAGATGAACCTGGTAAATCTGTATTATTTTTTTTCAAAAAGTAATATCCGCCACATCCTAGTATGACTACAAAAGCAATCAAACCACCGATTAGTAACTTTTTATTTTTTTTCATAATGTTCACCATTCTGCATTATTGATAAATGCCATAGCCAACATAACCACCTGTTAAATCATAGCTATTTGTACTTCTTTGATTCCAGATCATTGAAATACTATACCATCCATTATGAGCGTTCCATGGATCATACACATATGTATTGCCATCAGAATTTCTGAACAATACAATTGCATGTGTACTGCCACGGCTCGTAAATGTACCTGCACCTACCTGGAATACAACAATATTTCCAGCATTCAGGCAATTCACTAAAGTTCCATAGTCACCAATACCTGTTGTCTTCAACCCCCAATGTTCAGCACCATATCTAATTGCTAAACCAGATCCACCATGTTTTCTACCAGCAAATTCTCCAGTAGTCACAAGATAATCCGCCATAATATTTGGTGTTACTCCATTATGAAGAATTCCATCAACAACCATGGCAACGGCTGTTGGAACACAACCTGTGCTCTGTAAGTTATAACCGTTATATGTTGCGCCAGCCCAACGTGGATCTCTTTGAGAATAGTATGTTGGTGTATATTGAGGATTTTCAACAGAAGTTGTTTGAGAATTTCCAACCTTTGGAGCATTTGGATCATTCTTTGCATAAATTGCAATCTGAACAGCTTCAATTCTTCGGTTGCATCCAACACTTCCTGCAATGCCACCATTTTTTGTCCATCCGAGCCAGCCAATATTTCCTACATGCGCTCTATAGTAAATATCATAATGATTCGCAAGTTCATCTGTAAGAGTGATTTTCAAACCTTCTAAACGCTTATTCTGACCTGTTGTTCCTGCAGTTTGACCATTTCCAACAGTGCCTAACCAACCATAATCTTGTACATGAGCCTGCACGTTTACATCACCATATTCTAGCATGTCATCTGATAATGAAACTTGAATGGCTTCCATTCTCTTAGACTGCCCTACAGTACCACCGATGTTTCCATTTGTTACGGCATTTAACCATCCATAATCTTGTACATGCGCAGAATAAGAAACTGTTTTATCAACATTTTCAATTTTTACGCGATCAGCCTTATTTCTTAAATAAATTTGAATAGCTTCAATTCTCTTACTTTGACCTGTTGTTCCAGCGATTCTGCCATTTCTAACCCAATTCTGCCAACCAATATCTTGTACATGCACCCTGTAAATAACATCATATTGATTTGCAAGTTCTCCTGTTAAAGAAACTTTTAACGCTTCAACTCGCTTACTTTGGCCTGTTGTTCCAGCTACCTGGTTATTTCCAACAGCACCAATCCATCCATAGTCTTGTACATGTGCTTCAACTCTGATATCCCCAAGAGATCTTAAGTTTTCTGGAAGACCAATTTTCAAAGCTTCAACTCTCTTACTTTGTCCTGTTGTTCCCGCAACTTGATTGGAACTAACAGGGTTCATCCAGCCATAATCTTGCACATGTGCACAATATGTAAGTGTCGTATTATTCGCAACAGATGGTTCAGGAGCAGATAAAGTCATAATATCTTCTTCATCTACTGTATATGCCTCATCTTCGACGTTGTCTTCAGGAGCATCCACCTTTACTGCTTCGTTTTCTGTTACTTCAACAGTTTCATCAGCACTATCATCTTTTTTTTCTACTTCTTCAACTGTATCTGTATCTTTCTTTTCAGTTTCTTCCACTTCAGGTGTAGCAGATGGTGTTGGCTGTATTGTTTCGTCTGTTTCAACAGTTTCTTCCCCTTCTTCTACAATTTTTTCTGTTTCCTGCGTTGCTTCTTTTGTAGTTTCTTGTTGTTGGTTGTCAGTTTCTTCTGCATACACTGGAGAAACTCCCCATAAAGTAACAACCAACAATGAACAAATTGCTTTAATCACTTTCCTTCTCATAAATCCCCCTTATCTAATCCTTTTATTCATATCAACATTACCGGAAATACCTGGAACACTTCCCTGTGAAGTATATTGCCAGAAGTCATATTTACCAGTATATGTACATGTGTTGTTATATTGAGCTACCCAGACAGAATCACTTCTTAATCCATTCATATCCATTTGATCTTTCATCCAATATAAATATGAATAAAAACCAGCATTGTAACCATAGCTATGTACTCGATCAATAAAAGCATTTGCAATTGCCGTCTTATCCTGTCTGCTTAAGCTTGCAACTCTATTATCCTCCATATCAAAGTAGATTGGCAATGATACTCCACCACATTTATTTGCAACATTTACTGCAATATCAGCTTCCTCCATCGCCTCAAAAATATTCGTTGCAATGGAATAAAAATATAAACCAACTTGCATTCCAGCAGATTTAGCAGCATTTACATTTCTAACAGCACAAGTATCTTCAGCCACTCTACCAGATGCCCCTCTATAGCCAGCTCTAACAATTGCAAACGAAGCTACTGTAGATACTTGATTCCAATCGATTTGATTGCCTTGCCAGCTAGATACGTCAACACCAACTTCAACACGATTTGCATTTGAATTTGATGAAGTATTGCTGGATTTTTGCACGATTGCAATCTGTATTGCTTCAATTCTCAATGATTGTCCGGTTGTTCCAGAGGTTTCACCATTTCTTTTCCATGACTGCCATCCAATATTCTGTACATGTGTTCTGTAACAAATATCAAACTTATTTGCAAGTTCTCCTGTCAAAGACATTTGAACAGCTTCTAATCTTTTGCTTTGTCCTGTTGTTCCAATCACTGCACCAGCACCAACAGAATTCATCCATCCATAATCCTGCACATGTGCACGAATAGAAACACCACCAAGCTGCGCTAAATCATCTGATAAAGTTACTTTCAATGATTCAACTCTTAATGATTGACCAGTTGTTCCAGCTGTTTCATAGTTCATGACAGTATTTTGCCATCCAATATTTTGAACATGTGCTTGATAAAATATAGATTGATCAAGATTCTGAATGTATTCACTTTCGCTCATTCCTGTTGAAGACTGAGGACCATATTTATATTGGATAGAAATACGAATTGCTTGAATTGCCCTAGATTGACCTGTTGTCCCCGCAACAGCACCATTTTTCTTTGTTGGCTGCCAGCCTAATCCATCAACATATGCCTGATAAAGAATGTTATAACGATTTGCCAATTCACCTGTGAGTGATAGCTGAAATGCTTCCACTCGTTTTCCTTGTCCTGTTGTCCCCGCAACCTGACCATTTCCAACATTTCCAAGCCATCCATAGTCTTGTACGTGTGTCTGAATATTAAGACTGCCATATTTTGTTAAGTTGGCAGGCAGGGTTACAGTGATAGCTTCCACTCGTTTTCCCTGGTTTGGCTTACCAGAAACTTGAGAAGTCCCTACAGTTCCAAGCCATCCATAATCTTGCATATGTACATTATATTGGACGGAAGGTCTTTCGTAATACGCCTGTCCTGTACCATTACTTGCATATAGCGAAACATCAGAATATACAATTCTTACATCCAATGAAGTAATTGCCAGGCCGTAATCCTTAGAACCAGTATATTCCCCATCTCTAGCCCATTCTGTCCAGCCAAAACCACTAATATATGTTCTATACTCAATGGAATACATTTCCTTTAATGAATCATCCAGTTTTGCATAAAACCCTTCAATATTGCTTCCATCATCTTTTCCAGCAACTTCTCCACCATGTTTTTCTTCACTCCATCCATAGTTAGATAGATAAACATTATACGTTACCATCGATGGTTCAATATTTAAGGTATTTAATGTAATTTTCTGAATTGCTTTATCCGTAGATAATTCTTCAGAACTTATCACTTCTTCTGCAGATGTTCCATCAGCATACTGTAAAGCATATGAGACACTTGGATCTAGCTCTTCTTCCACCTCGCTAGTATCTCCATTTATTTCTGGAGCAGGCGGTACTTCTGGAGTTTCTGTTGCTGACGGCTCCGTTACATCTTCAGATTCATTTTCATTAGAAGAATCATCTCCCACATCTACATTTGTATCCGGTTCTTCTGTTTCAACATCATCTGTTGAAGCTTCAGGCGTTTCCGTAGGCTCTGGCTGCTGAGTTGTTTCAATTGTTGTGGAAGGAGAAGGTTCACCTTCAGCATAAATCGTTGTAAAGACACTGCTTACAATTAATAAAGCCGATAATAATATTGAAATATGTTTTTTCATCATTTTTATCACACCCTTAAATAATTTATATACGCAAAAAAGCACGTTAAATAACGCACTTTTTAGTATATCAAAATTATTTTTCCATGACGCAGTAAATTTTCTAAAGTGCAAACAGCCCTTCGTTAATTTCATCTTTATCATTCACACTACTTAATGCTTCACTTGCCAATTGAATACTCTCGTATCTCAAATATCCATCTACAAAATTACCACTTTCAAATAGATCACTTGGACAATTCCAAACGATTTCCTTGTCAATGACAATCAAATGCATCGTATGTTCGCTGTAAATCACATTTCCACCCAAGCCGGTCATGTATTTAATAATTTGAGGATTTATCTTATCATTTACAACAAAATGTATTCGAATACCATTCCAATGAAGTTTTGACAATAAATCATAGAACTGATAAAACGATTCAAAATCATTTGTTGCAGAAAAGAACGTAATTTCTTTTTTTGCTGTTCTCATATCATCAACAACTTGTTTTTTAAACGATTCATAATCAAACAACATTTTTTCAACATCATTAACACTTGTTTCTTCTTGAATAAAGTACCCTCTACTCAAGTATGTCTTTAATCGCTTTTCATACATACTTTTAGCCATTCGTATTTCAGAATCCACATAGTCATACACTTTAATTGTATCTTTATTTTCAAATTCTCTTTCGATTCGTCCTGTATATTGAATGACTCGATAATCTGCAGAAAAAGGTGCAGTGATAAACAAAGTACGCAATGCCGGAAGATCAAATCCTTCTCCAATTCCTTTGCTGATTGCCAATAAAACAAACGGTTTTTCAGATAAGTCCTTTAATTTCTGTAAAGTTTCATTTCTATCCTTAGTCTTTGTCTTACCATGGATAACAAATACATTCTCAATAGATTGCTCCAACATTCGTTTCAACGTTTCTAAATGTTCAATTCTTTCTGACAAAACAATACATTGACTATTTTCTCTATATTCCTTCATAATATCCTGAAAAATCATATAGTTTCTTGCTTGATTCTCAGAAAGATACTGCAATAACTCCGTAGGATTATAATCTTTCTCAAGAATTCTTGTATTTGTGTACCGTGGAACTAACATCTTATGTATTGTACTAACAGACTGTTTATTTCCGCTCACTCTGACTGGTCCACAATACATTTGCACGACAGGAAAAAGGCCTTTTTGTTTATCAGGGGTAGCAGATAAACCATACACTCTTTTTGCCTTTACGCGTTTTAAAATCATGTCATACGTTGTACTTCCAATGTTATGACATTCATCAACAATAACCATTCCATAGTTTGAAAGAATTTCATCAATATTTTCCAAGGCTGCTAACGACTTATCTACCGCAACATCAATATTTCCAAATATTTGTTTATTATTTCCATCAATCCTTCCAATATAAGTATTCTTTTTCTTATCGCATCCTTCATATTGAAGAAATTCTTTTATTTGATTCACCCATTGCTTTTGCAACACTACACGATTCACAATAATTAAAGTACTCACTTTTAATTGTGCAATTAAATAAATTGTCGCAATCGTTTTTCCCCAGCCAGTCTCTGCCTTTAAAATTCCAAGATCATATTTCATCAATTTAGAAATTGCTAATGATTGATCTTCACGAATATTTCCTTTAAATGCAACTTCAATTTCTTTCCCTTGTATACAATGATTTTCATATATCCATTGCGTTCCTGGCATTCTTTCTTTCAAAAACTCAAATCTTCCTCTAGGAATATATAAATATTGATCTGTTTCCTCATACCAGCATTTAATCCTTGGAGTATTATAAATCGGCAATTTCATCTGTACTTTATTTTTATAATCAGGATTGATTATGGACGCTGAACGTTTTAGCAGATTCAATGTTGCCGCATTTAATCCATGCTTTGATATTCTTAACATTGATTCCTCAATACATTCAATTTTTCCAGAATATTTAAAATCCGTATCCAGAGACAATGATAATTGATCATTTTCAAAGAAGTAGTCTTCTTCATATTGTGTTAATACTTCAATCTCTTCTTGTGTAATTTTTCTGATTTGTGCTAAATATTCCATTGGATGCTTTATAAATTTTCCATCCGTATCAATAAAACATGTCGATCTTTGTTTGCCAAGCAATGCATGCTTCCAAAATGGAGCCGCAATCAAATTTCCTAATCCCTTTTCACTTACATAGTCTTGATTTGGAAAAATACGATCAAAACTTTTAAACGAAATATTTTTATTACGATTCATTGCTTTTTCCAACAATCTATTCGCTAATTTTCTTGCCTTATATGCATGTATCGCAGTAGAAAAGAAAAACCAAAGATGACCACCTTGCCCGCTTGCACTCTTTTCCATGACGCATTCTAATTCAAGTTCTCTTGCAACCCTATAGACACATAACATTGCTTCAAACCAATCATCCTCATCAAAATCAATCGCCATAAAATAACAAGTACTGTTATTTTGCAACGGATATAACCCAATCCCTAAAAATTCAGCATCTTTTAAATGTTTTGACAATACCTCCGTAGTTAATGATTCTCTTTCAAAATATTGACATTCTATACATTTCTGCTTCATTCGATGTTTATGTGGACAACATTCTTTTAAATTGTTTTTACAGGATGGTGCCCAGCCATATTTATTCTGATTTTTATTCCAGAAACGGTACGCAAAAACAGTATCATTCCCTCGGAAATAACTTTTAAATATTTCTATCTTTTCACTCAAAGATAATTCTTCTCCATCTTCAAGATAGAATATTCCATTTTCTTTCAACAACTGCTTAAGCCTCTTATTTTCAGCCTCTAATTGTCTATATTCATCTTCATTGTGCATATCATCTCTTTCTGCAATGCAACCAATATTATTTACATCTCTTCTCCATCGCTCTCAATCACTTTCTTCAACCAGTGATAACTCTTCTTTGGAACACGCTTCATATCTCTTAAATCATGATTCGTACGATTCACATACACAACACCATATCTCTTTCTCATATCCCCTTGCGAAGAAAGAATATCAATCAATCCCCATCCAAGATATCCAAGCACTGGAATACCATCTTCATGCATCGCATTAAACATTTCTTTAATATGTTCTCTATGATACGCAATACGATAATCATCCTGGATTTCATGCTCACCATCCCATTCCTCCTGTACACCAATACCATTTTCAATTGGGAATACAGGCAAGCCAGTTCTTTTATATATCTTGTTGATTACATCTCTAAAACCTAATGGATCAATCTGCCAGTTCCATTCTGTCGTTTCAAGATATGGATTATCTTGACCACCATACATCAAATATTCATTTGGCACTGTCCCTTCAGGAATCTTATCTGAATTTACAGTTGTTGAACAATAATAAGAGAAGCAAATGTAATCTTCTTTATGATGACGAATCACTTCTAATTCTTCCTCTGTTGCTTTCATATCAATACGATGCGTTACAACATAATGCATCATTTCTTCAGAATAATGACCATGCGAAAAAGCATCCAGCAACGTCAGATTCATAAACTCATCATGTTTTCTCGCGCATAGAATATCCAAAGGTTTACATGTCGCAGGATACACTTCACTATACGCAAGCATACCACCAATCTTTGCATCACTATTCTCATGCAGATAATCACAAATCGCACAATGCGCATACATTACATTATGAAAAATCTGATACAACGTATCTGTATTTTTTTCACAATTCTCACTGCCCGCAATCGTATATGCATAAGGATTGTGATATAAATTCTGTTCATTAAATGTAATCCAGTACTTTACACGATCACTATAGCGATCAATGATTTTCTTACCAAAACGAATAAATGCTTCGGTTACGTCTTTACTCAAAAATCCATTGTATGCTTCTGCTAAATGCAGCGGCATATCAAAGTGATACATACAAATCATTGGTGTAATATTTCTTTTTAACAAACCATCAATCAAACGATCATAGAAAGCCAATCCTTCTTCATTGAACTCCCATCACCATCCTTCACACATCTACTCCATGAAACCTGGAAACGATACATATTCATACCAAGATCTTTCATCAGATCAAGATCTTCATCAAAAGAATGATAATTATCATTCGCAAAATGCCAGTCACTGCGATGTTCTGCAGGTTCTACAATGTCATAGACAGATAAAGATTTCCCACCTTCATTCCATCCACCTTCCGTCTGCATGCTGCTAGAACTATTGCCCCAAAAAAATTGTGTCATTATAAATTTTCTCCTTGTATAAACTTCTACTATTATATTGTCATTTCGTTCATATTTCTTCAAGCATAATCCATTTCTCATACATCTAATTCGTCAAAAGGTGCAAGTTACTCTCTAAAAAAAGTACTAAAAGGTGCAAATCATCATCCAAAAAAAGCGCCAAAAGGTGCAAGTTATAATGAAATCCATTTTACAAGTATAAAAAAAAAAGAGATATTGATGAGTGAATTACTCATACAATATCCCTTTTTTTCATTACTTCAAATCTTCTCCATTACTCTTGATACACTTTTGATACCAGTAGTAAGAATCCTTGCACTTTCTTTCCATTGTACCCTGTCCATAGTTATCGGCATCAACGTAAATCTGACCATATCTCTTAGCCATTTCACCTTCACCATTACTAACCATATCAACGCATCCCCAGTACAGATAACCCATTAAAGGAATACCATCAATATCAACCGCATCCTTCATAGACTGAATGTTGGCTCTCATATAATCAATACGATAATCATCATGTACTGTATTATCTTCAAATATATCATTCCATCCAATACCATTTTCAACACAGAATAAATCACAATGATATCTATTATAGAATGTATTCAATACAATTCTTAAGCACTGTGGATCTGTAGCCCATCCCCATGCATTTGTTTTGAGGTAAGGATTGGCAACTGCTCTTTGCATTGCACCATTTCCTTCACCCTTTTCCATATCTTCATCAACATGTGTTGTTAATACATGTGATCCGTAACATGAGAAACTCAAGAAATCACAAACACCAGCCTTCAATAAAGCATCATCACCATCTTCAAAAGGAATTGTAATATTCTTTCTTTCATATTCCTTTAGCTTATAGGTAGGATATACACCTGTCATCTGCACATCAGAATAGAACAATGTTCTATCTTCCTGCTGTTTTGCTAATAACTGGTCATATGGATCACATGTATAGCCATATACAGGGCCAAAAGCAAGCATCATACCAACACGAATTTCCGGATGAGACTGATGTGCCGCAATCACTGTTTTCGCACTTGCCAAGAACTGATGGAACGTTGCATTAGCAATATTCTGTTCATCCGCATGAATCAAGCCAGCAGTTACATAAGGCGCAGCTTCAATACAGTTAATTTCATTAAATGTTAAATAATACTTACACAAGCCTTCAAAACGATCAAAGCAAGTTTCTGCATAACGCACAAACATATCCACAAGTTTACGATCGTCCCATCCATTAAATCTCTGTGCCAATGATAATGGAGTTTCATAATGAGACAATGTAACAAGTGGCTCAATACCATACTTCTTGCATTCTTCCATGACACTCTTATAGAAAGCAACGCCTTCTTCATTTACATTTGCATCATCACCATTAGGAAAAATACGAGACCATTTAATAGAAAGTCTAAAACACTTAAATCCTTCTTCTGCACATAGCTTGATATCTTCTTTGTAATGATGATAAAAATCAGAAGCAATATGAGAAGGATAATAATACTTGTCATCATCTAACAGACAAGGAATTGCACCTTCTGGTAAATGTCTTTCTTCAGAACCAAAGCATAAAGGTGTAGAACCTGTTGTTCCATCTTCCTTCTTCCATGTTACCTGACGGCGAACTGTATGAGAACCGTTTGTCATAACGTCTGCAGTTGCAAGACCTGCACCACCTTCAAATACGCCGCCTTCGTACTGGTTGGCTGCCGTAGCACCACCCCATAAAAAATCTTTACTAAATCCCATAATATGTTTTCTCTCTTTCTGCTTTCTATTATAACAACTTTATTCACACACTCGTTAGTAAAAATGCCATATATGTTAAAAAGTAATCTTCTTAACATTTTTTTGAAGATGAATATAAATCATAATATGAAGAGTAGAATGTGTATGTCGTATCAATATTGACAGGCAAGAAATTAGACGAAGTACAGTCAATAAATCATTTAATAATTAATCGTTTAATCGTAACCGATAGAAAGCTAACTATATAAAAAATAGCGGATAACAGTATTGAATCGGATAAAAGAAAAAGATAAGACCGGAATCATTTCAAATGGCTTCAATTCTTATCTCTTTTCAGTTTGTTCTATGACTTGCTCCCATAAGTGCCGTCAAAATTTGGCAAACCGAAAATGATGTCAAAGTATTAAGATATAATTAAAACTTATTCCTTGACAATACTTTTCACAACATAAATGCCAACTGGATCCGTATCGTAGGAAAGTAACAAAGATAGATCATAGATATTTTGAAAATCAATTCCATCTCTAGTTCCACTAATTGTAGCTTTACAATTTACAAGACCAACAGATTTTCCGTTTAGGGTTGCTTCTTTAGCTTCAGTTATAGAGACATCAATATTTTCTGTTGTAATAGTTTTAGCAGAATAAAATTCAGTTAATGTATCAGTCAATTTCTTTTTTTGATCACTATTTTCAATAGAATCATAAAATTTTCTTAAAAGTTTCGATTTACTGTCAGAAGAATAAGAATCATCCATACCTAATGTTGAATTAACCCACTTTTTTATTCCTTCAGCAAGTACATCATTTAATGATCCATCTAAATTATTATCTGTTACTACAACATTCTGGTATGCAGTATAGTTATGGGCTGCATCTATCTTCTTTTTCATTTCAGAACTATTGTGACTATTTAGCAAAAACATAACAACAAAAGTTATAACTGAAATAAACAATAATATACAACCAACTAAAAATAGTAGATTTCCTTTTTTTATTTTTCTCTTTTTCATAAAGTTCCTCTTAGAAAAAATTGTCGGAGATAAACTCCGACAATTTTATACTTACTTTCAACACTTAATTGAAACAATCAATTATGCAGTAGTTTTAATTAGGATAATTTTTTTCTACCAACAACAATTGCACTAATAGCAACCATGCTCATTACTAATGGAATTGCATAAGCAGCTACGTCAGATGTATCAGCTGTATCAGCTGTCTTAGAAGGCTTCTTTGTTTCTTCCTTCTTAGTGTCATTCTTTTTAGTGTCATCCTTCTTTGGATCTTCTGTAGGTGTAGGTGTAACTGCGTCCTTTTCTACAATTACTGTATGTCCACCAACTGTACCAGCCATTGTAATTTCAGTTACTTGATCAACACCATCAGCTAAATGATAGCCTTCTGGAAGTGTGTAATCTTCACCGAGAACAAATGTTGTAACCTTATCACCGTTTTCATCAACTGTGAATTCCTTAGCAACAGAAGTTGTTCCAACTTTTTCTCCATCCTTTGTTTCGAATGTAACTGTTAAAACTGCCTTTGTTTCATCCTGTTCAACGAACATATAATGTCCGCCTGTAGCTCCAGCTGGAAGTGTAACATTCTTGATCTGACCATTATAATCTACCCAGTGATATCCTTCAGGAAGAACGATATCATCACCAAGAGAGAATACTACATCTTCTTCATCTGTAGAAGTCTTTTCAAATGTCTTTTCACCAACTAATGTTCCATCAACTGTTTCGAAGCTTACATGTAATGTTGTAACCTTTTCAATCTTACGTAATTCTACGTTTACATCATCTGTATTATAGAAATCAAGATCTCCAGCAACAACTGGTTCATATCCTGCTGGGATTTCCTTCAAATCATTTGTATTAACATGAATTTCATCTGCTGGAATTTCAATCTTTTCGATAGCATTTTCGAAAGGAATCTTTGTTTCAGCATCAATATAATGTACATAAACTGTTCTTGTCTGAGCAACCTTCTTACGAACTTCGATATTTATAGTGTCGTTTTCACCAAAATAGTGATCTTCTGTTTCACAAAGTTCATATCCTTCTGGCACATTCTTTAATGCGCTTGTGTTGAATGTTGTTGCATCTGCTGCAACTTCAACTTGTTCAATACCATTTGCAAATGGCATCTTTGTTTCTTCATCAATATAACTTACATAGATTATCTTCTTTTCTGCAGCCTTTTTACGAACTTCGATGTTAACAAATCCGCCATTAGCTGTGTTTCCAACCCATTCATCACCAATTCTGCAAATTTCATAGCCTTCTGGCACATTTGTTAATGTAGTATTACTGAATGTTGTTGCAGATGCATCTAAAGTAACTGAATCTGTTCCGCAAGAAATATTCTCGCCTTTTTCATCAACATAGTAATATGTTACATTGATTGTCTTCTTTTCTGCAACCTTCTTACGTACTTTGACATTTAAATCGTCGTGGCCATTGAAGTTAAGATCTCCTGTTTCACAAAGTTCATATCCTGCTGGAATTTTTTTCAAATCAGAAGTTTTTACTACATTTTGATCTGCTGGAATTGTCAGTTCTTCAATATTGTCTTCAATCATTTCTCCTGATTCAGATACATAATGAACATATACATTTCTTGTATCCTTTATTACATAAACTTCAGTAGATGCATTTCCGTCTTTTGATACATTTACTTTAATAGTATTGGAACTATAGATTTTGCTGTCTAATTTCCAACCATTTTCTTTTAAAATAGGTGTTACATCATAACTAACAGACTCGAAATCTTTATCCGTTGTTAATTCTAGTGGAACATTCACGGCTTCCAATGCCTTGCCATCTTTATCTGCAACATTTACTCTAAGATAATTTTTTCCTTCAACGCTTACTTCTTTTGCTACTGATACTAAACCAGCTTTTGGTGCTTCCGCAAATACAACCGCAACATTTGGAACGATCATTGCTGATGCCATTGAGAAAGCAAGAATCTTATTCTTTACACTCTTCATCTTTTGTTTCTCCCTATTTTGCATATACTATGCTCTAGATAAATTACAAAGAAAATTATATATATATATATATGTCAATAGTATACGCACTTTTATTTTCTCTTGGCTGGTTACTATTCACCGATAAATGAATAAACATAAAAGCTGTCAATAGCAGTTATC
>ERZ1034897.751-NODE-751-length-14875-cov-8.225776_pt1 | contig 14875 bp, 15 predicted proteins | sample MGYA00520629_ERZ1034897 | MGnify/ENA primary metagenome ERZ1034897 (study PRJEB33766, sample SAMN09781789) | gut metagenome | biome: gut microbiome | host: Homo sapiens | place: Madagascar | study: EMG produced TPA metagenomics assembly of the PRJNA485056 data set... | reverse complement strand
CCCCTATGCCGACCAGTGGACTCCCTCCGCTGACCGCATCTGGACCGAGGAGCACCCCGACTGTGCCTCCTGCGCCAGCTGCTCCGCCTGCGCATCCAAGTAAAATAGCATAAGATCCTGCGCCCCGCTGCATTTTGCAGCGGGGCGTTTTTGCGTTGAAAGGCATCCTCCTCGGGGGGGGAGGCACCGGGCTTGTCATGTTTTCGGACATTTCACCGTTCCCGGATTTTCTCACCCGGCCGTGCATATAGTGGTAACAGAGCCAATGCAGGGGAGGTGGGCCTATCAAAACGGTAGTGTATCTGGATGTGCTGCTGCTGACGAATTTCCTCATGGCCTATTTCCTGTTGCTGGCGGCAGGGGCGCTCAGCGGGCAGCGGGCCGGGTTCGTGCGGATGCTGGCGGGCAGTGGACTGGCGGCGATGTCGTCGCTTATTTTGTTTGCGCCGCCCCAGCCCTACCTGGTGCAGGTCGTCTACAAAATCACCACGGCGCTGGCCATCACGGCGGCGGCTTTCGGCTGGCGCAGCAAACGGCGGCTGGTCACGGCGGCCTGTTGGTATGCAGCGCTGAATATCGCCCTGGCGGGGGCGGTGCTGCTGGCCGTTCTGCGCACCGGCACGCGGGCAGCGGATACGGCCAACCTGACGGTGTATCTGCGCGTTTCGCCGCTGCTTTTATTGACGCTGTCGGGCGTCTGCTGCGGCGCAGTGGAGCTTGGCCTGCGGCTGCTGATGCGGCGGGACGCCCCGATAAAAACCGTCGGGCTGGAATTTGAACTCTACGGCCAGCCCATCCGGCTGCGGGCGGCACCGGACACCGGCTGCCACCTGCGCGACCCCATCACCTGTCTGCCGGTGCTCGTCGTCAGCTACCCGGATGCCAAGGCGCGGCTGCCCGGGCCAGCGGTGGATTTTTTGGAGCAATGGTTCGCCGGAGCCACCCAGGCAGATCCGCCGCCCGGCGCACGGCTGCGGCTGGTGCCCTGCGGCACGGCGGCAGACAGGACCCTGCTGCCCGGCTTTGCGGTGCCGGGTATTGGCCTTATCACCGAGAAAGGTGTGCTGGGCCTGGGCCGCAGCGCCGTGGTGTTTGCCCCGCGCAGCTTTGGCAGCACCGCCTACGAAGCGCTGTACGGCAATGATTTTTTGTGACAAAGGGGGAGAACATCATGCTCAAAGAACTGTACCTGCTGTGGCTGCGGCTGGCCGCCCCGCAGGAGCTGCACTACATCAACGGAGCGGACACATTACCGCCGCCGCTGCCGCCCGATGAGGAACGCGCCGCCCTGGCCGCACTGGCAGCGGGCCGGCCCCAAGCGCGGGATCTGCTCATTACACATAATCTGCGGCTTGTCGTGTACATTGCCAAAAAGTTTGAGACACCGTCGGCTGGCATTGAGGATATGATCTCGATAGGCACGATTGGCCTTATCAAGGCGGTCAACACCTTTGAACCTACGAAAAACATCAAGCTGGCGACCTACGCCAGCCGATGTATCGAGAATGAAATTTTGATGTACCTGCGAAAAAGTTCCAACCGGCGGCAGGATGCCAGCATTGACGAGCCGCTGAACACCGACACTGACGGCAACGAACTTTTGCTGATGGATGTGCTGACCAGCGACGACCCCCAGGTGGGCGAGGAACTGGAACGCAATGCCGAACGTGCGGCCCTGCGCGGCGCAGTGCAGCGGCTTTCCCCCCGGGAACGGCGTATCATGGAACTGCGCTTCGGCCTGAACCACGAGGAAGAACACACCCAGAAAGAAGTCGCCGACACGCTGGGCATATCCCAGAGCTATATCTCGCGGCTGGAAAAGCGCATTATCCGCCGCCTGCGCCGGGAGCTGGAGGCGGTGGGCTAAAAAATCTGCAGCTTCGTAGGGGCCGGGCATGCCCGGCCCGCGGCCTGCCCGTCAGCAGGAGTCCCCGGAAAGCCGCGGGCCGCACATGTGCGGCCCCTACAGGGCAATGCCTTCTACACCACAACCTCCGCCCGCGTATTCGTCACAAACTCCACGGCCAGCCCGACGACCATGTTCATTTCGGGCTGCATTGAATACAGCAGATACTCGTACCCATCCCGCGCCCAGCTGATGCCGGTGATACGCCCGGCGTTCTGCCGCTGTGTGACCGTGATGCCGTCGATCTCATACTGCTGCACATCCTCAAACGCCAGGTCAAAGAACCCGGCGGGGTATAACATCTGCCCCTGCTTCGCGGTGCGCAGGCTCATCCGCCGCCCGGGTACAATGTTGTAATCGATCTCCGAGACGCGTCCCTCGATGAGCCAGTAGCGGTAGGGAATGATGATTTCGTTGTTGGGCGTGAACGCGACCCGGAATCCACCCGTCTGCCCATAGTTGGGCTGCAAATACTCGGTGCGGGTCTCGCGGCCGCCGCTCAGTTCCTCCCGCCGAAAAACCAGCACCAGGACCAGCGCCACCGACACGACGGCCAGCAGTACCAGCACAATGACAAACCACAGGGAATCCATCATAAAAACCCCCTCCTTTTTCGTATGCTATGCGCCGCCGCAGCCCAATGTGCAAAATTTACCGGTTTGCCGCGGCGCATACCGGCCCATACTCCCGGTAAATAAAAACTGGGGGTCAACAGGATGTATGCTGGAAAAGTAGAACTCTGCGGCGTGGATACCGCCCGCCTGCCGGTGCTGAGCGAAGCCGAAAAAGCCCGCCTTATCAAGGCGGCCCGCGCGGGTGACCGCCAGGCCCGGCAGGAGATGGTGCAGGGCAACCTGCGGCTGGTGCTCAGCGTCGTGCAGAAATTCGCAAGCCGCGGCGAGAATATGGACGACCTGTTCCAGGTGGGCTGCATCGGGCTTATCAAAGCCATCGATAACTTTGACCCGGCGCAGAACGTGCGGTTTTCCACCTACGGTGTGCCGATGATCGTGGGCGAGGTCAAGCGCTACCTGCGGGACAACAACGCCGTGCGGGTCAGCCGCTCCATCCGTGATTTGGCCTACCACTCAATGCAGGCGCGGGAAGAACTGCAAAAGCAGAATGGCCGCGAGCCGAAAATATCCGAGATCGCCGCCAAGGTGGGCCAAAGCCCAGAAAACGTCGCCATGGCGCTGGAATCCGCCGTCACGCCCGCCAGTCTGTACGAGCCGGTCTACTCCGACGGTGAGGATAGCTTTGCCCTGGTGGATCAGCTGCGGGACAACGCAGGCGAGGAAAACTGGATCAGCGATATGATGTTCCGTGACACGGTCAAGGCCCTGACACCCCGGGAACGGCGCATCATCGCGCTGCGGTATCTCCGCGGCCAGACCCAAACCCAGGTGGCGCAGGAAATCGGCATCAGTCAGGCCCAGGTCAGCCGCCTGGAAAAGGCCGCCCTGAAGCATATCAAAGAGCAAATCTGCGCGGACTAAGCAAAACAAAACCCGCGGCATCCAAATCGGACGCCGCGGGTCATTTATGCTTTACTCAATCTCGATCCCGCACGCTCCCAGCGCACGGGTGAAGGACTTCGGGTTCTTATACAAAATACCGGTGATGCCCAGGTTGTACGCGGCCTGGGCATTTGCCTTGTTGTCGTCCACAAAAATCGACTCATCGTAGGCCAGGCGACAGGTCTGCATCAGCGTTGTAAAAATCTCCGGCTCGGGCTTGCACAGGTGTACGTCGCAGGACGCAATCCCGCCGTCGAACAGGGAGAACCACTCCCGCTGGCGCAGCTCGTCCATGATGTCGGTGGGAATGTTCGTCAGGTAGTACAGCCGGTAGCCTGCGGCTTTCAGCTTGCGCATGATCTGCACGGTCGTCTTTTTTGTGCGCAGCATCGTGGCCCACTCGTCAATGCAGGTCTGCACCTCAAATATGCGGCCTGCCTCGGCGGCGTGCTCTAACATCTGCTTGTTGGCGGCCTCGCGGGTGATGGTGCCCCGGTCCAGATCCTGCCACTCCTGGCTGCCGAAAACCAGCTCGTAGGTTTCCTCCTCAGCGTGGCGGTTCATGAAATGGTCCATCAAGAAATCCTTGGGGGCAAAATCCACCACAACGCCGCCAAAATCGAAAATAATATTTTTATACATAAAAACCTCCGCAAGGTGCATAGCATATTTTCTACTATTATACACGCAATTTGCATAGGATACAAGAGAAAGGGGGCTATCCCATGACATTGCGTGATTTGAGCAACAAGGATGTCATCCAGCTGAAAACCGGCGAAAACCTTGGCCGCATCGACGATATCGTCTTTGACGAGCGGGGGGCGCGGCTGCAATCGGTCATCCTGCGCGGGCGGGCGCACTGCTTTGGCCTGCTGGGCTGCGATGATGACCTGATCCTCCCGTGGGAGAGCATCAAGACCATCGGCACCGATGCTATTATGGTGGACGCCGAACCGCTGCCCGGTACCCGCCGCCGCTAAGGCAAGAAAATCGTATATTTTGTGTAAAATTCCGCAAAAGCAGATGCTTTTTTTAGAGCAATGTGCTATAATTAAAATTCAACAGGAAATGGGGGACACGGCCATGCAGACAACCCGGAAACTCGCAGCGCTGACGGCTGCCGCAGCGGCGTTGATTATCCTGGGGTCGCTGTTCCTCATTGCGCCTGTGTGGCAGCTGCAAAGCCCCGCCGCTGTGTATATCCCGGCGGCTGTGGCAGCGCCGACGCCGACCCCCACCCCGGCAATCATCAACATCAACACCGCTACTGCCGAGGAACTGACCACCCTGCCGGGCCTTGGCCCCGAGAAAGCCGCCGCCCTTGTCGCATACCGCACCGCCCACGGCGCATTTGTGTCGCTGGCTGACGTGGCCAACGTCAAGGGGATATCCCTGCGCATGACAGAAAGCTGGGCGGGCCTTGCTGCCGTACAATAAATGGAGGAGATCAACTTGGAAAAAAAGCCGGAAAGCATCTTCATCAACCGTGAACTCAGCTGGCTCGACTTTGACAGCCGCGTGCTGGCCCTGGCAAAGGAAAAGACCGTGCCTTTGGGCGAGCGCATCAAGTTCGCCGCCATCTTTGGCAGCAACATGGACGAGTTCTTTATGGTGCGCGTCGGTTCGCTCTACGACCAAACGCTCTTGAAAAACAACAAGACCGACAACGTCACCCACATGACCGCCGCCGAGCAGATTGCCGCCATCACGCCCCGCGTGGCGGAGTTGCAGGCCAAGTGCGATAAATATTTCCAGCACCTTGTCACAGCACTGGCCGCCGAGGGCTACAGGAAAGTCGATTTCGCCAAGCTGTCCAAGCCGCAGGAACATTTCTGGAAAACCTACTTCCAGCGCGAACTGTTCCCGCTGCTCAGCCCCCAAATTGTCGATTCCCGCCATCCGTTCCCGTTTTTGAACAACAAGGATATCTACTACATCGCCCAGCTGCACACGAAAAACGAGGGCGTCAGCTACGGCATCGTGCCGGTCAGCAGCCAGTTTGAGCGCGTACTCTTCGTCAAGGACGGCGAGACGGCCTGCTTCGCCTTTGTGGAAGAGCTCATCGCCCACTACGCCGCCACGATTTTCAGCGCCAGCACCGTGACCAAGCAGTGCCTTTTCCGCGTGACCCGCAATGCCGATATCACAGTCGACGAAGGCATGATGGACCACGACGTTGACTTCCGCGACGTCATGAGCGAGCTGCTGAAAAAGCGCCGTAAGCTCGCCGCCGTGCGCCTGCAATTCTGGCCCGACGCCCCGCAGGAAATCGTCAAGTTCCTGCGGGACAAGCTCGTCGTCCCGGCGGACCGCTGCTATACCCAGACTTCGCCGCTCGACTCCGGCGCACTGTTCAAGCTGGCCGGGCGTATCTCCGGCGACGGCGGCCACACGGAGCTGTTCTATCCCACCGCCAGGCCGATGCAGGCCCCGGCAGGGTACGACCTCTACACCGAGGTGCGCAAGCATGATGTGCTGCTGGCTTACCCGTACCAGAGTATCCGCCCGTTTATTAAAATGCTGCTGCGCGCGGGCGCGGACCCGGACGTTGTATCGATAAAAATGACGCTCTACCGCATGGCAAGCGACTCCCAGATCGTCAACGCCCTGATTGCCGCCGCCGAGAACGGCAAGGAAGTCGTCGCCATGGTCGAGCTGCGCGCCCGCTTTGACGAGCAGAACAACATCGACTGGTCGAAGCAGCTCGAGGATGCCGGCTGCACGGTTTTCTACGGTTTCGATGACTATAAAGTACATTCCAAGTTGACCCTTATCACCAGCCGCGTCAACGGCCAATATAAATACTTGACGCAGATCGGCACCGGCAACTATAATGAAAAGACGAGCGAGCTGTACACCGACCTGTCCTTCATCACGACCCGGCAGGAGATCGGCGAGGAAGCCAGCGCCGTGTTCAACAATATGGCCCTGCAGCGCCTGACCAGTGAGGCCGACACGATGCTCGTCGCGCCGCTGCGATTCAAGAGCGTATTGCTCGAGGAAATGGACCGCCAGATCGCCCTTGCCATGCAGGGAAAGCCCGCGTCGATTATCCTCAAAAACAACTCCATCAACGACCCGCAGATTATTGATAAGATCAGCGAGGCCAGCTGCGCGGGCGTGCGCGTGGATATGATCGTGCGCGGCATCTGCTGCGTGCGGGCAGGTGTGCCGGGCCGCACCGAGAACGTGCATATCCGCAGCCTGGTCGGGCGGTATCTTGAGCATTCCCGCATCTACTGCTTCGGCAGCGGCGAGAATATGCGCATTTATATCGCCTCCGGCGACTTCCTGACCCGCAACACCGAGCGCCGCGTCGAGGTCGGCGTCCGGGTGGACGACCCGGCTATCGCCAAAAAGCTGCGCGGTATTCTCGATTTGCAGCTGCGCGACACCGTGAACGCCCGCGAAATGCAGCCGGACGGCACCTACACCAAGGTGCGCCCCGCCGAGGGCCAGCCCCCGGTGGACAGCCAGATGGCAATGTTCGGCTATTTCCAGTACGGCTTTGAGATGCCCCCCGAGAAGCCCAAAGCCAAGCCAAAGCCCAAAACAGCGGCCGCCAAGGCCACTGCAAAACCTGTGGCCCGCCAGCACGCAGCGCTGCGCCCCAAACGCGCCAGCCTTTTGCAAAACCTGTTTGGCCGCGGGAAAAAATAAGGAGAACCTAAACCATGAAAAGCTGTGTAGTGACCGCAAATTACGCCTGTGACCCCAACAAGGTCTGGCTCTACCTGACCAAGCCCACCCTGAACAACTGGCGCAAGGACGTCAGCGGGTACGAGGAAAGCGACGACGGCATGAAAGCCACCGAGAAGAACACCGACGGCGGCGAGACCCAGATCGTCTTTACCCGCAAGGAAAAGCCCCGCTGCCTGAGCTGCAACTTCCAGAAGGGCAAGATCAGCGGTACCTTTACGGCGCTGCTGCTGGGCGGCGGCGACTCCACCAGTGTGGAGTGTACGCTGGATGTGAACGGCCTGGGCCTGTTCACCAAGCCCGCCAAGCTGATGAACGAGCGCCTGGAAATGCTGCGCCAGACGCTGGGCGCGTAAAGAGCCTTCCCCCGATGGGGGAAGGTGGCCGAGCGCGCGAGGCCGGATGAGGGGCGGGCTTGCCGAAGCCTGCACCTGTAAGGTAAACGACCTCTTGCGGGAAGGCTGCGGGCCGGGCATGCCCGGCCCCTACATACAAATGATATACGTATCCGCCCCAATTCCTCTGGGGCGGATATTTTTTTCCCCTCCCGCATACTGTTGTAAAAAACAGGGGAGGTGTACGCCATGTGGGAAGATGCAGCCCCGATGCAGGAGCGCGAGCCGCCCAGACCGCCCGCACGTCCGCGCAGTGAGGAAGATTTGGTCCTGTGGGCGCAGATTTTGCTGTGCCTGGCCGCCGTCGGCTTTGTGCTGGCGGCCAAACTGCTGGGCTGGCCCGCGTATCCGGTGCTGCGCCGTGCCTTTGCCGCCGCCACACAGCCAGAACAATCGCTGCTGCTGGGTGAGGAACGCGGCCTTTTGAAATTCACTGAGCAGACTGCCGAAGAACTGGCAAACTCCGCCCGCAGTATGTGGGACGACTTCACCGCCGCGCCCGAGACAGCCCGCACGCCCCACGGCCAGCCGACACCGCCCGCCTACGCCAGCGAGGACAGCTACACCCCGGACTTTGCGCTCTGCTTCCCGCTACCGGGGCACTTTGCCCGCAAAACCTCCGGCTATGGCTGGCGTACCGACCCCATGGGCGGCCTGGGCGACGATTTCCACATTGGCAACGACCTGGCGGCGGCCCGGGGCACGGCGGTACTGGCCGCCGCAGACGGCGTGGTGCGCACGGCGGGCAGCCATAAAAGCTATGGCAACTATGTCCGCATCCTGCACGCCGACGGCGACGAGACGCTGTACGCACATATGCAATACCTGTTTGTCCGCGCGGGGGAGCGCGTGACCGCCGGGCAGACGCTGGGCACGGTGGGGCAGACCGGCAACGCCACCGGCCCGCACCTGCATTTTGAGATACTGCACAAGGGCCTGCGGTACGACCCGGCCCAGGCTTTACAGGATGCAGCGTAGGCCCAAAATCACCTGGCGCAGGCCGCTGGCGGTGCTGTTTGGCCTGACCGTGCTGCTGGCGCTGGACGGCAGCGGCCTTGTGCGGGTGGGGCTGGGCTGTGCGATTCTGCACGAGAGCGGCCACGCGCTGGCCTACCGCGCTTTGTGGGGGCACTGGCCGGAACTGGAAGTGTCGCCGTTTGGTATCTGCCTGCGGCTGCGCGGCCTGCCCATGACCGCCCGGCAGGAGCTTCTACTGGCTGCCGCCGGGCCGCTGGCCAACCTGCTGGCCTGCGCGGCGGTGCTGCTGTTCATGCGCGGGGCAGGGTACAGCTACGGCGGGTATTGGTTTGCCTGCTGTAACCTGCTGGTGGGCGGCAGTAACCTTCTGACCCTGCCCGGCCTGGATGGCTGGCGCATTGCGGGGGCACTTCACGGCTTGCGGAGAACGTAGGGGCGGGGCTTTGCTCTGCCCGCAGCCGTTGCCACAAAATGCAAAACCCCGGGGACGCACGGTCTCCGGGGTTTGTTTTAATTTGGATTATTTGGATTTACGGCGCTTTTGCAGCACGCAGAGGGCGGTGATACTGCCCAGCGTCAGAATGCTGAACAGGGCAGGGGAAGAGCTGTCACCCGTCTGGGGGATAACACCGGATGCCTGCGCGGTGGGCGCGGGTGTGGCGGTCACAGTGGGCCGTGCCGTGGGTGCCGGGGTGGCGGGGGCAGCTGTTGCGGTGTTGTCGGCAGGTGCTGCCGTGGGCGCTGTTGTAGGCGCTGCTGTGGGTGCTACGGTAGGGGTAGGTGCGGCGGTAGGTGCGGCAGTCGGTTCCGCCGGCTTGGGCGTTGCGGGCATCGGCGAAGGAGTAGGCGCATTTATACCATGTGCCGCTTTCAGCGCCGCGCCCGGGAGAAGAACGGTGTCGGTATTATTTCTAGCGTTTGTTTCCGTCCAACGGTTTTCTTTGCCAGCGTCATCGTGATACCAGTCGTCAATGATTTTTCCGTCGTCGTCCAAAACACTCCACTTTGCGCCGGGTTCCAGTTCGATGATGGTGAAGTTGTTGCCTTGTGTATTGGCATTATAAAGGTCGTCGCCGGCTACTTTGGCGTGGTTGTTATAAACCTTAGCAGCAGTAGAAAGCGAGACAGTGCCACATTCGTTGTAGATGCCGCCGCCAAAATTATAAAAGTCGCCGCCCCAAGCTCCCCAAGAGCCAGTGTAACCATCTGGAAACATGCTCAAATCAACACCCGAGAACGAAGGCGTTTTCCCTTCGGTGTGATTTTCGGTAATAAGACCGGATTCTATAACCAATATGCCGGGGTTGTCAGGCTGGCCGGCATTGCCGTTTTTAATGCCGCGTCCAAAGTTGTTTTCAATAACGAAATCAGCATCTTTCTCTACGGTCGTAGTTGCGCCCGGATAATTGTCAAGCCCGCCTTTAATGTTCTCTTCAATATGGACCTGTGCACCAGACTTGACAGTCAGCGTGCAGGCGTTCGCCATGCCATAGTTACCATTGTGAGTAGAGGAAAGGGTTGCGCCACTTTCGACGGTGAGAGGGCCGCCAGGATAGAGATCATTGCCTTCAGAGTAGAGTTGAATACCAATGCCCCAGTTGTCGTGAGAGGTTACCGTTGCACCGGAATGCAAAACGGCACTGCGGGAGATTGCAAGACCATTTCCGTCCCAATAAGTACTTGTAGTACCAACATTGCAAATAGAGCCATTATTGGAAACATCAACATTAGAGTCTCCATCAACTTCCAAACCGCCGACAAAAATACCATAACCCCAACCAGTGTTGCCGGTAGAAACAACAGACGAGCCACCAGCCACAGTCAATTTGCCAAAATAGCAGCCAAGACCGCCTGTGCCGTAGGTATACGGAGTGTTATTGTCACAGATTGTTAGGACAGAACCGCCTGTCACGTTAATATTTGCGGGGTTGGCCGTGATACCATTATGATGGCAATCGGAAATCGTCAAAGTAGAACCATCAGTAACATTGATGCTCCCCATGATTTTATCATAATTATTGCGATCCATGTAAATGCCACTGGAGCCCTCAGCCATATACCCCGAAATTGCAACGTTCGTTTTATTTTCGAAATACAGGCTGCCCTCGCCATATACGCTGATGCCGCTGCCGCCCTGACCTTTTTCCAAATCGTTCAGAATCGTAACATTGGTGCAGTTATTCAGCGTCAATGTTGCGTGCCCAAAGTAGCAGGCAGAGGCAAAAACATCGCGAACCTTGTGCTGGTGGGCTTTAATCGTCAACGTATTGCAATTCTGGATGATAACATTGCAATCCGTAGCGCCAATACCGTAACCGTTCAAAGTTATGTTGTGGCTTTGCGCATCAATAATAAAGGTCTGGCGGCTGTTAGCAGGGGTATTGGGATCCCCTGTAAACAATAAGCCTTGATCCGTCGTGAAATCGTCGTTTAAGGTAAAGGTGGCGCTCCCGGTGGAAGCAGCAGGTTTAGTATCTATCCAAGCCTGCACGTTCTGCCCGGCAATTGTCCCTGCCAGAGTCATTGCGCTGCCCGCGCTGCCACCTACAACAGGGTCGTGGCTTGCACCGGGGGTTGCATTACCGTTGTCTTTTTCCTGTTCACCTCCAACAGTGGAGCTGTCATCCGTCGGCCCATCATCACTCCCATTGGGCAAACCGTCATCACTGCCGCTGGGCGGCGCATCTTTCTTCGCATTCCCGTTAGAATTCCCGTCAGAATTCTCGTTAGAATTCCCGTCAGACTGCACGAGTGCCTCGCTGCTGATCGTTGGCTCATCCGGAAGGCTTGGTTCCTCCGCAAAGGCAGGGGTTGCAAAAGCAGAAAGCGCAAAGCAGGTTGCAGCCGCAAATATGAACAACCGTTTTCTCACAAGTACCACTCCTAAAACTGTATTATACCCTGTACGTATCCCTGACAAATGCCGCCGAAAAATACACGTACAAATGTAACCATAAATATATAATAGTGATATTAGCATGTTTAAAACCACCTGTCAACACGCCCAAAAGTCCGGGGGGGGGGGTATCCTGTAAATCGCGCAACAAATGCGCAACGTAACGCCGGTAACGCGCAGCGAAATCAACACTTTGCGGTCACAGTTGTGGCAGTTCACCCAATCAAGTCTGCAAAAAATTGTGCAAACTTCCGAAAATCAACCTTTTTTACCTTTTTGGCACATACAAGGGTAAATGGTTGCAATTTTGGCGGTGGCAGCGTATAATAAACTTACTATTGCCAAAAAGTGATTTACGGCACAATACAAACAAGGATGGTTCACCAATATGGCGGAATTTTCCCCGAAATTTAAAGAGGCCCTGAGTCTGGTACAAAAGCCGGGCCGTTACACGGGCGGCGAGCCGGGCTGCATCTACAAAGACAAATCCAAAGTGGATGTGCGTATGGCGTTCTGCTTCCCGGACACTTACGAAATCGGTATGTCGTTCCTGGGCGAGAAGATCCTGTACGACATTCTGAACCGCCACGAAAACTGGTGGTGTGAGCGTGCCTTTATGCCCTGGACCGATATGAAAGAACAGATGGAGCGGCTGGACATTCCGCTCTATTGCCTCGAGAGCAAGGATCCGCTGTGCGATTTTGACATCGTCGGCTTCTCGCTGGAATATGAGCTGGCCTACACAAACGTCCTGGCTATGCTGCGCCTGTCGGGTATTCCGCTGCGGGCGGCTGACCGCGACGAGCGGTGGCCGCTCATTATTGCGGGCGGCCCCTGCGTCTGCAACGCCGAGCCGATGGCAGATTTCTTCGACATTATGCAGCTGGGCGAGGGCGAACAGATGCTGCAAGATATCTGCGCAACGGTTGAACAGGGCAAAAAGCAGGGCTGGAACAAAGAACAGCTGCTGCTGGCACTGGCGAAGATCCCCGGTGTCTACGTGCCGTCCTTCTACGATGTGACCTACAAGGAGGATGGCCGCATTGAGGCCGTTACCCCGAACCGCCCGGGCATCCCGGCCCGCGTGACCAAGGCCATCGTCAAGGATATGGACAGCTTCACCCCGCCGGAAAACTTCGTTGTGCCGCTTGTCGGTGCGGTGCAGGACCGCGCCTGTGTCGAGGTGCTGCGCGGCTGTGTCCGCGGCTGCCGCTTCTGCCAGGCGGGCCAGCTCTACCGGCCTTTCCGCGAGCGCAGCCCCAAGCTCATCAGCGACAGCGCCCGCGCACTCTGCCGCAACACCGGCTATGACGAACTGAGCCTGTCGAGCCTGTCCACCTCCGACCATTCCCGGCTGGAAGAAATATTGGATAATTTGAACTCCTGGGCCGAGGCTGACCATGTCAGCCTGTCGCTGCCGTCGCTGCGCGTGGACAATTTCTCGGAATCTCTGGTCGAGAAAACGACGAAGGTGCGCAAAAGCGGCCTGACCTTTGCCGCCGAGGCCGGCACCCAGCGCCTGCGCGACGTTATCAACAAAAACGTCACCTGGGAGCAGATCGAGCGCGGCTGCCGCATCGCTTTCTCGGAGGGGTACACCTCGGTCAAGCTCTACTTTATGATGGGCCTGCCCACCGAAACGCTGGACGATATCAAGGGCATTGCCGATACCGCCCAGCAGGTCGTGGATCTCTTCTACAAAATCCCCAACCGCCCGAAGGGCAAGGGCGTACAGGTGACGATCAGCGTGGCCTGCTTTGTGCCCAAGCCCGACACGCCGTTCCAGTTCTGCGCTCAGGACCGCCGCGAAGCCCTGCGCGAGAAGCAGAAATATCTGCTCAGCTGCGTGCATTCCCGCAAAATCAAGGTCAACTACCACGACAGCACCACCAGCGTGCTGGAAGGTGTTTTCGCCAAGGGCGACCGCCGCATGGGCCGCGTTATCGAGACGGCGTTCGAGAACGGTGCGTTCTTCGATACGTGGGAAGAATACTTTGACTATGACCGCTGGCTGGATGCCTTTAAGACCTGCGGTATCGACCCGGATTTCTACAACTACCGCGCCATCGGCCTGGACGAGGTCACACCCTGGGATCATCTTGACGTCGGCGTGACAAAGGCCCATCTGGTGCGGGAGTACAAAAAAGCGCTGGAAGCCAGGACCACCCAGCCCTGCAACCGCCAGTGCAGCGCCTGCGGTGCCAATAAACTGATCGGAGGACCGTGCTTTGACTACAATCAGGATATTCTTTGAAAAGTGCGGTGAGGCCGCGTATATCTCGCTGCTGGATTTGCAGCGGGTATTCCACCGGATGCTGAAAATGAGCAGCCTGCCGGTGTACTATACTCAGGGCTTCAACCCCCATATCTACCTGTCCTTCACCTGCCCGCTGTCTCTGGGACAGGAGAGCTTATGTGAGAGCTGCGAGGTCAAGACCGAACAGGAGACGATCGACCCGCAGACCTGGATCGACGCTTTGCAGCCCTTGATGCCGCGGGGCATTGTCATCACAAAAATTGCCCCGGCGGTGGAAAAAGTCGGCGAGATCGAGACAGCGGCCTATGAGGTCACGATGCCGGCAAGCAGTGCCATTGCGCTGGATGCCTACAACAACGCCGAGCACGCTGAGGTCACGAAAAAGACGAAGCGCGGACAAAAAACACTGGAACTGAAGAACTACCTGGACCGCATTGCCTACACGGTGGAGGGGGACACGGTGCGCTTTACGGCAATGCTGCCCTGCGGTAGCGGCGAGGCACTGAGCCTGAACCCCTCGCTGCTGACGGATTTCCTGCGCACCCAGGGTGCTGCCCCGGTCTGGCAGTGCCGCGTGCTGCGCACGCACCTTTATAATAAGGCGGGCAAAGACTTCGAGTAAGAAAAGCCTTCCCCCGCAGGGGAAGGCAAAAGCCGAAAAAATCTTCGATTTTCTGTCAAAACCCCCTTGCCAAACTTCTCGTACAATGATATAATACTAAAGCGTTAGTGCCGCCGAGCCATCGGCGGGATAATGACACATCATTATACAGGCGGTCCTCTGACGAAACATCGTGTATGAACGTCGCAATAAAATGGAGGAATTCAAACCATGGACGCAATGAAGCATTTTACCGAGGGTATGATCAAAGAGAACAAGCCCCAGTTCGAAGTCGGCGACACCGTTCGCGTCTCCGTCCGCATCAAGGAAGGCGACAAGGAGCGTATCCAGGCTTTCGAGGGCACCGTTATTGCTAAGAAGCATGGCGGCATTGCTGAGACCTTCACCGTTCGCCGCACCTCTTACGGTGTCGGTGTTGAGCGTGTGTTCCCGGTCAACAGCCCGTTTGTCGAGAAGGTTGAGGTCGTTCGCCGCGGCAAGGTCCGTCGTGCGAAGCTGTTCTACCTGCGCGAGCGCACCGGCAAGGCTGCCAAGGTCAAGGCACGTATCTGAGCATACTGAGAAAAGGGGAGGACGGTTGGCGTTCTCCCTTTTTTCGTATTTTT
>ERZ1034897.740-NODE-740-length-14989-cov-10.104861_pt1 | contig 14989 bp, 13 predicted proteins | sample MGYA00520629_ERZ1034897 | MGnify/ENA primary metagenome ERZ1034897 (study PRJEB33766, sample SAMN09781789) | gut metagenome | biome: gut microbiome | host: Homo sapiens | place: Madagascar | study: EMG produced TPA metagenomics assembly of the PRJNA485056 data... | reverse complement strand
TGATCCCGTACGTCTTCACGATCATCGCCCTGCTGTTCTTTGGCTCCAAGCACGCTGGCCCCAAGGCAAACGGCAAGCCGTATTTCCGCGAGTCCCGTTAAGGGGGATCTTCGCAGGGCCTGTTCGGCAACCCTCGTCCCTGCGTAGACATAGGCATGGCCCACCCCTCGGGGTGGGAGAGTTCTAACTTTTGGGAGTGCGGGCCCACCTGGGCCCGCAAGAAGAAGGGAAGGCATCATGTCCAAGTTCAACCTCGATCGTCGTCAGTTCATCACCGCCGGCGGCTTGACCGCGGCAACTGCGGCCCTCACACTCGCCGGCTGCGGCGGGTCCTCCGACTCCGGCAAGTCCGACGCCGGCACCTCCGATGGCGGCGAGAAGAAGTCTGGCTACAAGGTCGCCATGATCATGTCCGGCATCATCACCGACGGCGGCTGGGACCAGGGCCACTACGAGTCTCTCAAGCGCGCCTGCGAAAAGCACGCCGATTGGGAGATGCTCGAGCCCAAGGAGAACACCGCCGACGCCGACGCCGCCACCGCCGCCGAGTCCTACATCGACCAGGACGTCGACCTCATCGTCGGCAACGGCAACCAGTTCGCCTCCGCGTGGGCCGAGGTCATCGCCGACGCCGCCCAGAGCCACCCCAACGTCCACTTCCTCATCACCAACACCGACCCCGAGTCCGAGATGAGCGACTACGAGAACACCGACAACGTCGAGACCGTCCTTCCCGACTTCACGCAGCTGGGCGCCCTCGCCGGTGTCGTCGCTGGCCTCATGACCCAGAACAAGTCCATCGGCTTCATCGGCGGCATGAAGCTCCCGAGCACCATCAACAAGTACTCCGCCTACCTCGCCGCCGCGCAGAAGATCGACCCCTCCATCAAGGGCCAGTACAACTTTGAGGCCGGCTTCACCGACGCCTCCCTGGGCACCAAGCTCGCCGAGCAGTGGATTAACACCAACAACGTCGACGTCATGTGGGGCGACGCCTCCGCAGTCGACAACGGCGTGCGCAAGGCCCTCGAGAACGCCGGCGCTGACTCCCACTTCGACATCGCCCAGCCGATTGACATCATGGGCGACTCCCAGCCCACGGTCGTGACCTCCACGATTACCGACTGGAAGATCGACCAGGCCATGGACGAGATCGTGGCCGGCACCTTCGGCGGCGGCAAGGCCATCACCGCCAACATGGACAACGGTGGTGTCTCCCTGGGCGAGTTCTCCTCCAAGATCCCCGAGGACATCAAGTCCAAGATCGAGGAGTACGCCGAGCAGGTCAAGGTCGGCACCTTCGTTACCGAGGACGAGGTCAACGCCATTAAGAGCACCCTCTAGCAGGTTCTTTGCCCGTTTCATTTGGTGTGGCGGACATCGGGTGGCTTGAGTGAACGGAGGGCGGGGCGCGTCTTTGCGTTCCGCCCTCTCCTTTACGGGAAGCCCGCATGCACAGAAAGGAAGACCATGGAAGACATCAACCTCACGAGGCGTCAGGCCCTGGGACTCTTTGGAGCTGGTCTGGCCCTGACCGCGGTGCCCCTCTCTGGGTGCACGGGCTCGGCTGGGGATGTGGGTGGGAAGTCTTCCCGCAGGGCAGGGATCATCCTCAGCGGCCCCGCCAACGACGGCGGCTGGGGACAGAGCCACTATGAGTCGCTCAAGACCGCCTGCGCCGAGCGCTCCGGCTGGAAGATCGTCGACCCACGCGAGAACGCCTCCCCCACGGAGGCCGCCGACGAGGCGCAGTCCTATGTGGATCAGGGGGTCGACCTCATCATCGCTGCCGGCACGCAGTTTCCCGACTCACTGAGGAAGGTCGTCGCCGACGCCGCAAAGAAGCGCCCGGAGGTGAAGTTCCTCTTCACTAACGTCTCCGCGGACGACCTTGCGGGGTACGACTCCGTCGAGAACCTCGAGACGGTCCTTCCCGACAACGTGCAGCTCGGGCAGCTCGCGGGCGTTGTCGCCGGCCTCATGACGAGCACGAGCAAGATCGGCTTCGTCGCAGGTATGGAGCTCTCGTCCTCCAAGGAGAAGTACGAGGCCTACCTTGCCGCCGCCAAGAAGGTCAACGCGTCGGTCGAGGGCTTCGTGGACTACTCGGCGGGCTACACCGAGCCCTCGCAGGGCCGCTCCGTCGCCGCCACGCTCATCGCCCGAGACGGCGTTGACGTCATATGGGGAGACGCCTCTGCGGCAGAGAACGGCGTGCGCAGCGCGCTCGAGGAGGCGGGCGCAGACTCCCATTTCAACATCGCGCAGCCCATGGACGTCTCGGGCCTGAACCAGCCCACGGTCATTGCCTCCACCGTCGTTGACTGGATGATCGGTCAGGCCATGGACCGCATCGAGTCGGGCGAGTACGGCCGCGGTCACGTCATCGAGGCCAACCTTCAGAACGGCGGCGTCTCTTTGAGCGAGCTTTCCGACAAGGTCCCCGACGACATCAAGCAGAAGGTCGAGGGCTATGCCTCTCAGATCAAGGAAGGCAAGTTCTAGCAGTTGGGCGCCGTTTGTTGCCGTTCATCGAGTTCTTCTTTGCAAAGCAACAGATGTTGGTAGAGTTAAACCCGCTGGTTCAAACGGGAGCCAGCTTGCTATCCAAGGCATGAAAAGAAGGGGAGAAACAATGAGGGATTCCATGAACGTTACGAGGCGCGACGCAATCAAGCTCGGTGCCGGCACCGTGGCTGCCGCTGCCGCCGTCTCGCTGGCCGCCTGCGGCGGGTCTTCGTCTTCCGACTCCGACTCTGGCTCCTCCGCCTCGAGCAGCGAGCAGAAGTCCAGCTACAAGGTCGCCATCGTCATCTCCGGCCCCGCCCTCGACGGCGGCTGGGGCCAGGGCCACTACGAGTCCCTGAAGAAGGCCTGCGAGGGCCACTCCAAGTGGGAGATGCTTGAACCCAAGGAGAACACCGCCGCCTCTGACGCCGCCATCGCCGCCCAGTCCTACGTCGACCAGGACGTCGATCTCGTCATCGCCGCCGGCAACGAGTTTGCCTCCGACTGGGCCGAGGTTGTCACCGAGGCCGCCGAGAGCCACCCCGACGTGCACTTCCTCATGACCAACACCGACCCCAAGACCGACCTCGCCGACTACGAGGACCTGTCTCACCTCGAGACCGTCCAGGTCAACCTCAAGCAGTCCGGCGCCCTCGCAGGTGTCGTCGCCGGCCTCATGACCGCCAGCAACTGCATCGGCTTCGTTGGGGGCATGAGGATCCCGACGACCCTCACCAAGTACTCCGCCTACCTTGCCGCCGCCCAGAAGGTCAACCCGTCCGTCAAGGGCGTCTACAACTTCGAGGCCGGCTTCACCGATGCCTCCGCGGGCGTCAAGCTCACCGAGTCCTGGATTGGCACCGACAACGTCGACGTCATGTGGTGCGACGCCTCCGCCGTTGACGGCGGCGTGCGCCAGGCCCTCGAGAACGCCGGCGCCGACAGCCACTTCAACATCGCCCAGCCGATTGACTCCGTGGGTCCCGACCACCCCTGCGTGATCACCTCTACCGTCACCGACTGGATGATGGGCGAGGCCATGGACGCCATCGAGTCCGGTACCTTCGGCGACGGCAAGATCATCGAGGCCAACATCGACAACGGCGGCGTCTACCTCGGCAAGTTCTCCGACAAGGTCCCGGCTGACGTCCAGTCCAAGGTCGAGGAGTACACCGAGCAGATCAAGGCCGACACCTTCATCACCGACGACGAGGTTGCCGCCATCAAGAGCGGCCTGTAGGACCGCCAGGCCCCCTCAAAGGCCCATCCGCATCATCCAGAGGGCGTCTCGCGCATGCGGGGCGCCCTTTGTTTATAGGGGCCTCCGCGGGGCATAAGGGACGGCAAAGAGACGTGTAGCGTTGCATTTTAGATAGAATAACGGCAGCTCAGAGGGTATAAGTTAAAGAATCTTGATGCACACATGGGCAAAATCAGTCCGCTCGCGGAATCCTGAGCGACATGAGTCACTTGCTAGATAATAATTTATTGCCAAAGTGGTTCTGCTCTCCCTAAGGAGGGGGTATGGAAAAGCTCAAGGAGGTCGGCCGTCCCATCAAGCGCGTGGACGCCGCCGACAAGGTCACGGGCCGCGCCAAGTTCACGGACGACCTGTGCCCAAAGCCGTGCCTGGAGGCAAAGATCCTGCACTCCACCATCGGCAACGGACGCGTCGTCGCCATGGACACGAGCGAGGCGCTCAAGGTGCCGGGCGTCGTGGCCGTCTTCACGTGCTTCGACGTGCCTGACATCGTCTACCCGGTGGGCGGCCACCCCTGGTACGCGGACCGCGACGCCTCGCACCGAGACATCGCCGACCGCAAGCTCCTGGACGACCGCGTGCGCATCTACGGCGACAACATCGGCGTCGTGGTGGCCGAGGACACCGTGGCATGCGACCGCGCCCTCAAGCTCATCAAGGTTGAGTACGAGGAGTGGCCCGTGGTCTACGACCCCAAGGAGTCCCTGGCCCTTGGTGCCGCAGAGGGCGGCGCGGAGCACCCCGTGCAGGACCGCAAGCCCGACAACCTGGTGGCCCACACCCTCGCGGTGACCTCCGACGACAAGCTGGCCGCCCTCGGCTACTCCTCCGTGGAGGACGCCATCAACGACCCGGCCTACCACCACGTGAGCCTCCACATGGAGAGCCGCGAGCAGTCCCAGGTGCACATCGAGACCTGCACCTCCTACTGCTACATGGAGAACAACAAGATCGTGTGCGTCTCGTCCACGCAGATCCCGCACGTCGTGCGCCGCGTCATCGGCCAGGCGCTGGGCATCCCCTGGGGAGACGTGCGCGTCATCAAGCCCTACATCGGCGGAGGCTTTGGCACCAAGCAGGACGTGCACTACGAGCCGCTCAACGCCTGGGTCTGCAAGATGGTGGGCGGCCGCTGCGTGCGCATGGAGATCAGCCGCGAGGAGCTGTTCTGGGACACCTCGGGACGCCAGCCCAAGAGCTTTGACGTCGAGGCCTCCTGGGACGACGACATGAACCTCCATGCCCGCAAGATCTGCGCGTACTCCAACACGGGCGGCTACGGCCACCACGGCCACGCCCTTGTCCTCAACTCCGTAAACTCCTTCCGCTGGCTCTACCACACTCAGGAGAAGGCCGTTCGCTGCGAGGCGTACACCGCCTACACCAACGGTCCGCACACCGGCGCCATGCGCGCCTACGGCGTGCCCGAGGGCAACTGGGCGGCCGAGTGCCTCATGGGCGACATCGCCTACGACATGGGCTGGGACGGCGTGGAGTTCCGCCTCAAGAACGTCTACACCGACCAGTTCGTCGACGAGTTCACGCCGGGCGGCGTCATCGCGGCCCACACGTGCGCCATCCCGGAGTGCGTGGAGAAGGGCAAGGCCTACATCGAGTGGGACAAGAAGAAGCGCGAGTACGCCAACGAGACCGGCCCCATCCGCCATGGCGTGGGCGTCTCCTTCTTCGTGTACAAGACGGCCGTCGCGCCGTTTGCGCTGGAGACCGCCACGGCCGCGGTGACGCTCAACCAGGACGGCACCATCCAGCTGCAGATGGGCGCCACCGAGATCGGCCAAGGCGCCGACACGGTCTTCTCACAGATGGCTGCCGAGGCCATCGGCGTGCGCACCGAGGACGTCCACATCGTGAGCTTCCAGGACACCGACGTCACGCCCTACGACACGGGCGCCTACGCCTCTCGCCAGACCTACGTCAGCGGCACGGCCGTCAAGAAGGCCGGAGAGACGCTGCGCAGGAAGATCCTGGACTACGCGCGCTTCGTGTACCCCAACGCGCAGGGCGAGCTCACGCTGGAGGACGGCGTGGTGCTGGACGCCCTGGGCCACAAGGTGGTCGACCTGGCAACGCTGGGCCTGGACTCCTACTACAACATGGACCACGCCTGCCAGCTCCACGCGCAAGAGACCATCAACGTTCACACCAACGCCATCGCCGGCGGCTGCACCTTCGCCGACGTCACGGTCGACATGCCCCTGGGCAAGGTGACGGTCAACAAGATCATCAACGTCCAGGACTCCGGCCGCCTCATCAACCCCAAGCTAGTGGAGCAGCAGATCCACGGCGGCATGGCGCAGGGCATTGGCTACGGCCTCTTCGAGGAGCTGCAGGTTGACCCCAAGACCGGCCGCGTGCTCAACCCCACGCTGCTTGACTACAAGATCCCGACCATGATGGACCTGCCCGACCTGGCCGCGGACTTCGTCGAGAAGCCCGACCCCACGGGCCCCTACGGCAACAAGGCGGTGGGCGAGACGCCGGCCATCAGCCCGGCGGCCGCCATCCGCGACGCCATCCTGGATGCGACCGGCTGCAAGTTCTACGTCGAGCCCATGACGCCCCAGCGTCTCTTCGAGGGCTTCAAGGAAGCGGGGCTGATCTAGATGTACGACATCGAGTCTCTGTACGAGGCCACGAGCGTGGCCGACGCCTGCCGCGCCCTGGCCGCCGACCCCACGGCCGAGGTCATCGCCGGCGGCACCGACGTGCTGGTGAAGCTGCGCGAGGGCAAGGGCGCCCCCGCCCACCTGGTCTCCATCCACGAGCTGCACGACGAGCTCGACGGCGTCACGCTCGCCGAGGACGGCACGGTGGAGATCGGCCCCATCACGTGGTTCCACCACGTGACCACGAGCCCCGTGATCCAGGCCACCGTCCCCACGCTGGGCGACGCCTGCGACACGCCCGGCGGCCCGCAGCTGCGCGTCTCCGGCACCATCGGCGGCAACGTCTGCACGGCGGCCACCTCGGGCGACTCGGCCTCCACGCTCTTTGCCTACGGTGCCCTCCTGGACGTGGCGAGCGTCCGCGGCACCCGCACCATCCCCATCGAGGAGTGGTACGCGGGCCCCGGCCGCTCCCACAAGGAGCGCGACGAGCTTCTCGTCAAGATTCGCATCCCGCGCAGCCACTACGAGGGCTTCACGGGCCACTACTTCAAGTACGGCAAGCGCAACGCCCTCGAGATCACCACCATGGGCTGCTGCTGCCTGGTCAAGCTGGCGGCCAACAAGAGCACCATCGAGGACATCCGCCTGGCCTTTGGCGTGGCTGGCCCCACGCCCATGCGCGCGCTTGCCGCCGAGGACGCCGTGCGCGGCCTGCCCGTGGCCGAGGCCGCCGAGAAGATCGGCGAGCTTGCGGCCGGCTGCACCAACCCGCGCGACTCCTGGCGTGCGTCCAAGGAGTTCCGCCTGCAGCTCATCAAGGAAATGTCGAAGCGCTCCCTCATCTATGCGGCGCGCAGGGGAGGGGCTGATATCTAATGGACATGAGGATCCTCAAGTGCACCGTCAACGGCAAGCCCGTCCAGGTGGGCTATGACCCGCGCGAGTCGCTGCTGGACACGCTGCGCAACCGCCTCGGCCTCACGAGCGTCAAGCGCGGCTGCGAGGTGGGCGAGTGCGGTGCCTGCACCGTGCTCATCGACGGCGTGGCCACCGACACCTGCTTGTACCTTACCGACTGGGCCCAGGGCAAGGAGATTCTGACCGTCGAGGGCCTGCAGGCCCCCGACGGCACGCTCAACCCCGTCCAGCAGGCGTTTGTCGACGAGTTTGCCGTCCAGTGCGGCTTCTGCATCCCGGGCATCATCATGAGCGCGATGGAGATGGTGGACTCGGGCAAGACGTTTACGCGGGACGAGATCCGCAAGAACCTCTCTGGTCACCTCTGCCGCTGCACCGGTTACCAGAACATCATCAACGGTGTCGAGAAGGCCATCGAGATCGTCCACGAGAAGGTCGGCGAGTAGGGCATTCCCGGCCGCAGCGAGAAGGGCCCCTCCTTCCACGCAAAGCTACGCTTCGCAAAGAGCTTTGCCATGGAAGGAGGGGCCCTTCTCGCTGCGTTGGCGCTGGCTGCTCGCCGACCTTCTCGCGGGCTCGCCGACCCTCTCGGCCGCCTTCCGCCTTATTTGGCTTGGTGGCCAATCCAGTGCAGGTCGTAATGCACTACAGCCACAACAAAAGCCCTGCCCGTGCAGCTGGGTTAGTCGGCCACCGCGCCACGGAAGGGGACCCGGGCTTCTCGGCAAAAGTGCTTTTGAGCGCGCTCTCTGCGCGAGGTCACTTTTGCGAGAAGCCCGGGTCCCCTTCCGTGGCGCTGGTGCCCTCCGGCTATGCCCAGCTCACGATGATTGTTGAGTCGTCGAGGGCGGCGCCCTGGCGGCTGGCGGCCTCGTCGCCCACGGTGACGTCGTAGCCCATGCGCGTGAGGTCGTTCACGAACTTTGCGGCCTTGGCGCTGAAGGTGTTGAGCAGGCGCGCCGTCTCGTAGTCGGAGATCACGCTCTGCTCGCGGTTGTAGATGATGGCGCAGATGGCGTCTGCCACCTGCGTGTTGCTGTTTGCCAGAAGGTCGTTGTAGAAGGAGTTGCCCGTGCCCTTGCCGTCCAGCTCGCCGGGGGCAAACTTCACCGCCAGCGAGGTGCGGCCGTACTTGGCGTACATGCGCACGCGCGTGTTGGTACGAGCCATCGCGTTGCGCGTGGCCCAGCCCATCGCGTTCTCGGCCAGGGTGTCGGCCTCGGCGTGCTCCTCCTCGGGGTTTGCGCTCGCGGCGATCTGCCTTGCCTCTTCGGCGCGAATCATGTCAAGCATGCTATTCTCCCTTGCTTGTTGGCGCGTTGTCGCGCGTGGTGGCTTTCCCGGCCGCCGATTCCATCGGTTGGGCCTGCGCGCCCGCGCCGTCCTCCTGCCCATATAATAGGGGAGAACAACGTCAAGCACCCAAGGGGTTGAGCATGAATAGCAAGATTGCGGCGCTCATGCCGTTCGTGGACTTTCTCGGCGCGGCGCTTGGCTCGGCCACCGAGGTCGTCCTGCACGACCTCACCGAGCCCGAGAACTCTGTGGTCAAGATCGTGAACGGCCACGTCTCCGGCAGAAACATCGGGGCGCCCGCAACGGACTTCGCCCGCGCCATCGTGCGCGAGTACGGCGACTCAAACATCAACTTTGTGACCGACTACGTCTGCAAGACCGTCGACGGCCGCCCGCTCCAGGGCTCCTCGTACTTCGTCCGCGACGAGGGCGAGGTCGTGGGCATGATCTGCGTGAACATTGACCCGCAGCCCTTCCGCTCCCTGGAGGACGCGCTCAACGTCTTTATGGAGGCCTACCGCCATGGCGGCTCCGAGGAGTACCGCGACGCCAACCTGGACGCCGTCCGCGCCGCGTACAGCTCCTCCAGCGTGGAGACGCTGTCCCTGGGCGGCAACGACGCCGGCGTGGTCGAGCAGGTCCGCGCCCTCATGGCCTCCATGGGCAAGACTCCCTCGGAGCTTGACCAGGCCGGCCGCATGGAGGTCGTCCGCAAGCTCGAGGAGTCGGGCGCCTTCCTCATCAAGGGCGCGGCGGCAGACGTGGCCTGCGAGCTGCACGTCTCGGTGCCCAGCATTTACCGCTACCTCCAGAAGGTCCGCCGGGAGGGCTAGGCCGTTGGCGTCACGGCGATAATTTCTTCTCGCCAAGTTGCCCCGGGCGCCGCGGCGCGTCTGGGGCAGCTGGTCTGCCCAGCGTTGTATTTACCCAGCTATAGCGTCTAAAACGACAGCTCGGCCCAAATGCCCGCCGCTTGCGCCGCCGTTCCTACCGCTGGCGAGAATAACTTATTATCACGAGTGAGAATTATTGATAATCCATGTCACCCGATGCGGGAGCGGCCAGCATGCAACCAGGCTCCCGTGACCCAAGGCGGCTCCCCCGGAAGCGCAAGAGCCCGATACCGGAGCCGCCACCACATCCACGTTGCGCGGGGGAGAGCCTCGCGCCGGTCTAAGGGAGACAACCCATGGAAGAAACGCTGAACCGTCTGTTCCACCTGAAGGAGCGTGGGACCTCGGTGCGCACGGAGATGCTCGCCGGCCTCACCACCTTCGTCACGGCCGCCTACGTGCTGGCCGTCAACCCCTCCGTCATGTCCGCGGCCGGCATGGACGCCGGCGCCGTCTTCACCGCGACCGCCCTCGTCTGCTTCCTGGGCACCTGCGTCATGGCGCTTCTCACCAACTACCCCTTCGTGCTGGTTCCCAGCATGGGACTGAACGCCTACTTCGCCTACACCGTGGTGCTGGGCATGGGCTACAGCTGGGAGGTGGCGCTGGCCGCCATCTTCCTCGAGGGCGCGGTCTTTGCTGTGATATCCCTCACGAGCCTGCGCGACAAGATCTTCGAGGCCATCCCGCTCAACCTCAAGTACGCCATCTCCGCGGGCATCGGCCTGTTCATCACCATCATCGGCCTCAAGAGCTCTGGCCTCGTGGTCTCCAGCCAGGCAACCCTGGTCTCCATCTTCTCGTTCACCGGCAGCGTGGCCGACGGCACCTTCAACACCGCCGGCATCAGCGTCATCCTCTTCTGCCTGGGCCTCGTCATCACCGCCGTGCTCATGGCCAGAAACGTCAAGGGCAACATTCTGCTGGGCATCCTCATCACCTGGGTCCTGGGCATCGCCTGCGAGCTCTGCGGCCTCTACGTGCCCGACGCGGCGGCCGGCTACGCCAGCCTGCTTCCGGACTTCTCCCGCGGCCTGGCCGTGCCCTCGCTTGCCCCCACCTTCCTCAAGATGGACTTCTCGCAGATTGCCAACCTGGGCTTCCTCGTGGTGACCTTCGCCTTCCTGCTCACCAGCCTCTTTGACACCGTCGGCTCCCTCATCGGCCTGGGTGCCAAGGCCGAGCTGCTCGACGAGGAAGGCAACATGCCCGCCGTCCGCGGCGCCATGGCCTCCGAGTCCGTGGCCACCATGATCGCCGGCCTGCTGGGCAACTCCGCCACCTGCTGCTCCGTCGAGTGCGCGGCCGGCATCGCCGAGGGCGGCCGCACCGGCCTCATGGCCCTCACCACCGGCGTGCTGTTCCTGCTCTCCATGTTCCTCTCGCCGATCTTTTTGGCCATTCCGTCCTTTGCCACGGCTCCCGCCCTGGTCATCGTCGGCTTCCTCATGGCCAGCTCGGTCCTGAAGGTGGACTTCAACGACCCCTGCGAGGGCATCCCCGCGTTCCTGTGCTTCATGGGCATGCCGCTTTGCTACAGCATCGTCGAGGGCATCTCCCTGGGCATCATCTCCTACGTCTTCATCAACCTGCTCTGCGGCAACCACAAGAAGATCAGCCCCATGATGTACGTCCTGGCCGTGGTCTTCATCCTCAAGTACGTCCTCATCTAGCACGCCCGGCGCGCCCCGCGCCGGCACCCCGTAAGAGTCCGCATCAAAGGGAGAAGTGATTCCAAGATGGATTCCAAGACCGACTCCAAGTCCTTCGTCATCAAGGGTGACGTCTGCTACAGCACGAGCCCGCAGGAGGTCTCCTGCACCCAGGACGGCTACCTGGTCTGCGTCGACGGCAGGTCCGCCGGCGTCTTCGCCGAGCTCCCGCAGAGCTACGCCGACCTGCCCCTTATTGACTGCACCGGCCAGCTCGTGGTCCCCGGCATGAGCGACATCCACGTCCACGCGCCCCAGTACGCCTTCCGCGGCCTGGGCATGGACCTGGAGCTTCTCGACTGGCTGAACACCCACACCTTCCCCGAGGAGTCCAAGTACGCGGACCTCGCCTACGCCGGCGACGCCTACGAGATCTTTGCGGACGACCTGCGCCACAGCGCCACCACCCGCGCCGTCGTCTTCGGCACGCTGCACGTGCCCGCAACGGAGCTTCTCATGGACGACCTTGAGGCCACGGGCCTGGTCACCTACGTCGGCAAGGTCAACATGGACCGCAACAGCCCCGACAACCTGGTCGAGGGCTCCGAGGAGTCCGCCGAGGCCACCCGCGGGTGGGTGGCGGAAGTCGTCGGCCGCTACGAGCGCACGCGCCCCATCATCACGCCGCGCTTCACGCCCAGCGTGACCGACGGCCTCATGGCCGAGCTCGCCGACATCGCCCACCAGAACGACCTGCCCGTCCAGAGCCACCTCTCCGAGAACCTCTCCGAGATCGGCTGGGTCAAGGAGCTTTGCCCCTGGTCCACCTGCTACGGCGACGCCTACGACCACTTCGGCCTTCTCGGCGAGAAGACCATCATGGCCCACTGCGTCTACTCCACCGACGAGGAGGTGGACCTGCTGCGCCGCACGGGCACCTACGTCGCCCACTGCCCGCAGTCAAACGCCCAGCTGGCAAGCGGTATCGCGCCCATCAGGCGCTACCTCGACCTCGGCATGAACGTGGGCCTGGCCACCGACGTGGCCGGCGGCGCCGACCTCTCCATGTGGCGCTGCATGGCCGACGCCGTGGCCGTCTCCAAGCTGCGCTGGCGCCTGGTCGACCAGTCGCTCTCGCCCCTCACCACGCAGGAGGCCTTCTGGATGGCCACCATGGGCGGCGGCTCCTTCTTCGGTAAGGTCGGCTCCTTCGCCGAGGGCTACGAGCTCGACGCCCTGGTCCTTGACGACTCCGCCATCCGCACCCCGCGCGACCTCACCGTCTGGGAGCGCCTGGAGCGCTACGTCTACCTGGCGGAGGAGGGCGGCTACCTCACCCGCAAGTTCGTCGCCGGCAGACAGATCGACCTGGACTAGGCAACATAAGACCGGCCCTGCGCCAACGCGCCCGGCGAGAAGCACGCACTTCTCGCCGGGCGCTACTCTTAAGGGAAGGCGGGACCGTCGGGGGGCGTCGGGGCCTTGGAAGGGGTCTCGGTGAGCGGTCGAGAAGGACCGTTCGCCGAATATGCGCACACGCCTCCTTCATTTGGGGAAGCCAAACCACAAGGGTCCGCAGGTCAGGACCCGGTGTCCGTCAGGCCCCCTAAAATCCTCCCTTGAATCTGACAAAAAGTGTGCTTATATATCGAGTAACAAACGATTTGTTTGGCTTTCAAACAAAAAGTCGAATCCGCGTCAGAAGGATGCGGTGGATAGCGCGAAAGCGCGGAGGGGAGTCCTTCAGTGAGCGAGAAGATCCAGTGGGCCATCAACCAGATGCCCAAGAGCGATGATGCCCACCTCGGCATCATGTCCCTGGATAACGTTTCCAAGGCGCGTGCTTTCCACAAGAGCTTCCCCCAGTACTCCGTGACCCCGCTTGCCCGTCTTGACGGCCAGGCGGCTCGCCTGGGCTTGGGCAACCTCTGCGTCAAGGACGAGAGCTACCGCTTTGGCCTCAACGCGTTCAAGGTCCTGGGCGGCTCCTTCGCCATGGCCAACTACATCGCCGACGAGACCGGCAAGGACGTTGCCGACTGCACCTATGACTACCTGACCTCCGACGAGCTCGCCTCCGACTTCGGCCAGGCCACCTTCTTCACCGCCACCGACGGCAACCACGGCCGTGGCGTGGCCTGGGCCGCCAACAAGCTCGGCCAGAAGGCCGTCGTGCACATGCCCAAGGGTTCCACCAAGCCCCGCTTCGACAACATCGCCGCCGAGGGCGCCACGGTGACCATCGAGGAGGTCAACTACGACGAGTGCGTCCGCATGGCGGCCGCCGAGGCCGACGCCTGCGAGCGCGGCGTCATCGTCCAGGACACCGCCTGGGAGGGCTACGAGAAGATCCCGTCCTGGATCATGGAGGGCTACGGCACCATGGCTTCCGAGGCTGCCGAGCAGCTGCGCGAGATGGCCATCAACCGCCCGACGCACGTGTTTGTCCAGGCTGGCGTGGGTTCGCTCGCCGGCGCCGTGGTGGGCTACTTCACCAACCTGTATCCCGATAACCCGCCCACCTTTGTCGTGGTCGAGTGCGCTCCGGCCGCCTGCCTGTACAAGGGCGCTGCCGCCGGCGACGGCGACCCGCGCATCGTGGACGGCGACATGCCCTCCATCATGGCCGGCCTGTGCTGCGGCGAGCCCAACATCCTGGGCTGGGACATCCTGCGCAACCACGTGACGGCGTTCGTCTCCTGCCCCGACTGGGTGACGGCCCGCGGCATGCGCACCCTCGGCGCCCCCGAGAAGGGCGACCCGCGCGTCATCTCCGGCGAGTCCGGCGCCGTCACCACGGGCCTCGTCGAGACCCTCATGATGGACCCGGAGTACGCCGAGCTCAAGGAGGCCATCGGCCTGGACAAGACCAGCTCCGTGCTGTGCTTCTCCACCGAGGGCGACACGGACCCGGAGCAGTACCGCCGCATCGTGTGGGAAGGCGAGTACCCCACCTGCTAGCTACCTGCTGGGGGCGACAAGAACCTCTCGCCGCCGGAGAGGCAGCTGGGATAGTGCCGCCTGTAATGCCAAAATGTGTGTAAGAGTGGCCATCGAGAACAGAAAGGTTCAACAAAATGGCTAAGAATCTGGATTTCGAGCTCATCAAGAAGACCGCCCAGGACTATGGCAAGGACATGACCGCGTTCCTGCGCGCCATGATCTCCCACCCGTCCGAGTCCTGCGAGGAGGGCGAGGTTGTCGCCTGCATCAAGGCCGAGATGGAGAAGCTCGGCTTTGACGAGGTCAAGGTCGACGGCCTGGGCAACGTCATGGGCTTCATGGGCGACGGCGACAAGATCATCGCCATCGACTCCCACATCGACACCGTGGGCATCGGCAACCGCGACAACTGGGACTTCGACCCCTACGAGGGCTTTGAGGACGACCAGCTGATCGGCGGCCGCGGCGGCTCCGACCAGGAGGGTGGCATGGCCTCCGCCACCTACGCTGCCAAGATGATGAAGGACATGGACCTCATTCCCGAGGGTTACAAGGTCATGGTCGTCGGCACGGTCCAGGAGGAGGACTGCGACGGCATGTGCTGGCAGTACATCTACAACGTCGACGGCATCAAGCCCGAGTTCGTCATCTCCACCGAGCCCACCGACGGCGGCATCTACCGTGGCCACCGTGGCCGCATGGAGATTCGCGTCGACGTCCACGGCACCTCCTGCCACGGCTCCGCTCCCGAGCGTGGCGACAACGCCATCTACAAGATGGCCGACATCATCGCCGACGTCCGCTCCCTCAACAACAACGGCTGCGACGAGTCCACCGACATCAAGGGCCTCGTCAAGATGCTCGACCCCAAGTACAACCCCGAGCACT
>ERZ1034897.739-NODE-739-length-14993-cov-45.285221_pt1 | contig 14993 bp, 18 predicted proteins | sample MGYA00520629_ERZ1034897 | MGnify/ENA primary metagenome ERZ1034897 (study PRJEB33766, sample SAMN09781789) | gut metagenome | biome: gut microbiome | host: Homo sapiens | place: Madagascar | study: EMG produced TPA metagenomics assembly of the PRJNA485056 data... | reverse complement strand
GATTATGGGCGTGAAACAAATACCGAAAATACGAAAATTATTGATGCAGGCTGTTTGCTTTTGTATGAGGGAAAAGTAGAGGATATTCCTCCGAAATTTTATGCTAGAAAAATTGCACAGGTTAGATACTATAAAACAGGGAATTTCGATGTAGTTATACTATACAGAAAAAGAAAATAAAAGGGTGCATAAGCACCCTTTAATTATACTAAGGTAATATCTGGAATACAAAAGATTGCCGTGACCGCTGAGCTTAGCCCCGTGTTCAGAGGTTCAGCAAAAATATGGTATTTGTTATCAGAAAATGTTAAATAAAAACGTCCAGCCTCCGAAACAGTTCCATGCCCATTAATGTATATACGGTTTTCTGTATAAAAGCCTTGTCCTAATAGATTAGTGTTTGGAGTTCCAATAGGACTTGGAAAATTTACAACTTCTTTAAAGCCTTGCCAACCGCCATACGTAGGAACTTCTACAACAATAGGACTGCAAAAGTGAAGGATGTTTAATGAGTTAATTACGGTTACGGTTTTGCTTACAAGAGAGCCATCTGTAGAAGTACCTCCAACTAGGGCTGGGGTTATGTTTGAAATGCTAATATTTAATGAATCGAGTTTATTTGAAATTGCAGTGATTCTTTGAGAGTTATTATTGGAATTAGTTAATGCATTAGTAGCCGTAGCAGAAGTCACAGATAATCTTGCATTTATATCACTTTGTCCCTGTGTTAAACTCTGAATACTCTCAGCAAAACCGCTAGTCTGCGTTTGCAAACTTGTGATATTATCCTCATTTGTTTTTACCTTACCTTCAACCGTAGTAACACGCGTTTTTAAGTTAGTAATATTAGTTCCATTCTGAGCAATTTCTTCTTCAAACGTACTCGCTCTAGTCTGTAACGCTTCAACATCACTTTCAACCGTCTGTAATCTCTGCTCCAACTGTTCCGTACCGCCACCAGCTTCAAGCGCCGTAACACGATTTCCGATATTTGTTAATTCCGTGTTCACATTACCAAGCGTAACCGTGTTCGCGTCACTCTGACTCTTCGCACTGCTAGCAGTATCGCTCGCCTTAGTAATATCTCCCTTAATCACTCCGATACCATCATCAATGTTCTTCATCGCACCATTGACATCGCCCATCCAACTAGGCTTATCGCTAGCGACAAACTGTGGTAACTTTAAATTTTTTGTTAAATTAGTTGCACTCATTCGTTAATTCCTCGCTTTCTTTAATATCATAATTTAAAAGAGAACCAAGCGGATACCCACTCAATAATCTTTTACGCACTAAGTAATAATTTACCTTGCCAATCATAACCATACGCCGTTAATTCCTTTCCATCATACGTTTCAGCTGTCATTTCTAATGCGTCATACTGTTCAGCGGTAAAAGCACTATCTCCCTTATGCAGATCCGCTAACTCGTCAACAACTCTGCTAATCAGTTTAAACTCTCCATTAAACGGGTCATTCATGTAGAATCTTTTATCGATCTGTAAAGTTCTCGTAGCATAGAAATCATACTCATAAGCAGTTAATCCCTGTGCGTCATACTCACTTGCAGTCAACTGTAAGTTGTCATACTCTTGGGCAGTAAGACCATCCGTTCGGTAATAATCATACATATCGAACAACGTCTGTTGCAAAGAGTCTAGTGTTCCATTAGTGGGGTTGGTAACAATAACCTGTCCTCGTGGAATTTCGCTTAAGAACTCGCTTAGTCTTCCTTCTAACCACGTCTTAATATTATTGTCATGCAAGTCAATCAATCTACGCAAGAACTGTAGCTGAATTGTAACCTGTGTTGTCAAGTCAGTTTTAAGTCTTAGCAATTCGCTTTCAACATGAGCATAGATTTCTTTCTCAGTCTTGCTAAGCTTTGAATAAATGTCAGCCTTATAATCGTCAATCTTGGCGTTAACGTCTGTACGTAACTGCTCAATGCTGGCGTTCTGATCATCAACCCTAGCATTAACGTCAACCTTAAAAGCATCAAAGTTATCATTGATTTCTTTAACAACGCTATTAAGGCGCTTATCCAAGTTATCAAGTTGACTCTGATATGGCGCTAACTGCTCTTTGACATAGTTTTCATATTCGCCCGAAAACTTGTTGTAGCTTGTAATAAGTTCATTCAGCTTTTTACTGAATGCACTTAACTGCTCCATATAACTAAGCGTATCACTAAATACTGTAGGCAAGATAGGAGTCCATAATCGTGTACAAATATTTGTAATATTGTCACTCATCTGTTTCACTTCCTTTCGATTGGGCAGTACGTTGTACTGCCCAAGATATTCAGCAATCAATCAAAGATTGGTTGCAGTTACCAAAGCAACATGAACAAGTCGTTTAACTCTTTAATAACCATCATGTCGATATTCAGAAACGTCTCTCGGTATTCCTTCAATAATGATGCGTAACTAGCCCCGCCCTGCTTTCCTTTTACGTGTTCCAAAAAATCGTCAATGCTTGAATTATTAGAGTTGCCATTTTCACTGCCGTTTGTAGCATTTTCAGTTGTTCCGTTGCGTTGTTCTTTAGTCGTGGTGTCTGTTGTTGCTTCTTTTCCTACGTTGCTTGTATGAGTAGTTGTGGCTTCATCACTGCCACTAGCCGATGATTTATCTTTAACAACGCCATCGGTAATGGTAGCATTTGTTAAATACTTGTCATTTTCAAGATTCGCAATACTTCCCTGTGGCGTATCACTGTATCTTTGTTTGTTGTTCGATGTACTGCTAGACTCAGATGTATTCTTAGCACTGCTTGTAGATTCATCCCTAGAACTTGAACCCTCTGTTGAGTTATCCACAACTTTGCCAACATTATCAATATTGTCGCTTGTTTTACCTGTGGCATTAGACGTAGAATTCTTCTGAAAAGCATCCTCGCCTTTGTGATTGGTCTTGCTATCACGAGTTAAGTCAACGTCATAAAATGGGTTGAACTCTAATAACTCGCTTTTGTAAAGCTGATTATAATAAGGCATAATCTCGCGCATTTTGCGTTCAAGATAAAGCTTAAATAAACCAACAGTCTCGAATCCAATCTCACGCCTGTAGTAATGTAAGCATATAAGGCTTTCCAAGTGATTGCGGTAACTTTCATCGAAGATCGGATAATTGAATGAAAATAATTTTGAATGAGCATTTGCAATAACATCATTAACACTTGGATACTCTGTACTTTCGTCTAAGCCGTTCATAGTTTCAAGAATATATCTTAATTCCGTTGTATATTTACTCAATCATATCATCCCCTTCCTCTTCATTATACTGCAATCCTTGTTCTTTGTCAACTTCATCTTCAAACTCAACACTAATATCAAGATTAAAAAGTCTATTGATTTCGTCAACAGCATTTTGTCTAGCTTTCAATCTTGACCGCCTTGAAGCAAACGCTCCACCCATACTGCGGTTGATTTCCTCGGAGTTGATACGTTCCTTTTTCTGATACTGCACATTTGATACACCTAGATACGTCAACGCTTCGTTCCATGTATCCATTTTAAGTTTGTTAAGATCCTCGGCTTTGTAATCCGCTTTAGTGTTCAACACTTTAATATTGTCTAAATTTAACGACTTATCCCCGAACACAAACGGCATGTTTCCAGCGTACTGTTGATACAAATTTTCGAACGTTAATTTTTGCGTTTCATCGCATACGATAGCAACAGGGGTTTTCTGAGCGTTTACGTTTACATTGATTGTTAAGTCAATATTAGTAAGCTTTTGTGCGTAAATTTCAATATCGCTAGCGCTAGGCTTACGGATCAAATTGTTGTAGATAATGACTGAATTGCTTTCATTCAATTCTGTATTCTGATAGCCGTTAACTGCATAAGCAGTACGTTCAGTCGGAACACGATACATATTGAAGTTACCACTAGGCATTACTTGAATACATACAAATTTGTCTAAAACATCGTCCTTAAAAAATACTGCCATTCCGTCATAGAATAAGCACCATTCAAGAAATCGTTTGTCAATTTCTTCCGGTAGGTTATTCCACTTAACGCATGACAATGCAATATCTGTCAATCTATCACGATAAAATGCATTATAACGAACTGTGTCAAATAATGCAGTATAGAATTGATTACGTTGTCTTTTTATTCTGTTACTCATAATAACCGCCTTTCCTTATTTGATAGAGTTGTCAAGCGTGTAATCGCCAACGTGACTAGCGTTGTGCCAAAATCTTATCCCTCGATTATATATCTCAGAAAGTTCTTTACACGCATCATGAGGAACACTGCCATATATGTTAATTGACGAGGTTTGCAAGTAGTTAAACTCTTTTCGGCTTGTAACGTTAGGTACTTTTAATCGATTAGTTGCATAACCAAACATGGTTAAAAAATCATCTGCAATTTTGGCGTTTTCATGACGCATTGACATATTCTTAAACCAAAAGCCTTTTTGATTCTGAGCCAAGTCAAGGTCTGTTTGTTGCTGACCTTTTGCGTGTGGTGCTTGGTTTTGAGCCATGGCTTTTTCGTTCATTACTTGTGCATAGCTGATAGCAGATTGTGCAACGTTTGCAACGTTGCCAAACTCTCCCGAAAAAAGCCCTGTAAGTGTTCCATATGCTGAACTTGCAACACCTAGACCAGCGCTATACATTTTAAGATTCCAAGCGTTTGCGTTTTGTGCAAGCCATGCGCGATACGTGTCAACACTGTACGCTACTTGTCCAAAATTACCAAGCTTAATTTGTTCCGTCCAATTTTCCCCACTAAAGCCATTATAATTTGTAGGGACTAAAGTAACCTCGGGGTTACAAGTGTATGTGCCATACATATTAAAAATCGGTTCTTTTGCACCGAAGTATTCCCATCTATAGTTCGCACAATTAGCTCCGGTGTCTACTGCTAAATAACAATATGGGAATGTCAGTAATTTTTTGTTTTTTGGCACATATCCGTCTAAGCTAGTAGGTTTTTTTAAAGACTCTGAAAATTTCTTCATTTCAACATTGTTAGCCGTGATGAACTTAGTCGGCATATTAAAAAGAGAAATAATTGAATCTTCGGCGTTAGCATCTACATAGTCGTTAATAATTTTTTTCAGATGATCACTAGCAGTAACATAATCGCTTGGTACAATATCTATGCCTGTTGCTAGTAAATTAACACCCTGTAAAAGACCACCATATACAGAACAACTTGTTTCTTTTCCTTGTAATGTTAATTCAGTGCCCGAACAAACAACAATTTGAAAGTCATTTAAGTAGTGATCTTTGAACTCTTTATCGACTATCATATCTCCAATGTTAAAAGGCTCAGGCTGAATGTTTTCGCCGATTGTATCACTGCTAGCGTGTTCGCGCACAACATAGCACATTGGTAGATTATAGTCAAACATATATGTTTGAATAACGTCAATCTTATAATGAACAACACAAGCATTGTCGTTTAAATAGTCAACGCTTGTTATAAAAGCATAAAACCATTTACTACCATAATTCGTATTCTGAAAAGACATATAGTTACAAGTGTACGCAACATCCGCACTAATTCCTAGTCTAATTTCCCCATCATTTTGACGCACATATGTTAAGTTGCCAAAGTTTTGTTCGTTTATATCAAAGTATTTTCTCTGAGCACTTTCAGAGCTGAATAATATTGTATTAACGTGATCAACGTCAAGTGGCACTTGTCTGTGTAATCTTACTTTACTGTTCGGCGTAACTGCCATTATATCACACTCCATTCTTTTTATATTAAAATGTTTCACGTGAAACATTTTACACATTTCACGTGAAACAAAAAGGTTAAAGAAAAGTAAAAACTAAGCGACTGTAATTGTTGCGTTAGCTGACTTGCTAGAGTCTGCTTTACTTGTTGCAGTGACTGTAATTTCGCCTGTTGCGCCATCAAGGATTGTGACTTTTCCGTTTGTATCAACGGTAGCTTTGTCAGAGCTAATGCTCCACACAACACCCTTGTCAACAAATGCTGATCCTGTTACCTTCGCGGTAAAGATCGCAGAATCTCCAACCGACATTGTAGCAGTTGTCGGATTTACTGATACAGAATCAACTGTCTGTTCTGTTGAAATGAAAGCTACGTTGTTAGCGAATGGAGACACCGAAAAGGTTTTCCATGCGTGATACCAATAGTTCCAATACAGACCCTGTCCGTTGTAGTTGTCTGTGAATTTAAGAAGATTGTCATAAATCTGAAAGAAATCCTCGTCAACTAAGATTGCCGGAATGGTGTCAAGCGCTAACAATTCATCCTGTGTAATCTCTTTGTATGTGTTATCGTCCTTGAATAACTCTGCAAGTCTTGCATTGTCAAGAGTTGCAAATGAGTCGACAAGAACACGATGTCCGAAGAACTCAGCACGATCCATGTTGAAAGCAGAAGCAAGAACTTCAACGTCCATTGTCGCATCAAATTTTGAATTAACGATGATATACTGACGCTCTTTTGCGGTGTGATTGTAAACGCCCATAAGGTTGTACTTAGGCGACATAAATGTCATATCGTTTGACACTCCCTTAATAGTGGAGATAATTGACTTCATGTTTGCAGTGCTAACAGGATCGATTTTCTCTGTATACATAAGTCCATCAAGAATCCGTCTTGCTAACATATACTTCATAGTTAAGAACTCATCATAGTTCATTGAGGTTACAAGAGTCTCAGTAATTTTTGCGATTAAATCTGTAACACCTTCAAGCGAAAGAAATGCCTGTCTTAACTGATCCTCTGAGATTGTAACCTTGTAGAACTTCTGATAGTTCATTACATGAAAAGCTGACTTAACATCGGGAATCTCGCGCGCAAAAACCTTCTGTTCTGCTTCTTGCTGATCGAATGTATAAGGCTTTGCAATGTTTACGAAAATCTCTTCGATTGTCTCGCCATATTCAAGCACGCCCTTTTTAAAGAATGACCATGGGTTCTGATAAGATCGTGAACTGATATATACGCGAGCAATTCTGTTTACTAATGTGCTGATAAACTCATTTGCAAGGTTTGGCGAATCAACAAGAACTGCTCCGATCTTTCGGATAACCTCTGCGTTAGGTGTAGCCACAGGAACATAGTCTTTATAATTCTGCGAGCTTGCATTTCTGATTGCATTTAAAACGTCAACGCTGACGTTCGTTTTGGTAATAATTTTTGGAATGGTAGGCATGATTTTTTCTCCTTTCTATTCAAATAAATCATCAACTGTAATTTCTTCCGCGTCCAAAGCGGTTTCTTCCTCTTCCTTAATCGGCTGATTGGAAGGGTTAACTTCTTCATCAGAACCGCCATAAAAACGATCCATATACTTCTTTCTCCATGTTTCCTCTGTATCTGCAACCTTCTGCGTTAACTCAGCGATTTTAGCATTTGCGGTTTCTAACTCAACAGAAAAATCAGTGTCAAATGTATCTGTTACATTTTCGACAAAAGCGATCGCTTCATCGTCTGTTCTGTCTCCTACAATTGAAGCTACTGCGCTCATTAAATCTTCACGTGATAATTTCATGTTTTTCTCCTTTCTAAAAAATGTTTGGGTATCTCCAATATGGCTTACCCCAAAATATAAAATTCATCGGCTTTCGTGTACTCGGTGTAGGTGTAGGCGGTTTGGGTTCGGGTGGTTCGGGCGGATCGGGGTCGGGTGTTGTGCCTTTACAATATTCATAAGCTTGTACTGCATATTGATAACGTTGTTCTCGTGTTGCTTCGGGATCACGTGGACGTTCGTATTGGTCTAAGAAAATGTTGGTAGCGTCCCTTACTCCGTCAGCTTTTAACAAGTTATCGTATACACCACTGTATTTGTTCTTTAAATGCCATAACAAAAATTGCGCTTGCATCTTGGTGTTTCCAATGGACGAAACAGTGCTTGCTTCACTCCAATAATTATATAAATCTTCCTTCAAGGTGTAAAACGTCCATTGTGCTAATCCATAACCTATGGAATCATGTACAAACGTATCTTTACTTATAGTCTTGTCAGAAACTTCATTTGTGTAATTCTTACTTGCCGAACGACTTTGGGTGTAATCTCCCTGTTTCTGAAATCCTCTTAAGGATTGAGCAGTTTCAAGAATAAGATTACCCATTATTCCAGCGGTTGCAACTTCGCCTAAATCTCCAACAAGAACCGCCCAAACCATCTTAGCCGTATCTTTCCAATTATATGACATGTGTTTTAGTCCTTTTTGTTAAACAAAGCCTGTTCTTTCAATCTGCGGCTATAAAGACCTCTCACAAAGTTACCCCCACTATAGGAATAAGCAAGGAATTTATCAGCAATTTCTGCCTTTGTTCTTGTACCGTTCTTGGTAAGTCCGTCAATATTACCGACGTTATAACAGAAAGAAACAAGCGCATCAAATTCGTTCTGAGTGAAGCCATACTTGCGATTGTATTTGTTTACTTTTTTAACAAAACCGCTTAAGTCTTTAACAAGCAATTTTACCGCTTCAGACTCTGTGATCGTCTGATGCGGTTTAACGTCTTTGCCATAGTGACCATAACCAATAGTCAGATACCTCTCGGTTGGAAGCGCTTTACAAGCAACTCGAGAAAATCCTTCAAAAGACTTAATAAGAATCACGCCATTAGATGAAATGTTTTTATCTTCTGTTGATCCCGATTTATACAGTTCGTTCACGCGTTTCTGAACCTTATCGTAATCATAACCCTTCGCTTCAAGTTTACGCTTTCTGTTTAAACCCACGCCCCACTTGTTAGCAAGCACTTCTTTTGCTAAAGTGTCAATAGATTTCTTCGGCATATGCATTTACCCCCTTTCCTTAATTGTAGAACACAATTCCTGCAACACTTTCGTGTTCTCAGCAATCGTGGTCAAACAACTTTTGTTCAACTCTTCCAACTTGTCGGAAAGTTCCTTGTTTTTTGCATCCTCGGCTATGCCCCGCTTGTAAAGATACCAAGCCATAACGAGCCATGAAAAAATCGGGAATCCCACAGTTGAAATAAGAGTTGTAATGTCTGTGACATTAACTGAATTTACTGCTTCTAATAGCATTTATTCACACTCCTTTCATTATTATTATAAAACTACTATTGCAAAAAGTCAAGAAATTTGTTATAATTAAAGAAAAAGGACAGGAAAATATGACTAATTTTTATGACGGAACTAAGCTTTTAAGCTTAAAAGATTTAAATGGCAATACGCCGGAAATATACATTTCCACATCAAACAGAAGTGCCGGAAAAACAACATATTTTAACAAGCTTTGCTTTTCAAAGTATTTGAAGAATAATGAAGAGTTTATGCTTCTATACAGATTTAATTATGAGTTATCTGAATGTAACCATAAATACTTTGACGATATTCGCACGCTTTTCTTTTCTAACTATGAAGTAGATATGAAGATGCACGCTCGTGGTAAATTTGCTGAGTTAACTGAAAACGAACATACGATCGGATGGGCTGTTTGTTTAAATGACGCGGATATTATTAAGAAATATTCACACGTATTTTGTAATGTAACTCGAATTTTGTTTGATGAATTTCAAAGCGAAACAAACCATTACTGTAATGATGAAATCACAAAATTTATATCGATTCATCAATCAGTTGCACGTGGTGGTGGAAAACAATCACGGTATGTACCTGTTTACATGATTGGTAATTTTGTTTCACTATTAAATCCATATTATACAAAATTAGGCATATCTAGTCGGCTTAATTGTAATGTAAATTACTTAAGGGGTAATGGATGGGTTCTTGAACAAAATCTTAATGAATCAGCAAGCCAAGCGCAACAAGATTCGATTTTTAACTCAGCATTTGCTAACGATAAATATGTAAGCTATTCCTCACAGAAAACTTACTTAAATGACAATGACGCTTTTATTGAGAAATTGAGCGGTAATTCACGATACTTAGCTACCATCAATGTAAAAGATATAGATTATGCTATTCGAGAATATGACTGCGGAATTGTTTATTGTGATCGCGGTGTAGACAAAAATTTCCCTTTGAAAATTGCAGTTACCACCGAAAATCATCAAGTCAACTATATCATGTTGAATAGATCAAGTTATTTAGTTAGTCAATTAAGATTCTATTTTGAACGTGGAATATTCAGATTTAAAGACTTAGAATGTAAGCAGGCTATCATGCTAATGCTTTCATATTAAAAGGTATCACCTAGGATGTTACTAAAACGTGCTACACTTATATGACAACTCTTGATTGAGATTAAGTGTATAATGGATTGTCAAACCCATGTTAAACACCTAGTAATGATATACAACAAAAGGACACTAGTTATCTAGTGTCCTTTTTACTACCTTAAATTGTAATCACAATCTACTAGTAAAACACCGCCCTTAATTCTCTTAGGTCTTAATTTACTTGGCACTTTTAGCCCTACTTTAAAGTCTGTTAATTCTCGTTTTACACTTATAAATTTTCTTTCACTTTCGTTTTCCGCTTTAATGGTTGTATCGCCTTGTAGCATTTCATCAACGCCCATGAGTGATAACGCTAACAACGCTTTTGGTCTTTTTGGCATTCCTGCGCATTTTATGTTATAATATGGCGTGTCTATTGGTTCTTCATCTTCGTGCGTAATGTGTTCTATGTATGTTTTTTGACGTACAAAAATAGCTTGATCCCAATTACTTTCTATTTTCCAACAACAAAAGTTACTTGGGTGTACCTTAACATTGTTCAATGTTTCACGTGAAACATTACAATGTATACTATCCGTATCTGCATATATAAATCCATCTTTATCTGCTCCATAATAATTAGCTTGTGCAGTTCGTATTGTGAAATCACGACTTGCGGATGTTATGGCACTACCACAAGGAATATATATGGTTTCTTTATCATGCGATTCTACAGTTTTAAATCCGATAACTCCATCGTCTTTAACATATGCCACCTTATATGATGCGTTATCAGACGTAGCAAGCTTTCCATAAAGATTGTTAAGAAAAAGCTTTGCTAAAGTCCTCATAGCACCTTTACTATTTTGTTTAATTTCTTTGTATTTATTTATGTAATCGTCAAATATTCCGGATACGGCATAAAACCAACATCCGTCTAAAATATCAAATTCTTCAACATTATAAAATTCTCTAAATCTATAATAATCTACTTGCGTCATTGTCAATGTTTGTTTTGTTGTATATGTTTGTCCGTTTACAATATATTCTTTTACATAACTGTCACTGTCTGTATCGTATATATCACTTGTCTCTAACATTTCATTTGGCTTGTATAGCCAATTTCCCTTAATTTGAACAAAAGGAAGATAACCTTCTTTCAAGTAGAATCTACACCGAAATCGAAGAAAGAAATACTTATTGTCTCCCTGCGCTTCTTTTGGTATATAATTTCCTTGCCAAAATTTTGGTTTTCCATATGGATAAACATTTCCGCTTTCTGAATGCATCATGCTAGGATAAAGCGAATTAACGTCAGCGGTCAAACCTTTGTGAAATATCTTATTTTCCTTTCCTTTTACTAAATAGCACCAACCGCCACGATAAGATTTACGGATATATGCATCAGCGTTATACGAACCAAATACATTTTTATCTAACTCGATCTCAGTCATTGACGGAAAGATCTCATTCCAATCATTAATTATTCCGAGTTCTGATAGCTTAAAAAGTTCTTTATATTCGCTCATGCAACATGAACCTATTGTCATTTTTGTATGCCCTTGCTCAAACATGAATTGTAAAGCTTCGGCTAACACGTATACGTCATTCTTAATATAATCTTCCTCAGATTTAGTTATAGGACATCCAGCGTATCTTTCGCCTTTGTAGTCCATTTCTAACTTTTTATGCTTCGTCTTAAAGGCTTTACCGATTTCGGCTAATGAAAAAGGCATCAACTTTAAAGAGTCTTTGATCGTTATGATATGATTCTTTGCTTTGATTGTGATTGAATACCATTGTCCCATAGAGGAAATAAGATATGAATAACTATAGCTAGGCATCTGCTTTTTGCTTAAAAAATTAAAAGAGCCTTTTTCAATATCCCCCTCGCTTGCTTCGTTGAATTTTGAACTGTTATATAACCAATCGATTATGAACGACCCATCGAATTTTAAGTTGTGAAAATAAAGCAAAACGTTTTGACTATTTACGTTTATCCAATAATTCATAAATTGGCTTATCGAATGCATTATAATCGCATCTTCTGTTCCTACCTCGCAAAAGCAAGCGCTCCATACTTCTGTAAAATCTTGCTTTGACGTGTCATAATCTACCGTTGTTTCAAAATCGCAAGCATAAATCTTTTGCTTCATTAAACATCATCCCATGTCTCAAAGTCTTGTGTTTCCTCAATAATGCTCTTTTCGTAATCTGATATTGGCAAATATTCATACAAATATGTTTCAAACCCTATAATCGCACTATCGGAAGGTGTTTTTGCTAACAATAAGTCGTTTTGCATTTCATCGGGCATATCATGTAGTGCCTGTGCTACAAAACCTTTACCTTTGTTGTTAATTTGCCGAGCAACTGCTACTTTAATAATATGGTATATTGGTTGTGGTAATTCTGACATTAAGTCAAGAAAGTTGTTGATTATAGTATCGTCCATGTTTGGTGCTTGTTCTTTTGGCTTTGAATCTTTAGATCTTTTTGGTTGTTTTGTCTGAACATTTTCAGACGCAAGCATAGCGTTTTCATTTGCTATTCTTTTTGCTGATTTTGTTTTAGGGTTTGCAATCTCGCCTGTTTCAAAAGAAACTATACGTGCGTGTTCTCGTATAAATGTAGGTGTTACTTTCTTTAACTTTCTAATTGATGCTTCTGTGATTCGCTTTGGTCTTTTGTACTGCTTTATATCAGAAACAGCATATCCAAGTTGTTCTAATTCTTTTTTACGACGTTCAATTCGTCTAAGTTGTTTATTGTATTCTCGTTCTAGTCGCTCTTTATTAGTTAACTTTTGTTTACTCATAAAAACCACCTTTTTGTTTTATAAAGGGCGGTATTTAAACCACCCTCTTTGCAAACAATTTCTACTATATACTATTATACGACAATTATGCCCATCTACAATTTACATAATCACGACCCGCGTTTGTTTTACCCGAAATTTTCTGAATAGCAATCGGGTCTTTAGAAATGTCAATTTCCGAGTCGCATGCGATATCCATAATATCGCCAAATGATCGCTTGAATGTTGCACTCTGACAAGCCCACACAACAACTTCGCCTGTTTCATTGTCAGCACCGATAAGTGATAAAATATGCGTCGCGTTACCGTCCTTGTCAGCATCGTCAAACTCAATAAAGCCATTTACATTTAAAATTGCACCGTCTTCAACATTTTTAACTGACATTACTGCGCTATCCTGCGTCATGCTATAAATCTCTTTTGCGGTAAATTCTCTTGACTTGTTAATAATCTTCATTGTTTATTCTCCTTTTTCTTATAATTACTCTTCGATTGTGGTTTCTTTTGCAGGAACAATTGTTGCTAATGCAACAAACTGTGACTCCGGCATACGATAAGTTGCTTCGACTGTCTCTGTCGTTACTACTTCAAGAAGCTTTGAACCATTTGGTAATCCCTTTGTGATTTCCTTGTCTAACTTTTTAATGTTGACTCCTGCCGGAAGAGTAATTTTCTGTTCGTCGATTTCCTTTGTTTCTGTGTTATAAATGTTGCAAGTTGCAACAATGTTCGAAATTGTACGATTTACATAACGTGTTCTCATGATAATTTTTCCTTTCTTTTAATTAGTATTTAAGATTGTAACAAACTTGTAATGAACTTGATAATAAATTTTTATTCGCTAGATATAATATTTACGGTCTATTACCGTGTTATAAATACAACGGAATCACGTCCTTTCAATGTAATTATTTAATATTCGAGAAGTAGTTTACCAACATCCGCGCCGTATGCCTTAACTATTTCTATACTATATATTATATCACTACGACAGTATATTTGCAATAGTTTTAAGATATTTTTTGGATATTTTTTCAAACGTGGATAGATACTAGATAATGTGGTCACATTCATACGATCTACTATTTCTTCCCAATTTGTGTAGATTTTAATGTACGCTTTATAGTACATTAGCATATCCTTGTCAGCAATATTAAAATGGTTTGTTTCGATTAATCGATTTAATTTAAATCGTTGCCATTGTGTCATTATAGTCCATCCTTTCTATGTATAATGTAGATACATCACATACAACTGCATAAAGTGAATCCGTCAATGTTATTGTTACTGTTCGATTATTTTGAACATATTTCCTAATAAAATTCGTATCAGTTTCGCATACAGTAGTTACTGTGAATTGATTAGCAGTTATATCTCGAAAGTTCATTAAGAAATAGAAGTCTGCTAGTGCTGACCATTTGCCTGAGACGTAAAAGACTTGTTTTAGTGTTTTGTATAGTTCTTTGCGTGAACTTATTGCTGGGGGTACATTGGCAAGCATTGGAGAATCAAGCTTTTCAATGCAAAGATAAAGCGAAAAGACATTATCGCAATTATTTTTTCCGTATTTTAGAAATTCGGTTAATAATTTGCTTATCCCTAAATCTTCCGTACTTGTTAAAATATTTTCAAATAAATCACGCTTCGTTAATATTATGTTTTTCATTGTTTAAACCCCCCTCAAATAAATAAAATTAATGCCGAATTATTGCGTGATATTCTATATACGATCATTTTAAGCAATTCGCATGGAATATCAGAACAACATCCAATATATACGGTTCTTTTACCATCTGCGATCTCGATTGCTTCTGAACCTTTTGTTGCTAAATAAATATCTTGTACTATCATTTATTTACCCTCTCTGTCAAATAAATTGTTGACCGATTAAAACTAATAACTGTTCTAATGCCTATGTTGCCTATTTCATCGTTTCCCAATATTTCTTCTACTGTCATAGCACGCTTTATATCACTATCAATAACTAATAATGGCGTGTCTAAATACCATTCTTCATTTGCCAAAATTAAATCCCTTAATGTCATGTTTTTTTCCTTTCTCCCCG
>ERZ1034897.738-NODE-738-length-15015-cov-38.477139_pt1 | contig 15015 bp, 17 predicted proteins | sample MGYA00520629_ERZ1034897 | MGnify/ENA primary metagenome ERZ1034897 (study PRJEB33766, sample SAMN09781789) | gut metagenome | biome: gut microbiome | host: Homo sapiens | place: Madagascar | study: EMG produced TPA metagenomics assembly of the PRJNA485056 data... | reverse complement strand
ATATTTAGGATTTTCTCAAAATGATATAGAATATTGGAAAAATGAAGAAATATTTGAAAATTTTAGAAAACCTGTTTATTTAGAAATGTACAATAAATTAATAAGAAAGAAATGAAAGTTTATGTTGTAGGAGGAGCTGATAATTATGTCAACTTCATAGAAGATGTGCAATTAGTAGATAAAGTTGAAGATGCACAATTAGTAGTATTTACAGGCGGAGAAGATGTTACACCATCTCTTTATGGTTGTAAGAAACATGCTAAAACTTGTTGTAATATAAAAAGAGATAAATATGAACAAGAGATATTTAATAAAATAGACCCTAACAAGCAGGTTTGTTATGGTTCTTGCAGAGGAAGTCAATTCCTATGCGTAATGAATGGCGGTTTACTTGTACAACATTCAAGTGGACATGCAATAGGTTATACACACGGAATTACTGATGGTGAAAAAGTATATCAAATGACTTCTACTCATCATCAGATGCAGTACCCATTTAATTTAAATTCAGAAGATTATGATATTTTGTATACTTCTGTACGTCAACTGAGTGATTTTTATGAAGGTGCTGGAATTGATTATAATAAAATTTGTGATAATGAACCTGAAATAGTTATATATCATAAAAAAGGATTGCCTAAATGTTTGGCAGTTCAAGGACATCCAGAAATGATTCCTTACTCACTTACTTCTGAAATGGTTAATAATCTTATAAAAGAACTTGTAAATGAAATTAAATAATATAACAATTGGAGCAGATCCTGAATTATTCATTATTAATGAAAATACAAATCAAGTAGTATCTGCGGTAGGATTAATTCCTGGTGAAAAAGGAAACCCATGGGTTGGTGAAGATATGCCAAAAGGATTTGGACTTGAAACCGATAATATTCTTGCAGAATTTAATATACCCCCTGTTAAAGATAAAATTAATTTTATTAATAATATTATCTATATGCAAGAATATATAGATAGATTTGTTAAAAATATTAATCCAGAATTAGGAATTAAATGTATAGCTTCTCAAATTGTTCCTGATTCAGAATTACAAAGTGATCAAGCTAAGTTATTTGGTTGTGAGGTTGATTATAATGCCTATACACTAAAAGAAAACCCTAAACCTAAAGGAAAAACTACTAATATCAGATCAGCAGGCTTTCATATTCATGTAGGATACAAAAATCCTGATATAGATACTAGTATTTCTCTTGTAAGATATATGGATGCTTATATTGGAGTTCCTTCTGTTTTAAAGGATAAAGATACAAAGCGTAGATCACTTTATGGTAAAGCTGGGTGCTTTCGCTTAACTGACTATGGTGTAGAATATAGGGTTCTTAGCAGTACAATGATGAGTACTACTAATAAATTAACTTTTGTATGGGAACAACTTCAAAAAGCTATATTAGCAGCTGAACTTGATTTTTCTCTTCCTGATAGAGCAGATGTTCAGAACGCTATTAATGGTAGTGATGATGAACTTGCTGAATCTTTAATCAATCGTTTCAATTTAATTGAAAAATAATTATTAATAATTTAAAAGATAATCGGAGGTAACAATTATTTGCGGAATATTTGGAATAGTTACAAAAAGTCCTAAAACTTTTGATTTACCTACTTTTTGTACATTAGGTGTCGCCAACGATAATAGAGGCGGTGATTCTTGTGGATACTTTATAGATGGTCATTATGAATATGGTGCTAAAGACAGTGATAAATTATTTAGAAATTTTTTCCAAGAAAATAAATTTCTTAATAATTTAAAAACATGTACTGTATCTTTTGGTCATTGTAGAAAAGCATCCGTAGGAGCAATTAACGAGTCTACTGCTCAGCCAGTAGTCATTACTGATAATGAAGGTAATGTGGAGTATGTTTTAATGCATAATGGTACAATTCATAATTATAAGGAATTGGCAAAGAAATATATTCCAGAAATTGATATTACTGGTATGACTGATTCTCAGGTTATGGCTAGAATATTTTATCATACTGGATATAAATCCCTTAGTGAGTATAATGGAGGTGCTGTATTTGCAATAGCTGATTACAGAAAAGGAAAACCTAAGATTATGCTTTTTAAAGGTGCTTCTAAAGAAAATAAATGGAGTTCTTCTGAAACTGAAGAGCGTCCATTATATTACTGTGTAGACCCAGTAAAAGGTGAATTAGTATTTTCTTCTATTTCTGCTTATTTGTTTTCTTTAAGACATGGATTAACTGTTTGGATTTTGAATCCAAATATTATTTATGAATTTGATGGAGAAGATTTAGTAGAAGTTAAAGAAATTTCTAGAGCTAATGTTTATCAGAAAAAGGAACCTGTTTATAATACTGTTACTGACTTTAGTAATTTTTATTCACGAGATTTTGGATTATATGAATATAACGGATCCATTTATAATAGATTTATTACTTTGAATGAAACAGATAATACTTACTATGGTAAAGGAACTAAATTAAATGGAAAAGTAATATTAAATCGTTTTGGTCAGATATTTAATGAAGTTCCTAAAAAGACATTTTCTAAAGAAATTTTCTTTTGGAATGGGATTGCTCTTAGAAATGTTGCTTGTTACCGATTTCTTCTTATACTTAAAAAAGAAAGTCTTCTTGAAGATAAAGTGTTTGATACAACATTTAAAAATTTAATAAGATACTTAAGTATAGATGGAGTATATTGCGAAAATAATATATGGTACCAGGCAACTTCTGCTATTAAACGTATTCCTTTTACTGGTATATTAAATATGCTAACATCAACTTCTTCTGTAGAATTTATTGCTGGATGTAGAAGATTTGTTAAATATAATCGTACATCTAAAGAAGCTTTTAATTCTCTAGAAGAGAATAAAATTAATATTAATTTTAAAACACTTAAAGAAGAATGCAAGTCTTTGATGAAATAACTAAAAGTTGGAAGAATTCCAGAAGTTGTTTTAAAATTGTTCTTCAGCATCTACCTAATCAAATTATTTTTGGATATGTAAGTAATGATAAAGATAATGTAAGAATTCTATTAAAGAATTCTGCAGGAGTTATAGATTACTATATTACAAATTTAAATTTATTTAAAGGTGATATATTATATAGTAACAAAAAAGGAGTTTATTTTTCTCCAATTGGCTTTACTGATTCTGATATATTATTAGAACAATTAATAAAAGGTAATGGGAATTTTCCTTATTTACTTACTAGAGAATATGAAGCTATTGAGAGTTTTGATATTTTTAAAGATAAACAAACTCTGTTAGCTGAAGAAACTTCCCATCCTCTTTCAAATTATCTTAAGTATACATTTGGATTGGAATTTGAAACATCTCAAGGTTATATTCCAGAAAATATATGCTATAGAGATGGATTAATTCCTTTGAGAGATGGTTCTATTTCTGGAGTAGAATATTCCACTATTATTTTAAAAGGAAATGAAGGAATATCTTTACTACATCAGCAATTGGAAACTCTTAATAAATATACAAATTTTAATAAAGAATGTTCTTTGCATGTTCACTTAGGAGGTTTTCCTCTTGAACCTAAAACTATTTTTAATTTATACTATGTATGTAAAAGTATAGAAAGTTCATTAGAACATATTTTGCCTGCATATACATTTACAAGTAGTATATATAAAGACAATGGTAAAGATTATTGTAAAAAACTACCTTCTTTTGGGTCTTTTAATGAGATGTATAGATACTTTGTAGGAAGAAATTTTTACGGAAGTTTTATGCAAGCTCATCCTCAAGATAAAGAACGTAAAAGAAAGTGGAATGTACAAAATCGTTACTTTTGGTGTAACTTTATTAATGCTCTTTGTTATAAGGTAAATAAGACTATTGAATTTAGATTTTTACGTCCAACTTATAACTTTAAGAAAATACTTCTTTGGTTATATATATTTAATGGTATTCTGAAATATTCTGAAGAATACTACATGCCTAGTCAATTGATTTCTTTAGAAGAAATTATAAATAAAGTTTATCCTTCTAAATTAGCTAAAGAGTTAAATATGGGAATTGATAGACTTTGGGCTCTTAGTATAAATCAACAAAATAATGGTGATAATATTGGATCTGATACATCAATGGAGGACAGCCTCTTTAATGATTTAAAAATTTAATATGGCAAAACAAATATTAGAAATTGAAGTTCCAGATGGTAAAAAAGCCATTTGGAAGGATGGTCGTGTTGTCTTCGAAGATGTAGATAATATGGAAAATATTAAGACTATTGATGATGCCGTTCTATTTCTTGTAAGAGAGAAAATTGGCAATGATATTCTTAATACATTGTCTAGACTTCCTAAGGACTCATTTGAGTGGAAGATAGCTGCTTACAGAGCAGTAGTTGCAGCTGTAACCTATAATGAACAGAGGCATCTTACCACTGGAGAACGTTGGTTTCCTACTATTGAGTTCTGTCATCCGGGAAAGCTTAAGAATTGTTATGGTGACGTCGTTTTAGGACGAATCAAATCAGAAGGAGAAGAGTTCGATGTCGTGGGCGGTTGCGCTGATTACGGCTCGTCTGCGGGTCTCGGTGGCTTCTACTCGCTTCTCGGCGTGTCTTGCGCCTGGACGACTGTCGGCTTCCGGTCGGTTGGTTCAAAGAAAGCTGCTCTATACATTTCTAAACAATTTGGAAAACTTCTGTTTGAAATCAGTTATGGTGGTATAAATTGTGATTGGAAATGGATATAATTAATAATTATTATTTTGTATTTTAAATAAAAATTAGTAAATTTAAAAACCTATTTAATAGTATGTTATATTCTTATTAAGTAGGTTTTAAGCTCCTATAGCTCAATAGAATAGAGCAACAGCCTTCTAAGCTGTGGGTTTCCAGTTTGAATCTGGATGGGAGCACAATAAAAACTTATAAGACAATGAAAGAACTTATATTTAAAGAATTAAAACTTAATTCTAATACAAAATTATGTACTATAGATAATGAAGACATTAATCTTACTAAAAATGAGTTTAATCTTCTTGAATTTCTTATAGAAAATAAGAATAAAATATATTCTAGACAAGAAATACTTAATAATGTATGGGATTGTAAAGTTTCATTACGAACTATTGATACTACAATATCAAGATTACGTAAAAAATTAAAAAATTTAGGAAAATATCTAGTAACTAGATTAGGTTTTGGTTATGGTATTTTGGAATAACTCCTTAATTTAGCTAATATAATTAGGCTTAGCAAAGCGGGACTAATAAAGGTTCGATTCCTTTAAGGAGTTCTATCTATTCTTGTAAATAAAAATAATATGGCAAATTTTAACATGAGTAAATTATATCTCGGTAAAGATGGAAATTATCGAGATGCTAAAGGTAATATAATTGCTTAGAAAGGAAAACCTCTTAATGGCTCTGCCTGGAAGTATCTTGCTAGTAAATATGGTAAAGAATACGCTAATAGAACGTCTATGAATACACGAAATGGAAATATATTTTAGAATGGACGTTGGAGATTTAATGATATTTAGTCAGATAAAGAAGGAAGAACTGCTTCTTGGGATGAAGCAAATTCTAGAATAAAAGAAAATTCAGCAGCAGCAGGAGCTAAATATACAAAATATGGCTATATGCAGAAAAATCCTTTTAATAATAAAGATACTTATCTAAATCAAGACTCAAAGAATAAATCTATAAAAATACATACAGCAAAACAAAAAACACAAACTTAGCCTGAAGATGTTGATAAATTTGAGTGGAGTGATTTAAACCCTTTTAAAGAAGGAGCCTATGATGGAAATTGGGAAAGTGCAAAAAATAATTTTATTGAAGGCCTTAAATCAATTCCAGAAACTTGGGAACAAGGTATAGAACGAGCATCACAAATACGTAAAGATAGTAATAGTTATCACAGTGTATTTGAACCTGAACGAAATTATGTAGCAGAGTATTTAGGTGAAGGCTTAGGAACCATAGGTAGAGTTGGAAATACTTTTTTAGGTAGTACTGTAGGAACTGGTATACAGTTATTATTACCTTAGAAGGCTGAAAAAGAAGCTGCTAAATTAGGTCAAATTTTAGATGTAGGAAAAGATCTTAATTCTGTTAGAAGTCTTTTACATTCTGGAGAAGAAACATTAATGCCTTGGGATGAAAAAAATAAAGGATTTGCAGATAAAAATTTTGCATGGACAGGAATAGATGAAAGATAGAGACAAAATATAAATGATTTAGGTAATTTTGCTACTGCAATTTGGGGGGCTGGTAGTATGAAAAGTGGCTTATCTAATGTAAAATCTGGTATTTCTTAGGCAGTTCATAATGGAATTAGAACTACTATTAAATCTAGTTGGAAGCCTATTGTATCACATACTCCAGTTGCAGCTAATGTTTATTAGGCTGGAAAAGCTTTAAATTATACTAGAAAAGCAGTAGCTCCAAGAAGTTTAGGTGGAGCAAATAGTTTTTTTGGTAGAGTCGGAAATGTTGGAAAAGCAGGTTTATCAGGAATGATGGCATCAGACCCAATGATGGCTTTAGCTCCATATATGCATAGTGGATTTATTTCAGATCTAAATAATTAATAATTAATAAAAAAAAAATGTAGGAAATAGTTAGAGCAATTCCAAAAGCACAACGTGTTATAAAAGAAGCTGCACCTGCAGTTAAAAAAGTGGTAACATTTGTTGATGACTTTTTTGGAAACATGATGAGAAAAGTAGGAGGAGGCGAAAGGGCTATAGTTAGAACAAGGTAGGCTTCTCCAGAATTAGTACAAGTTAAAAATGTTCAAAAAGGCGCTAAAGCAAGTCATGATCTTGCAGCTCAAAGATATAAAGAAGCTCAACAAGCTGAAGAGAAAGTATTAAATAATTCTAAAAATTGGAAGTAGCCTAATAGTAAGAGAAATGTAAAAAGAGTAAATGATGCTGCACAAAAAACAGACGAAGCTGAGAGAAATGCAATAAATGCATCATAGAGAAGTAGAGAAGCTAAAGAAGCTTTTAATAATACCAAAAAGCAAGTTACTGAAGATGCTAGGAAACAAATTAGAAATAAAGGTATTAAGAGAACACTTAAAACTACAGGTGTTGTGGGAGGTCTTGGTGCTGGGACTTATTTAGTTATTCCTAGAGATTCTGGTAACCAAAGTACTGAACAATAGAAACCTTCATAGTATAAATATGATCAAAATAATGGGTGGCAGGAATATAATGAACAAACTGGATAGTACGAAGCCCAAAAGCCAGGATTTGGCATTGATAGGTTTGGTAATACTAATTACTATAATGGTTCTGATTGGTTAAATCCAGATTAGTATATTCAAGGTAGTAATGGATATGTCTATGATAAAGCAACAGGACAAATTATAGGCAATTCTGATGATATGTTAGAAGCTAGAAATAGTGGTTATAATAATATATTTGATTGGAAAGCTGCTTAGGCAGGATTTAATGGTCCAGAATAGGTTAAAGCTCTTCAACAGCAACTTGGAATAACAGCTGACGGTAAGTGGGGACAACAAACTCAAAATACTTATGAGAAAGTAGCTTAGGCATTGGCATAGCAATATGATCCCAGTAGTTTATTTTCTATATATTAGAGAAAATTACAATTAGGTTATTAATAAAAAAAAAATGGCATATATAGAACAATTTATAAAAGGAATAGAATTTGCTCCAAAACTTTTAAGTAAAGCAAAGCCAACTTTTAACTAGATAAAAAGATTTTTTAATGGGGAAGCTGCTGCTGAAAAATATTTAAGCAAGTTAGCAAAAGAAAAAATACTTTAGTAGAAAAGTAACTGGATGCGCATGTAATACTAACAAAGAAAAAGTTGAACCAGTAGATAATTTTACTGATTCTATTTCTTTAGAACCTTGTGCTACTATATTTTTGCAGCCATACGAAGACTTTAGTCAAAAAGAAGCAGAGATATTAGGTAATAAGGTATTAAAGAAATTAAATAAACTATATTATGGGTATTGGTCAATTAAAGTATTACCAAGTAGACCACTACCAATAAAATCTTATTATAAGCCAAGACATCGTTATCTTGCAAATGTTCTCTTAAAAGATTTACCTAATAGAAGTAGTCCTATTTACATAATTGGATTAACTCATAAGGACATATCTTTTAAAATATATAATACTTCTAATTATGGAATTATGGGTTTGACTCCTCTGGGTAAAAATAAATCTATAGTATCAGATTTTAGAGTGAAAGGTGACGATTTTGTTGCGGTTATAGTACATGAATTTGGACATGGCTTTTTTGGTTTAAGACATTGTTCAGATACAAACTGCATTATGTGTGATTATCAAAAGCATAAAGGAAAACCTTTCAGTTTTAACTTATGTAAAGAACATGAGGGTATACGTTAATTATGTATTCAAAGAAGTATATTCTACTGTTTATGATTTCTTACATTAAGAAAAAGAAGCTCTATATGGTATTTTTGGCAGGTTCGAATCCTGCCAGAGCTACAATTAACTTTAATTTTTAACATATGGTTAACGAATTTTATCAAGGATTACCTAGTAATTATGCAAATTATGAAGATATAGTTCTTCCTAAGCATGAATCAATGAGAGAAAAACCTCGTAGAGAGGGGGTATATGATTATTATGATCGTTGGAATAAAGATGCCTATACTTGGATAGATAAATTCCTTGAAGATTCTGTTGGGAAGAAATTTGACAATGTATATCCTAAAGTATGTGAGAGATTTAGAAAGAAAAAAGACTTTGAATTTCGTAACAAATTTAAATCAAGAATCGATCCTCGTAACATGTCTAATATATGTTGGCATAGTAATGATTATTATCTCGATTCTAATCATATTATCAGAAGGTATGAACCTATCAAGAAGAATAGATGTAGAAAATATGTTCTAGAGCTGAATAAGTCGGAAGATTACTACATTGTAAACAAGGAAAAACTCTTTTTGGAACATCCAGAAATTGTGCTATATTTAAAAGCCAAATTGGGCAAGGATATAGATTATATAATTGCATCTAGTGAACGACTCTCAAATGACCTTGGAAAGAAGGTACAGGAGTGTATTACTGAGGCAATAGGAAAACTGTGTACGAATTATCCTCCTAATTTGCCTCTTGATTACTGGTATTCTCCTATCATACGAAATAAAAAGTATAAGAGGCTTAGTACTTCTGACCTCATAAAGTGTTATTACGATTCTATTAATAAAACGTATTATGAAGGAACTCCAGAGTATTCAAAACATTATTATGAGGAGAGATCCGCAGAGCGAAAACGACTAAGAGAGTATAGAAAAGAGAAAGAACTAGTCCATGCTCAAATGCTGAAAGACTCATTAATTAGAGCCAATGCAGAAAAATGGATTAGAAAGAATCTTCACAAATCAAACTGAAAAAGGGGTTATAGTAAGTAGGATACAAACCAGAAACCCTGAGTAGGCTATGAATTGCCGAACAGCCATCCTTGTAATGAGGTAGGAGCGCTGTTAGGTATCCTTATAAGACAACATACAGCAAAAATTGTTCTTTACTTCTTTAAAAAATGATAAAGATCCCTCTATTTTGGGTTCTTCAATGGAGGCTAAAGAGAATGTTAGAACCTTGTTGTCTGATTTTATACACCTATAGGTTAATGGCTAAACTAGCGGTCTCCAAAATCGCAGATGGGAGTTCGATTCTCTCTGGGTGTGCTAATTTATATTAATAACATTTTAAGCTCTTGTAAGAAATAATTTCTTGCAGGAGCTTTTTAATTTTAATATTATGTCTAACTATAAATTAATTACAGATGGCGCTTATTCATCTAAATTAGATCAAGGAGGACTTGGTTTAGTATTTTTAAAAGATGATAAATTAATTCTTGAATATTCTAAAATGTATAAACATACTACTAATAATCAGATGGAATTGGGGGCAATTATTACTGGGCTTAAGTGTATTACTAAACCTATTGATAATCTTATTATTATATCTGATAGTATGTATTGCATTGGATGTGCTACTAAGGGTTGGAAAAGAAATAAAAATGTAAAATTATGGGAATTATTTGATAAAGAATTAAATAGAGTTTCTAAATTATGCTCAAATATTGAATTTAAACATATAAAAGGACATAGTGGAGATATGTGGAATGAATACTGTGACAAACTTGCAACTATGGCTTCCAAAAGAGCATAAAATAAAATTTTAGTATTAACTTAATATTAAATTAAATTTTTTATGGAAATTATTAATGCAACTGATGGCTACAAGCTTGGTCATCATCGTATGTACCCAGAGGGTACACAAATGGTTTATAGTAACTGGACTCCAAGAAGTTGCCGTTACTTCCCAGAAGCTACAGAAGGTTCTGTAGTATTTGGTATTCAGTATTTTGTAAAGAAATATTTAATTGAGGAATTTGATAAATGGTTTGCTCTTCCTAAAGAAGAAGCCATCAAGCAATTTGCTTATCGTGTAGGTAACTTTGTAGACCTTAATCAGGTTGGAACAAAACACATTGAGGAACTTTATGATTTAGGATATTTGCCTATTGAAATTAAAGCTCTTCCTGAAGGATCTATCTGTCCTATAAGAGTGCCTATGATGACTATTAAGAATACTCTTCCAGATTTCTTCTGGTTGACTAATTATTTGGAAACTTTGATTAGTTGTACTCTATGGCTTCCTTGTACTTCCGCAACAAGTGCCCGTCTTTATAAGAAGAGACTTATGGAGCATGCTAGAAAGACTGGATTTCCAGAAGATGTAAATCTAGGTTTCTGCTGTCACGATTTTTCAATGAGAGGTATGGCTGGACTTGATGCTGCTATTATCTCTGGTATGACTCATATGACTTCATTCTGTGGTAGTGAAACAATTCCTGCTATTGAAGCAGTAGAGCATTATTACAATGCAGATGTTACTAAGGAGCTTGTAGCTGCAACTGTTCCAGCAACTGAGCACTCTGTAATGTGTGCAGGAGGTGAGGATGACGAAATTGAAACGTATCGTCGTCTTATTAATGACCTATATCCAACAGGTATTATTTCGATAGTATCTGATACTTGGGATTTCTGGCAGGTGGTTGAGAAGTTCTTGCCTAAGCTTAAGGCAGACATTATGAAGCGTGATGGTCGAGTAGTAATTCGTCCTGATAGTGGTGATCCAGTAGATATTATTTGTGGTCTTCGTACAAATCCTCATTACCACACTGCAATGAAGGAAGGCAAGTACTACTGTGATTTCAATCCATTTATGGATGATGATGAAAGTCATTATGTGGAAGTATCTGAAGGTCAGTATTATGGAGCATATTATATGCTAGGTAAAATCTTTGGCTGGAATACTACTGTAAACGATTATCGTTATCCAAGTACCAAGGTTGGATTGCTCTATGGAGATTCTATTACTCTGGAGCGTCAGCGTGATATCTATGCTCGATTGGAGAATGCTCATATGGCAGCTTGTAACCTCGTTCTCGGCATTGGATCTTATACTTATCAGTTTAAGTCTCGTGATTCTTTGGGATTTGCAATTAAAGCAACTGCATGTACTATTAAAGGACAACTTCGAGAAATCTTTAAGCATCCAAAGACTGATGATGGAACGAAGAACTCTCTTAAAGGTCTTATAAGAGTCGAGGAGGAGAATGGTAAGTATGTTGCTTATGACCAGCAGACTAGGGATGCAGAACTAGGAGGCTGTCTTAAAACAGTCTTTGTAAACGGAGACTTAGTAAGAGAATATTCTCTTTCTGAGATTCGAGAACGTGTAAATTCAACATTATGAAGCACCCATTCAATCAGCAAGCCTGCTTAGATAGGCTCAAAGGAGAGTATGATAAATACGGTAAGCTGATTGTCGCCTTCGACTTTGATAACACTATATATGACTTCCATAATAATGGAGGTGATTATAGTGAAGTCATTGAACTTTTAAAAGAATGCATTAAACTAGAGTTTGATCTCATTCTGTTTACCGTAGATGAGGATCCTGATAAGGTATCTGAAAAAGTACGATGGTTAGTATCTAATGATTTATGGAACTATAAAAGTTCTCATTTCTTTGTTAATACTAGTCCAATATTTAGTAGATCCAGAAAACCTTATTATAATATCTTACTTGATGATAGAGCTGGATTAGAAGAAAGTTATAACATTTTAAAACAAGTTGTAGATTATGCAAATTCTAAATTTAATAAATTTGGAGAAGAGTGATATTAAGTACACTTTATCCAGATTTCCAGATGGGGAAGTGCAAATTTCCTTAGGAAACTTTAGTCACAAGGATCAAATCTGTGTGAAGTGTAGAATTACTAATGCCGAGGAGTTATTCATTATAACACAGGTTCTAGACATTCTTGATAGGCATGATGTCTATTATGATGTAGATATATTTTATCTTATGGGAATGAGAATGGATAGAGTCATGGATTTTAATCGTCCATTTACTCTTAAGATAATAACAAAGATGCTTGGTAATTCTAATGCAGAGAATATTTCTATTTTAGAATCTCACTCAGATGCAATATATGATTACAGATTTGGAGTTAAATTTAGAGTCTTATACCCTGAGAAACATACACGCCCAAATAATTGGATGATTGATTACCAGTTAGTTTTACCAGACGCTGGAGCAGTGGAACGCTATGGATATCTTGGTAAAGATCCTATATCTTGTAGTAAAGTCCGTGATATGGCTACTGGTAAAATTTTAGAGATTAAAATAGATAATCCTGAAAAACTCGATGGTAGACCTTTAATGATAATTGATGATTTATGTGATGGAGGAGGAACCTTCTGTGGAATTGCGGAATGCTTCAAAAAGATTGGAATATCTAAAGATAAACTTAACATCTCCGTAATTCATATGGTAAATCTTAAAGGTATTGAGAATCTATCTAAGAATTTCAATCATGTATGGTTTACTAACTCTTATAAGGATTGGGAGAATCTCCCAGAAAATGTAACAATGAATAAAATAATATAATATGAAGTACAAAAAGAAATTAGCAAATCTTAAAGCAGCACAGAAATGGTTTGATTCTCTTCCAGAACGAGAAAAGTCTGGTTTAACTAGACCTGGTGGTATAAATCAAAGAACAGCAGTATCATGCTAATTGAAGAAAAAGATTTTAGATTAACACCTATTTCTGATTCTAATTTATTTTTTGATTTAGAGCTATTGTATGCAATACGTCCTAAAGATAAAGAAGTTAGATATGAATTTAAGAGTGTAGCTTATGGCATAAGTTTAGAAACAGCTTTAAAGAAAGTAATTCAGTATAGATTATCTTGTAAACATGATGTACTTGATTTGAAGACATATCTTAAAGAATTTAGAGCTGAATTAGATTCTATTAAGAAATTATGCGAAATTTAAATGTTCATAATTTAACAAGATTATTAAATAATTTATGTTTGCAATTAGATGAAAAATACTTTATAAATGAAGGCGGATGTTGTTTTATTTCCTACTTAATTGCTTATCATTTAGATAGATTACAGTTAAAATATAAGTTAATTATAATTTCTGACGAAATAAAAAACTCTACAAGTATTTCATCTGAAGTTTTTTCTAAGTTTAGAAATAAGTCTAAAGTAAAATCAGTAACAGGTTTTGGAACATGTAATCATTATACATTATATTTAGAAGGAGGAGGTCCTATAAATATTAATGGTTTTAATACTTTACCTTATAAATATTATATTGAAGGAATTAATTCTTCAAATATTAAATGGATTTATAATTCTGGTAAGTGGAATAAAATTTACAATACTTGTTACAATAATAATATTCGTAAAATTATTAAAGAATTTTTCAATAATTATAAATAGAATATTTTTACATGAAAAAAGAAAATGTTAAAAGTCCTATTAAGGCAACCCAAAACAATGAAAGTAGTTGGGTAGATGTACATGATGATGCACTTATGGTTAAGTTAGGTATTTTTCCTCCTATTGATACTCCAAAGGATTTAAGTGTTTGGACTAAAAGTAATCAGGAAAAGAAAATACTTAAAAGTGTTAGATGTAAAAATAAAATGCACTTTGGATGTCCTGTACAAAAACCTATTCCAGTACAGGATAAACTTATTATTCAATTAAAGAAAAATAAGCAATTCCCTTATACAACTTATTCTATTATTTGCTATATGCATCAAATTGGTAATATTCTTGACTTCTTTTGTCAACAGAGTAATAATACTAAAATTAATGTAGTAGCTAAATATACTTTTAATGGTAAAACATACTTGCCAAACGAACGACCCTTCTGGAAATAAATTATATGATTATAATGGTATTCTTGTAGAACCTCTATCTACCTTTATTTATGAAATAACAATAAATAAATATTGGAAAAATGGATATTGTCAATTAGGTAGAAAATTATATAAATCTGATAGATTACTTAATATAAGTAATAATAGTATAGTAATAAAATATAATGATTATACTATTGAAAAAGAAATATCTTTAATAGGGGTTCCTCAAGAATTCATAAATGAAATGAATTTACCCCTTTATATTTTTAAAAAAACTAAAAAATTAAAGAAACATGGACAACGAAATGGTACTTAAAGACAAGTTTACTGACTATGCTGGTGTAGAACATCAATTTGTAGTTGCAGTTAGAAAAGTAAATCTTAAAAATTATGATTCAGAATTTACTAATATAACATCATTTGATGATGACGATGAAGTTATAGGAGAAGTTAGAACGGGTTTACAGGTAGGTATAGCTATTTGTAATCCAGTTGATGAATATGATGAGAATACAGGTATATTAAAAGCGCTTGGTCGTGCTAAAAAAGCTGAGTGTTCTTTATATTCAACTTTTCCAGGTCAATTAGGTAAAGCTGTAATGCAAGCATATTTAGAGCAAGAAGTTCAGTATATCAAAAATAATCCTGATAAGTACATTAAAGGTTATAATGAAGCTAAAGAAAAATTTTTTAAGGCTAAAGAAATGGAAAAGCTAAAGAATAACCTTACTGACACTGAAAAAGAAATAATTGAAAATGTTAAAAAGAATCCTAATTTCTTAGATAATGTATATTCTTATTTAAGAT
>ERZ1034897.736-NODE-736-length-15073-cov-8.522107_pt1 | contig 15073 bp, 23 predicted proteins | sample MGYA00520629_ERZ1034897 | MGnify/ENA primary metagenome ERZ1034897 (study PRJEB33766, sample SAMN09781789) | gut metagenome | biome: gut microbiome | host: Homo sapiens | place: Madagascar | study: EMG produced TPA metagenomics assembly of the PRJNA485056 data set... | reverse complement strand
ATATAAATTTAACAGATTTACCTGCTTTGATAAGAGAAAATTCTATTAGACAAGAATTAAATAAAGCTTATAGAGAGTACAATAGTCAAAAAAATATCTTAGATGAGCAATTAAGCAGAGAAATAATTAGTCAAGAACAATATGATGCTGAATTAGAACAACAAAAGAAAATTTTAGATCAAACAAATGACGCTTTTTCTGTGTATACCACTTCAAGAATTAGTGCTCTAGATGCTACGGAATTAGCAACTTTAAGTGAAGAATAGTTTTCAACAATTTTACACAAGGTAAGTTAGGTTGAAAGAGAATATGGTATTGAGACTAATGAGCTTATAATCTTATTACAACAACTTAGAGGAGCTGAAGGAGAAAGGGCGGCACAACTTAGAAATCAAATAAAAATTATAGAAGAAAGAATTAATAAAGAAATTCAATATAAAAATTCTTTAAAAGCTACAGAAGAAGCTGTAAGATCTGGAATGGGTTTAACTAATTTGGTTAGTAGCATATCTTCTTATACTATGGCTCTTACTTCAGCTATTTCTATAGGAAAAATATTTATGGACGATACTGCTGATATGTCGTCAAAAATTGCTGCTCTTTCATCTATTTTTATGTTTACCTTAATGCCAGCTATTAAAGCTGTAACAGGAATTTTTTCTCTTGTAAAAAAGTTAAAAGCAGGAGAGGGGTTAGCTGTTGCTTTAGAAGGGTTATTAGGAGTAGGCGGAGGAGCAGCTTTAATAGCAGCACTTCCATATCTTATTGCTATTGCTACAGTATTAGGCACAATTTATGCTATTTATAAAGCACTTCATAAAGAAAGAGATAATTTAAAAGAAATACAAAAAAATATTTCTAATATATCTACTCAAATAGAAGAAGCAAAGAATAAATCAGAAGAGTTAAAAAATAGTATTTCTTCTTGGAAGGAAGCAAGAGATTCTATTGATAATTTAACAGAAGGAACACAGGCCTTTGTAGAAGCTTTGCAAAGTGCTAATGATTAGGCTTTAGCTTTATTACAAGATAATCCTGATTTATGGGAATATATGTATACAGATGAAAAAGGTAGAATATCTTTTAAAGAAGAAGGATTAGAAAAGGTTCAAAAAGATAATACTAGAGCTCTTAATAGTATGCAACGTATGAAGCTTGGAGCTCAACAAATAGAAACTAATCAAAAAATAAAAGCAAAAGCAGAAGAAATAGAAACTTGGACAGAAACTTCAAATAAAAATATAGTCTCTAAAGCTGGTAAACATTAGTATTTAAGTATAGTAAATTAGATTGCAAATACTTCAGGACAAGTTTCTGAAGAAGATGCTATAAAAACTTTAGGCAAAGAAAGATTTGAAAAATCTGCTGAAGAAATTAGAGAATACCTTACCTTAATTAATCAAAGAAATAAATAGTTAGATGAATATAGTTCTTTGATAGCCAATTCTTATTTATCAGATAATAATGATATTTTTGAATAGTCAAGTGAAGCAGAACAAAATTATATAAGTAAAAAAATATCTCGAAAATCTTAGAATCAAATAAAAGGTGCTACTAATCGTTTAAATGCCAAATATAAAAATGACGACGATCTTATAGAACATTTTAAAGAAATATATGGAGATAATATAGATACTTCTCAATTAACAAGAGAAAATATGCTTTCAGAATTAGCAAATGAAGAAGTATATTCTGGAGATGATATAAATAAACAAGTAGAAGACTTACAAAAAGCTGCCGAAGGTTTACAACAAGCGTCTAAAGATTTAGGATTATCTGAAAATACTTTATTACAAGCTGCTTCTGGAGATGTTTCGGAATTAGCAGATGTAGTTGGTACAACTTTGCCAAGTAAAATAAAAGATTTAAAAAAAGGCGTAGAAGATGCTTTAGGAGAAGATAATATAACTCCAGAAGTAGAAGATATCTTTAATAATTATGATCCCGCACAAGTAATAAATAATATTGTTTCGCAATCATCTGCTGCTTTTGATACTGCTTCTACTGCTATATACGATTTCTTAGATAACGGGGTTTTTTCAGATGAGCATATTGCAGCTTTAAAAGAAAAGTTTCAAGGAATATTTGATTTTTCTAATTTTGAAGACTTATCTACTTACGATAAAATTGAAGCAATAGGAGACGCTCAAGAAGCCGCTATCAAGAAATAGTAGGAAGCTATTGATGACTATAAAAAATCTTATCAATCTTTGTTTAATGAACAAATATCAAAAAGTCAAGCAGCTTTCGGTAAAGGTGATTTAGACCAAGTTAAAAAAATAAAATCTTCGATAGAGTCTATGCAAAAAACTTTAAATAATTTACCTACTCTTGAGGATCAATTAAAGACAAAAGAAGTTAAGAAAAATCTTGAAACTGCTGTTGCTCATTTAAAATCTTATGATAATGTTGCGGAAAAGGTTTCTAAAAAAGGTAAAATTGAAGCAAAGGATTTTGCAGCTGTACTTGATGCAATGCCAGAATTAGCAAGATATATGGAACTTAATATAGAAAAAGGTTACGCAAAGCTTAATTCAGAAGGCATGAAAAAATTTCAGAATTTTCAAAAAGAGAATAAATAGGCTGTTATAGAAAATTCTAAGACTTTATTAGACTAGATAACTAAAGAACAAGAATATTATGGAGCATTAGTAGATTATATAAATACGGCTAAAAATGCTGAAACTAATAGAAATAAGCAAAAAGTTCTTGAAATGTCTGACACTGTAAAAAAAGCATATGAATATTTTGGAGCAGAATTAGCGGAAGATTTATAGAAAAATTTTGATGAATAGACTAATGCTACAAATACAGCTCAAAGTCAAATTAATGACTCCAATCAAGCTGGACAAGCTGCACAAGAATAGGCTTAGAGAGCAGCCGACTCTTGGGATTCAGCTTTTCAAATTATAGCTGAAAGTAGTGCTACAAATATGAGAGCTGTTACTCATAATATGTTAACAGCTGGCACGTCAGATTTTGCTGGTGAAGGAGGTACATCTGTAGTACATTCCGTCAATGGTCAATCAACTAATTCTAAATATGAAGGCTGGAATGGCTCTAATGCCCAAAAAGATTATTCTAAGTAGTTAAATGCTTAGCAATTACAATTAAACTCAATGAAAGCTCGTTTTACAGACGCAAATTGGGCTAATAAAAAAATATTGGACTCAGACAAAGAGTTATATACATAGTTAACTGGTAAAACACTTGCAGATGATGCAGTTTATGGTGATGAAGTAGTTCAATCAGGATTAAATCAATTAAATGAAAATGAAAAAGCTGCTATGCTTTTAGGAGAACCGGGAAATACTCCTATTGGTGGTGGAAAAGGTAGTAAAGGAGGAAAATCTGACAACTCTAAAACCCCAGACCGTATAGACAAAAAAGAGTTAGAGCATTATACAGAAGTTAATAAACTCCTTGAAAGACAAGATGATTTACTTTCTGAACTTGATACACAAATATCTCGTACTTTTGGTTTAAAACAAATAGATGAATATGAAGAAAAGATAAAAGGTATTAATAAACAAATTGATTTATTAGACCGTAAAACAAAAGAGGCTAAAGGTTGGGTAAAACAAGACTTAGCTGATTTAAAAGAGTATCAAGATGAAATGAAATTCACTGGTTTAACTGACCTTATTAAAATAGATGATAAAAATAACATTGTAAATAAAGAAGAAGCATTAAAGACTATTACAGATGCTTATAATGATATAGTAAAACAATTTAATGCAAAAGTAGCAAAAGGTGAAAAAGAAAGTGATGATAATCCTTGGAAATTTAAGTTCTTTGGTAAATTAGTAACTCCTGAAGAGGCTGAAAAGGCATATAGTTATTTTTCTGACGTTTTAGGTAAAGTTGAAGAAGATTTAGATGTAGTTCACCAAAATGAATTGGATAGACTTGAAGCATTACGTAATAAAGCTGATGTAGTATTAGAGCAAGTAATGGTTCGTCTTAACACTTATAAAGATGTAAAAGGATTATACGATACCGCAAATGAATTAGGAAAGAAGATTGCGGAAGCCGTAGGTTCTTCTTTAGACCACGAATTAAAGAGTATTAAACTTGATTTAGGAGATATTACAACATATGGTAATATTAAAATAGCTAATAATCCATTGAACAGAAATCTTCAAGAAGTTAATGAAATAAGAGATACCTACAATAATCTTATTTCAAAAATGGATATGGGAGAAATCAGTACAGCTACTTTTAAAGATAAATTATAGGAAATATCTGATGAAGCAGGTAGTACCGCAGATACCTTATTAGGATACCTTGAACTTCTTGAAAATGGAGTTAAAAATGTTGTAGATGATGCTAAAGAAAGATTTGAGTCTTTCACTAGTCAACTTGAGCATAACTCTACAATACTCGATTCCGCAAAGGAAATAATGGAACTTGAAGGTTTAACTTATAAAACTTCTAAAGGCTATTCTACTATTGCTAAATTAAGCCAAGAACAAGTTAATTCTTCTATTGCTCAAGCAAAGCTAAATAAACAGTATTACGAAGAAATGCGAGACGCAGTCGATAAGGTAGAAACGGAATTAGCTAAAGCCACAGAAGGAACAGAGCAATATGATATTTTAAAAGCTAACAGAGATGCTTTATTGGAAGAAATGAATAGTGCTTAGGAAGCTATGCTATCTTCTGCTTAGGAAGCAATGAACGCTGCAAAAGATTTCTATACAACACAAATAGAAAAAGCCGCTTATGAATTTGGACAAGCTATTTCCGGAGATTTGGGATTAGACCTCTTAGCCCAAAAATATCAAGATTATACAACAATAGAAGAAGAATATTATGATAAAGTTAATGAAAGCTATCAAATAAATCAATGGAATTTAAAATTAGAAAAATTAATTGACGAAACTAAAACTTCTGCTCATGCAAAAGAATTAAAAAATCTTCAAGATGAAATTGAAATTCGTAAAGAAAACAATAAATTAAACCAATATGATGTTGCTATTTTAGAGAAAAAGCTTGCTATGTTACAAGCTCAATAGGCTCTTGAAGATGCTGAAAACGCAAAAAATTCTGTGCGTCTTGTAAGAGATGATTAGGGTAACTGGAACTATCAATTTACCGCAGACCAAGGTGCTATTGATGATGCTTAGTCACAATACAACCAAGCTATGAATGATTGGTATAATACTGCTAAAGATTAGGTTAAAAATATTTCAAACGAAATTGTTAATATGAAAAAGGAAGCTTCTGATGCTGTAAAAGAAATTTATGATGATTTAACTCTTACTTCTGAAGAGAGAGAATCTAAACTTGAAGAAATTCGTCAATATTACAATGAAAGAGCTAAATATTTATATGCAGAACAAAAAGAAGCTATAGCAGATATGAATGAAGCAGGAAGCATTTCAATAGATGATTTTTCTAATAATTATGCAGAAGATTTAATAGATATGACCGATAATTTAGAAAACTTTAAATCTAATTTTAAAAACTATTTTAACGATTGTGAAGATGCTCTTGATGATTACAATGATACTGTTGATGATATAGCAGATGAAAGTGGAACAAATTTTAAAGATTTAAAAACTACTATTGATGATGTATCTTCTTCGACAGAAAAGGTTCAAAAAGCAGGTGAAAGTGCGATTTCGTCTATGATGCGTCAAATTAATAGTATGATAGATTATACAAATCAATGGTCTTCTATGGCTGATGAAATTATACGTGCTTGTAATGCTTTAAATGATTATCAGAATATGGCTGCTGATAAAGCAAATGAACTTTCCGGCAATGTTCTCGGAACAGAAGATAAGGGAGAAGAAGATTATGCAAGAGAAGCATTAGCCGCTGCTCGCCAAGGAGATGCTACATTGGCATTTAAACAACTTGCTAACAGAGAATCAAAAACAGGAGAGAAAAATTCTGACTCGCTTGTTAACTTAATTAAAGCTGTATTGAGCGGAGATGTTACAGCAGAAGTTATCGCAGATTCTGTAGTAAGAGAAAAACGTAAAATAAGGGATAGTGAATTGAGTATGTTTGATACTGGTGGATATACAGGAGATTTTTAGTCTGCGGAAGGTAGATTGGCAGTTCTTCACTCAAAAGAATTGGTGCTTAATGCAGATGATACTAAAAATATCTTGACTGCTGTTGAAGGTATCAGAACATTATCGCCAACTTTACTTTCAACAATAGAAAAGGCTATAGACAACAATTCTTTAATCAGAACAGACTTAATTAATGGAATATCGGGAAAAGGAACTTCTGGAGGAGAAAAAGTAGTCCAGTAGACTGTTGCAATTAATGCTACTTTCCCTAACGTTTCAAATAGTTCTGAAATAGAAGAAGCCTTAAACAACTTAACTAATCAAGCTATCCAATATTCGACAAACGATTAAAAATATGTTATACTTAAATGAGAAGGTAAAAATAAAAGTATACCTTCTCATTTGGTATAAAAGAAAGGAGAAAATATTTTGGCTGTAGAACAATTAACGAATTAGATTTTAAAAGCTATAGAAATTGTAGCAGACAAGAAAATATCTGCCTTAAATTTTGATAAAACAATAGAAGCTAAAATTGTAAGTGTAGACAATCTTGATGAAGGAGAATATACAGTATCTTATGAAAACAATACTTTTACTGTTTATGCTCTTGATAGTTCTATAACTTATAATATAGGTAATTCAGTATATATAAAAGTTCAAAGTGGAGACTTATCAAAGCAAAAGACAATAATAGGAAAAGTAGATACAAGCAAAAGTGAATCTAATAATAATATTACATAGCAAATATCTGCGGTTGGGCCTACATGGAATTTATGGTATGCGGATTTTCCAGATAGTGGAGCTATAGCCTCTGGCAAAGGTGGAAGTGTATCAAGACAAGAAATAGTTTTATACTTAAATCCGCAGAAACCATCAGATAAAGAAAATACCGCTTTTAAAATGTATGCTAAAGAATATTAGACTTTTTAGCTTAGTGCCGACTTCCGCACAACTTTTAGAAGTACACATTCACAAGGTAATTATGGATTAAAGATTGACTTTTATAGTTCAGATCCAGATTAGGAAGAAGTTTCCTTTACTTTTGATATTTCAAATTTTTATGGAGACTTTTATAGTTTTACCACATGGTCAAATTAGTCCATAGTTCTTTAGGCTGTTGATAAAGGCTATTTAACAGGACTAAAAAAAATTACCTTATTTAAAGAAAACTTTGAACCAGATTTAGAAGATATTTATAGCGAAGAAGGAGTATCTCAAAAAGAAAATTTAGATGACAATATATTTGTATCTAATATTCAATTATAGTTTGTTGAAGTTATTGATTTAACTACTATTGATTATTATGTTTCTATAAAAGCTCCGTATGGCACTGAAATAAGCAATTCTACAATAACAGATACAGATTATTCTTTATATTTAAAACCTTTATTACTTTATTATGGAACAGAAATATTAGATGAAAAACGATGTGTAGTAAAATGGTACAAAAGAAGAGGACGCATATTAACTGGAGTAGATGGTTATGAAAGTACAGGTGGATGCGGATGGCAAGCAATTCCGCAGACCAATATAGGAACTGGAAAGTAGTTTGGTTGGCTTTTGTTTGGCACTAAATACGAACAAGTAAAATTTAAAGAAACCTATAAACTTGTAATTATTTATAACAAGGAAACAACTCTTGAAAAAGAAATTACAGTATATAACAAAAATGCAAAAATTAATTGGGATATTTTACAGCGTTCAACTCTTGATGGAAAAAATATAGAATTATATATAGCTGATTACAATAATCTACAGAAAGATGAAACATATGCTACTATTGATGAAAATAAATATATATGTAATTGGTATTTTCAACAACCAGACAAAACATATACATTACTTGAAGGCAATTCTCCGGTAATGTAGGTATCTGATTATTTATTGCAAACTTATTTGGACTTTTGGTGTGATATAAAAGATAAGACTTCAGAAGAAATAATTGCAACTTTATATTATCGTATAAAAAAAGCCAATATAGCAGAAGATTTAATCGTAGATTTTAATGTAACTCCAGAAGTTAGCACTTTTCGATATGATGTAAACGGAAACTATACAATAGAAGAAAGTGAAAAAAATAGAGGACTAGGATTTAATTTAACATGGGCTGAAGGTAGTGGTACTATTTATTCTGTACGATGGTATATGAAAGACGCAAATGGAGATATACATACTATTACAGAATTAGTAGAAAATAAATATCAACCAATAAATTCAATGATTGATACTATATGGATTGCAGATAGCACTACAAATCTTTTAAATTTTACTATTAAATCTCGTTATAAAAATAATTATGTAAATAATACAGTTTTGAATAACTTTTATAGACAGATAGATGAATCAATATGTAGCTTTAATTAGATATTGTGACTCCCAAGGAAAAGTTTATACTAATTCTTATAATGCTTATCAAAAGAAGAATAATAGTTATTTAACAATAGAAGTGTATAATGATGGAGTAAAAATGAAAGATGGATATACCATAAACTCATTTACCGCAAGCAATATTAATTTATCAGATACTTCTATGGCAAAAGTAAAATGTTTACAAAAAGGACAAAATATAGATTTAACAAAAGCAAGCTATGTAAAAGCAGAAATATCTATTCAAGACAATCAAAGAGCTAATTTATACCCTATTTTTAATATAGATATAGCTGATGATAGTATTGAATTACCATTTGTAGATATATCTAATATTGCTTCTTCTATTGCTTATACAGTATCAGGAGTCGCACCAAGTTTTAATAATACTCCTCTTAATTACTATTATAAAAATTATAAAATGAGTGGAAAAGATGTTAAAGTTATTACTTCAAATCTTTTATCTATAACCACAAAACAATAGTAGAATAATGAGAACAATACTGCGGAAACTCTTTATTATTTAACTCCTGTTTCTGAATTTTTGTTTAAAGAGTAGCAAATGGGATTGATATAGATACCGACCGCAGATGGTAATATATATCATTCTATTGTTATGAGTTTAAATGTTTACGGAAATGAAGCTATTAATGGTTGGGACGGAACTTCTATAAGATTAGATGAAAAGAATAATTATTTATTTGCTCCTGTTATAGGTGCAGGTAAGAAAGAAGCAGGAAATATTTTTACAGGAGTTGTTATGGGGCAAGCTCCTGAAGGAATGACTTCTACTCTTTTAACAGGCATTTATGGCTATGAAAGAGGTATTAATACTTTTGGTTTACTGGAAGATGGTAGAGCTTATTTTGGAGCATAGAGCACAGGAAGAATAACTATAGAAGGTAAAAAAGCTACTATATATGGCGGACGAAATGAAAATGAAGGCAATAATATGGTTATTCGTTTATCTGATTTAGCTGATGGTGGAGTATCTGCTTCAAATTAGAACAATGGTAAATCTACAAAGGCTATTGAGATACATGGAAATGCAAAATTAAATAATAATGTATTTTATGTAGACTATTCTGGATATTTAAAAGCTAATGCAGGAACAATTGCGGGTTGGACTATGGATTATGTAAAATCTGATGGAAGCACCAGTTCCGCAAGTATAGAATATTTAACTTCATCAACCTCAAAAATTACTGAATATATACCAAGAAATTCAACCACTTTATTAAGCGATGGTCGTGTTTATTGTAAATATTTAGATGCTTCAGAAAGAGGAATTATAGGTGGTTGGGTTTTTGCTCCTACGGTTGGAGTAAGTGGTACTGGTGAATTTACATCTAATGCTCTTGTTGCTACTAATGGTTATAGTATTTTAGACGGTAATGGTCATATAGGAACAACATATTTCGACATTTTTGCTGAAGGAGCAATGGGAGACGGGCCTTATAAGGTAACGAATCCACGAAAATTGACAGAAGATTTAACTGTTACAAAAGTAAAAGAAAATTTTGTTATAGGCAGATTAGGTTTTGTTACAGGAAACGATGGAGCTGGTAATACCGCAAATGTAGGACTGCAAGCTGCAAAAGGTCATGGTATTGTATTTGAGTCAGGAAACAATATGAGATTTTCTACTAAAATACACGATTATGGTAGTACAGGAGATGATAGTTAGGAAGAAGAAGCTTATGGAAAATTTTTCTTAGACTGTCCCGCAGAGAATTAGTTTGGAGTTTATGCACGTTTTGCTTAATAGGAGGAAATTAAGATGAAATTAAAAAATGATGATATTTATATTACTTATAAAAAATTAATAGAATTAATAGATACATAGAAAGAAAATTTCAATGTAAAATTAACATTTTCAATAGTGAAATTACTAAGAAATTTAATTAATCCTTATGAAGTCATAGAAGAAAATAAAAAAATTATAATGGATAAAGCTGGTATAATAAATGCAGATAATACTGATTATACAGAAGATAGTAAGCAAGAAATAGTCAGACAATTAACAGAGTTAGGGAAAATAGAACAAGAGGTAGAAGATATAAAAATTAATTTATCAGATTTAAAAGATGTTTCTTTATCTCTTGAAACTATGAATATTCTTTATCCATTTATTAACGAGGACGCGTAATCCTCGTTTTTTCTTTTTTGGGCAAAAGACTGCCAAAAGCATTAATAAATTTTTAAAATAAATTAGAAGATTAAAGAAAGGAGGATTAGAGATGTTATATCCACCAATTTTAGATAAATCGTTACCTCCTTTTTTGGTATCTGAGTCTCTTAATGTATATTTTAATTTGTCAAATATTAGTAAATTAAGTGAATTAAAACATTATTAGGTGAGAATATCAAGATAGGATAACTATAAAAATTTGGTAAAATCAACGATATTTCCAGATTAGATTATTTATAAAGATATTGGTCGAATTGTTCCTGTATCTGGAATTTCAAATAGATATTATATAACAATAGATAAATCAGATTTAAATGAGACTTTGCAAGCTGGAGTTATATATAAAATATAGATGCGATTTGGGTCAGAAGAATTTGTTACATCTATGGCGGATTTTAGTTCATGGAAAAACGAATAGATTAAGAAAAATCAGTTTAGTGAATGGTCAACCGCAACTATTATTAAAGGAATAAGTTCTCCTTCTATTGCTTTTGTTAATACTACTTCTCAAAGTGGAAATAGTACATTAAATCAAGCAATAGAATTAACAACAACTCCTTTGTTTTAGGCTCAATATAAAACAAATGAAACAGACAAAGAGTTTCTTGAAAAATATAAATTTGATTTATATTATAATGATGAGAAATTATATAGTTCTGACTGGATAACTTATAACGCAAATGATAATGGAATTTGTAGTTATCGTTTTAAACAAGATTTGGAAAATAATAAAAGTTATGTAGTAAAATTTGCAACAAGAACTATAAATGGATACGAACCTGCAGAAGTTAGTTATGCTTTTTAGTGTCAAGCTTATACCATTCCAGAAATTTCTAAATTCATTATTTCATGTAGTAAAAATTCTGAAAATGGTTGTATAAAATTATATGGTACAGTTAACGACGCAACAATAGGTATAGAAGATAAAGTAGTATTTACTGGAAGTTATGTTATTTCTCGTACAGATGAAAAAAGCAATTTTTCTATATGGGAAGATATAAAGTATTTTTCTTGGATAGATAAAACTTTTCGTGAAGCCAAAATAGATTTATTTTATACTGACTATCTTATTGAAAGTGGTATACAATATAAATACGCTTTTTAGAAAGTTTATAGTACAGGATATAGAACTCAAAAAATAACCACAGATGGTTATATTTCAGTAGATTTTGAATATGGTTTTTTAGTATCAGGAGATAAACAATTAAAATTAAAATTTGACAATAAGATGTCATCTTTTAAACATAGTATTATTAGTTCAAAATTAGATACTATAGGCTCTAAATATGCTACAGTTAATTATAATGGATATGCAAATTATGCAGAATTTCCTATTACAGGACTCGTATCATTGCATATGGACGAAGAAAATACATTTTTTACTTATAAGCCAGAAAAAGGTTATTATTATGGAGATGAGTTAGTAATTCCTTCTCGTAAGATGGAAATAGACGAAAACGAGTATCGTGCCGGAGCCGCCAACCGCACGCTTTATTATTCTTCTTTTGATAATAATTTTACTTATGATAATATTTTTATAGAGAGAAAATTTAGAGAAAAAGTTGAAGAATTTTTGAATAATAAAGAATATAAATTATTTAAGTCTCCGACAGAGGGTAATATCATAATAGCTTTAACTAATGTATCTTGGACTCCAAATGAAACATTGGGTAGAGCTATATATAGCTTTTCTTCTACTGCTTATGAAGTTGCAGAAAATACTATTGAAAATATAAAAAAATATGGTATTTCTGATGTAGGGTCTTATTCAAATGTAGGAGAAAATGAATATAAATATGTTGTAGGACAAGAAGCGGGGTATTTTACTGCCGATTAGAATATATTTAATACAATAAAAGAGAAACAAAATAATTCTATTGCTTCTGATACAGGTGACTATGTATATGTATTTGATAGCCTAGAAAGTTTAAGTGTTGAAATATATCCTTTACAAAGTATACAAAGTCAAATTTTGGCTAAAAAAGGTGAAAAATCTGAATTATAGATGGAGCAAGACTTTAAAAATAATTATTCTTTAAATGCAGACGCCATAGAACAATTAGAACAAGAGATAGAAAAACTAGAGAAATTAGAAGAAAAAATTTTGTCAGTCTCTTTAAATAATTATTAGCTTGTTTTAAAAATAGATGGACAACAAATTTATGCAAAAGGAAAAATAGAATTTGACTCTGATGAAATATAGAGTGAATTAAAAGTGCTTAACGATATTCCTGTAATTATAAATTATGTTGCTAAAAATACAATAAAGGCTAACGACGAAAAAATTCCTAAAGCGTTATATGAATTTAAGGGATATGGTTAGCTTTATGGAGTTTTTACTCAAAATTTAAATAATCAAGATTTTTATAATCCAGAATTAACAGATGTAAAGTATGAGAGATAGACTCAAGTACCATACTTAGTACTAGATAATAAAGGAAAATTATATTCAACATAGAACATATTAGATAAAAATAATAATCTTTTAATTCCTGTTCCAATGTATAATACTTTAGACATAAGAGATATTATAATGGAAAAAACCTTAAAAGACATGAGTGCGGAATATAATACAGAATTCATTTTTACTCCAAAAACAATGTATAATATTGTTTCAAAAAGTAAAAATTATATTGCTAATTTATAGAATATAGGTAGCATTGAAATAGAAGCACCTGTAGGAACAAAATTATTATTAATAGGTAAAAAAAGAAGTTAGATAATATAGATTGGTAAAACTGGTAGAATAGTTTTAGATGGTTTAAATCAAGATATTAATAATGGTATTCAACTTTTACAAAATACATGGGCTATTATTAATTATAAATGTAGTGTAATTGTTACTGAAATGGAAAGTATAACAGAAGGAGGTTAGTAAGATGTATGAATACTTAAATGATGCAGAATTCTTAAAAGAATTTGATGCCACAAAACTTCGTACTTCTTATGCGGAAATCGAATTGTTAGATTTTAACACTGAACTTCCTATTACTTCTATTCACGGTATAGTGTCATCAGGAACAGTAACCATAGATGCTAAATCTGGCGTCCGCCGCACTATATAGCTATCCATGAGAGTTAATCAAGAAATTAATAAAATAGAAAATGTAGACAATCTTATTTCTATCAAAAGAAAGATAAAAATAAGGGTTGGCTTTAAAAATTATTTAACAGATTATATAGATAAATATGGAGAAATAATATGGTTTCCGTGCGGCGTTTATGTTATATCCAGCGCATAGTTATCGAGAGGAACCAATGGCTGGACTTTGACGGTCTCCGCAAAGGATAAGATGGTATTATTAAATGGTTTTTTAGGTGGAACTTTTCCTGCTTCTGTTACTTTACATGAACGATATGAATATGACTACACAGGAGATAATAAAATTACTAAAATTACTTATCCTACTATTGTTTAGATAATACAAGAAATGGTTAATCATTATGGACAAGAGGCAAATGATAAGATAATTATTAATGATTTAGATACAACCGCAAAATTGTAGATAAAATATACTGGTGAAGAACCAATATATTTTAACGACTCTCATTCTCATTTTAGTTTTACAGAAGATACTGAACATACAGTTAGATATGATATTAATGATGATGTAGGATACGAACCTACGGATTTTACCTACCCCGGCAAGCTCATAATGAGTGCAGGAGATACTGTTACTTCTGCTCTTGATAAAATTAAACAAGTATTGGGTAATTATGAATATTTTTATGATTTAGACGGCAATTTTATTTTTCAAGAATAGAAGAATTATTTAAATAATCAAGGTGATTTAGCTTCTGTTAGCCTTGAAAATTATACTAAAGAACATTCTAATGGTAAATATGAATATGCATTAACAGATTTGGGGACGGTGTCATCTATACAATTATCTCCAAAGTATGAAAATTTAAAGAATGATTTTATTGTTTGGGGGACAAGACAAAGTTCAACTACTTCCGCAAAATTTCCAATATGTTATCATTTAGCTATTGATAAAAAACCAGAGATAGATAAAGCCGGAAAATATATGTGGGAGATTACAGATAATAATAAATTTATAGTAAGATATGATTACAATAATATTTCTTCTGATTATAAAGTAGATGGTTATAATACTCGACTAATAGGAAAACCTTGTAATGTATGGCAAGAAGAGCTTTACCGCAGAGCTCTTGAAGGTTAGGTAAATGCAGATTATCAAGATGGATATTATAATACAGAACTTTTAGGATTTTGGAGAAACGTGTTTGACACTTCCAATGAAATTTGGTATAATAAATACAAAGGTTATAATCCTGATGTATTTGAAAATCCAAAAAATATCGACTATTGGCTTGACTTTATAGATGATGGAACTGAGATTTCTAAATATTCTATATCTGCTATTGGAAGAAGAACAAAAGCAAAAGTAGATGATAAGATAACTGCAGTATATAATAATAAAGTTAAAGATATTATTTTTATACCAAGTGATTATAAAGAAGA
>ERZ1034897.734-NODE-734-length-15093-cov-11.726360_pt1 | contig 15093 bp, 15 predicted proteins | sample MGYA00520629_ERZ1034897 | MGnify/ENA primary metagenome ERZ1034897 (study PRJEB33766, sample SAMN09781789) | gut metagenome | biome: gut microbiome | host: Homo sapiens | place: Madagascar | study: EMG produced TPA metagenomics assembly of the PRJNA485056 data... | reverse complement strand
CAAATCCAGCGCTGCCTGGCACGTGCCCCAATGTTGCTCCGGGCATAGTTCCAGATAAACGCTTTTGCATAGCTTTATTGTACCAAAAACCCCCTTTTTCGTAAAGGGGTTTTGTTCAGAAAGTTGCACAGATTTTTAGAATCGTTGTGTGCATTTTGACCATAGTGACGAACCAGGCGGATTTTAGGGTGTTTTGCAGTACGATTTATGGGATATCGTTCCATATCGCGGAATTTTTCAGGAAATTTCCGTCACGGTCAGCACATCCCCTGCCACGGTGAATTTTACGTTATTGCCCCCAAAATCCAGCGCGTACACCCGCTCCGGGTCGTGCTGGTAGGCGGGGCGGGGGTCGTTCTTCAGCACGCCCAACAGGGCGGTGCGCTTTCCCTCCGGCACTTTGCACAAAAGGGTGTCGGGGCATTCCACTTGCAGGGCATACTCTTTCGTCGTGTCGGTAAAGCCGCCGCGGGCGTCGGGGTGGGCGTCCACATAGGGCAGGTAGGGTTTGATGTCGAAAATCGGCGTGCCGTCCAAAAGGTCCGCGCCGCGCACGATCAGCTCGCCGTTCTCGACACCCGCCAGCTCAACGCAGGACAGGCCCAGGGCGTTGGGGCGGTAGGGGCTGCGTGTGGCGAACACGCCCCGCCGCTCGTTGCCGCCCAAGCGCGGCGGGCGCACGGTGGGCCGCCAGCTTTTGCCCGCAGCGTACTCGGCCGCCACGGTGGAAAACTGCCAGATGAGCCAAAGCCGGTCGTAGCCCTCGATGCCCACAAGGGCGTTGGGGTCGCGGTATTCCGGCTCGAACACGATGCGGGCCGTCAGTTCCGGCACCAGTCCGCTCTGCCGTGGTATGCCGAATTTATCGGCAAAATCCGTGTGGATGGTTGCGATGGGATGAATTGTGTAGTCCATGGTAACATTTGCCCCCTTGTTACCGTCTATTATATAGGAAAGAGAGGGAAAAGGGAAGTAGGGCGGCCAGTCCTCTGGCCGCCGCGGGGCATTGCGGCAGCCGCCTGCCGGGCGATTGTGGGGCGGCCTGCCCCCAGGCCGCCGCGGCGGGGTGAGGGCACCCCGCCCTACGGTTCCAGGGAAAGGGGCATCTACCGTACCCTTGCGGGCCGGATATGCCCGGCCCCTACATATGCTTCGCAAACTTTTTACAACTCCCATCTTCCACTTTTCGTCGAAATATGGTACAATCTGTTGTATACTGCTATAAGGAGGTGTGCGCTTGGCACCTATCATCCATACAGAGAAACTGCGCAAGGTCTATGTCGTCGGCAAAGAGCGCGTTGTAGCGCTGAATAACGTCGACTTATCAATAGAAAAAGGCGAGTTCTGCTGTATCGTCGGCCAATCCGGCAGCGGCAAATCCACGCTGCTGAACCAGCTGGCCGGGCTGGAAAAGCCAACATCCGGCAAGGTCTACATAGGCAAACACGAGATCAGCAAAATGACCGAGAACGAGCTGGCCGCGTTCCGCCAGCAGCATTTGGGGTTCATCTTCCAGAGCTACAACCTGCTGCCCACGATGACGGCGGCGGAGAATGTGGCCCTGCCGCTGATGTTCAAGGGCGTGGGCAAGAAGACCCGCCTGACCAAGGCCCGCAGGGAGCTGAAAGCCATGGGGCTTTTGGGCCGCGCCAACCATCTGCCCACTGAAATGAGCGGCGGCCAGCAGCAGCGTGTCGGCATTGCCCGCGCGTTCGTCAGCAGCCCCAAGGTCATTTTTGCCGACGAACCCACCGGCAACCTGGATTCCCGCACGAGCAAGCAGGTGTTGTACCGGATGCTGGAAATGTCCAAAACCAGCCATGTAACGTTTGTTATGGTCACGCATGAGCCGGAACTGGCCGAATGTGCCGACCGCATTGTGACGATTTTGGACGGCAAGATCTGTTCCAATGTCGTGCAGGACGAGGAAACAAAGAAGAAAAACCGCGACGCGCTTTTCGCCGATCTGAATGGGGATCTGGATATCGGGGGAGAAGCGGCGAAGGAACAAAACGAAAAGATAAAAGATAATAGATAAAAGATAATAAAAAATGTGGAGTTTTGGCCCTTGGGCCAAAACAAAACCGTAGGGGCGGATTCCATATCCGCCCGTGACGTTGTCCGCAGTTGCACGGGCTCATATAGAATGCATTTCTACGACAGCAGAGTAATTTTAAGCGGTGCGCAGCGCCGCGAACCACCTATTTTATTATCTATTATCTTTTATCTATTATCTAAACAAACCGGAGGTCAATACATATCATGAAACGCCTATTCTCCCTGCTTACCGCTTTTGTACTGGCGGCGGCTTTGTGCGCGCCGGTGCTGGCAGACGATACAACGAACGCTACACCTGACCCCACCCCCACGCCGACGGCAACCATCGATGCGACCAACTCGGACGGTGTCTATGTCTCCGCCTACACCGTCACCGATACGGCAGGCAATGAAATTTCGACCATTGAGGTCGGCGACCGCATCAACATCGTGTTAAAGGTCGTGGACCACGCTTCGGCCCGCTACTGCGTCAAGCCGGAGGAAATCTCCACCCGCATCAACTCGGCGGTGTTCACCTACACCGGCATCGGCGAGATCGGCCAGCTGTTTGACAACAACGACGACCCCAACGCCACCCGCCTGCAAAATGTCCGCAACGGCTCGGCCAGCCCCGAGGAAATCACCGCGAACGCGCAGTATCATTATTACAGCTACGTCATTTTGTTCCGTGACGTCATCTACAACGGCGGCGGAAATACCCTGCCCATCAACCTTTCCTATCTCGATACCTCGAAGCCGCTGCAGCAGTTCAGCGTGACGCTGGGCCAGTGCGTGGACAAAGACCAGACCACCTCGCCCAATTTGCTGGTGCGCACGTCCAGCTATGGCGACCAGGTCACGGCAGGCACCGAATTCCCGCTGTCCCTGGGCATCTACGCCACCGACGGCAGCGAGGATCTGAGCGACGTTATCGTCTCGCTGACCCTGCCCGAGAATATCTCGCTGAGCAGCGGCAGCCTGTCCCTGTATGTGGGCGATATCTCCCCCAAGCAGATGCGGGATATCACCTTCCAGGTCATGCCGTCGGCGGGCTTTACCGGCACGGTGGCCGACATTACCGTCAACATGAGCGGCACCGGCGTTATCACCGGCAAGGCCGTGACCGGCACAACGACCATCTCCGTGCCTATCAGCCAGCCCAACCGCTTTGAGGTCGGCCAGCTGGAACTGTCCAGCGATACGATCTATGTCGGTGACACCGGCAGCGTCACCCTTTCTTACGTCAACAAGGGCAAAAACCCTGTCTCCAACCTGGAGGCCCGCCTGACCGGCACCAATCTGGGCGCGGGCAGCTACCAGTACCTCGGCAACCTGAACGCCGGCACCGAGGGCAGCGTGGATTTTGACATTGCCCCCGACGCCGCGGGCACCGTGTCCGGCGTTATCACGCTGAACTATGAGGATGCCTCCGGCAACCCGCAGACCGTCTCCAAGGACTTTTCCGTCAGCGCCGAGGAGATGAACATGGACGACTTCAACAATGATCCGTCGATGGACGATATGCAGCCCGAGCAGACCGGCATGCCGGTGTGGGCGTGGGTGCTCATCGGCGTATGCGGCGCGGTAGTCATTGTGGTGATTATCGTAGTTGTGGTTCGCAAGCGCAAGAAGGCCAAGGCGCTGGCCGCACTGGAAGCAGAGGACAGCGATGAAGATCTCTGATGAAATCAGCCTGTCGGCGCGCAACCTGCTGCGCCGCAAGGGCCGCACGGCGCTTACGCTCGTCGGCGTCGTCATCGGCACCTGCATGGTCGTGCTGATGATCTCGCTGGGCATCGCCCAGACCAAAACGAATGAAGAAATGCTGCAGAGCTGGGGCGACCTGACCCAGGTGCAGATCTACGGCTACGGCATGATGATGAGCAGCGACGGCAAGCCGCTGTATCTGGACGATGCCGCGATCGCCAACATCAAGCAGATCCCCCATGTGGCGGCGGCCACGCCCTACGCCCAGGCCTACAACCTGGAAGGTGAAATTACAGCCGGGCGCAATGGCCGCTATACGTCCGATATTTACAATCTGATCGGCATTGACCCCACGGCCTTGGAGCCGATGGGCTTTGCCCTGCAAAGCGGCAGCTGGCCGGCCAACACCCCCGCCAGCGAGAAGGCCACCAAGCTGCAAGTGCTGGTGGGCAGTTCCACCGGGTACAATTTTCAGGATTCCCGCAAGAGCTCCAACAGCCCCAAGCGCTACCGTTACGAGGGCCAGACCGACGCCAACGGTAAAGAGCTGCCGCCCTTTGTGGACATCGACAAGGACAAGATGACCCTGACCATCAAGACCGGCGAAGGCTCCACCGAAAAGAGCCGCAGCTGGGAATTGGAGGTCGTGGGCGTTCTGGAGCCGGACGGTGCCAAGGGCTACTGGACCCAGAGCGGTATCGTGCTGCGCATCCAGGACATGAAGATGCTGCAAAAGCTCTACAATGACATGACCAAGACCAAGGAGGAGAGCAAGAGCTACGACCAGGTCTATGTCAAGGTCGATGACCTCTCCTATGTGACGGATGTGGAAAACGCCATCCATGAGCTGGGGTTCACCAACACCTACTCGATGAACCAGCAGCGCGAGGAGATGCAGAAGCAGGTCATGAAGAGCCAGATGATCTTTGGCGGCATTGCGGCGGTCTCGCTGCTGGTGGCGGCCATCAACATCATCAACACCATGACAATGGCCATCTATGAGCGCACCCGTGAGATCGGCGTCATGAAGGTTCTGGGCTGCGAACTGGGCAACATCCGCACGATGTTCTTGCTCGAAAGCTCGACCATCGGCTTCATCGGCGGCCTGATTGGGCTGGGCATCAGTCTGATCGCCAGCTTTGTTTTGAACAACCTGTCCACACTGGGGCAGGGGCTGGACCTGTCCGGCCTGATGGGCGGCGGCTACTACATGGGCGGCGGCGGTGGAACGATTTCCATTATCCCGCCCTGGCTGATGCTGGCAGCGCTGGTTTTCGCCACGCTGGTGGGCCTGGTGGCCGGCATCCTGCCCGCAAATAAGGCGGTCAAGATCAGCGCCCTGGAAGCGATACGCCACGAATAAAAAAGCATCCCGCACAGAAACTGTGCGGGATTTTTGTATACAACGGTTTTTTAACAACAAATTGGACTTTTCCACCGCAGGTTCCCACAACCAAAGGAAGTTTTCAACATTTTCCACAGGAAAAGTAGGGTGCATATGGGTTTTCCACCGAGTTTTGACCGCGTTCTATGCGATACATCGTTGTTTTATGGTTTTCAACAGTTTTCCCGAGTTTTCCACGATAAAAGTGCAAAAAACATGTGGAAAACCCAATTTGCGGTGGAAAAATCATACCAATAGGGGATAAGCGACCGGGCATGTCTATATATTGTTAATAATTGGGGATTTTGACCCTAATGTATACCCGGTTGTGGGTGGTGGAAAAATAAGAGTTTTCAACACGGTTGTGGAAAACGGTGTGGAAAGTAGGGAAGTTGTCCACAATCAGGCGCGGGCAAAGCCCCTCCGCCTTGCCACCCACCAAAAAAAGCAGCCCGGCTTTACAGTCAGGCTGCTTTTTCAACAATTTCGTTTAAAACTCGATCTTACCAAACGCGAAATCGTCACCGTCGTGGATGCGCTCGGTGGTTTTGGGGGCCATCGGCTTGGCATCCGGGTCACGCGGGCGGTCGGCAAAGTCGCGGGCGGGCACACTGGAACGCGGGCCGCCGTAGCGCGGGCCACGGTCGCCGCGATTGCCGCGGTAGCCGCCGCGCCCGCCATCACGGCCGTCACGGCCGCTGCGGGGGCCTCTGGGGCCGTTTCCGCGGTAGCCACGGTTTCCATCATGGCGGGGGCCACGACCGCCGTCACGGCGGCCGCCGCGCTGGTTGCGGGCGTTATCGCGATCGGGCAGGTTGCTGGCGTTGGGGTCGGTGGAGTAAAGCACCACATGGCGGGCCGGGCCTTCGCCCTTGCTCTCGCTGCGCACGCCCTCGATATCGGCGATGGCGGTGTGGATGATGTGGCGCTCGTAGGGGTTCATCGGCTCCATCTCGTAGTAGCAGCCGGTGCGGATGACACGGTCTGCAATGCGCTTGGCAAGGGCAGAGAGGTCGTCCTCGCGCTTGTTGCGGTAGCCGCCGACATCCAGGCCCAGCTTGATATAGGGGCCTTCCATGCGGTTCACAACGAGGCTGGCGAGGTAGGACAGGCTCTCCATCGTCTCACCGCGACGGCCGATGAGTGCGCCCATGTGCTCGCCGGAGACTTTCAGGATGGTGGCAGCGCCCTTCTTGACGGCGGTGAAGCTGAAGTTTTCCACACCCATCAGGTTGAAGATGGGAGTCAGGTAGTCAACCGCAGCCTGCAGGCGCGGGTCAGCGGCGATATCGAGAGGGATCTCAACATCGTCCTCGGCAACCGGGGCCAGCTCGGCGGCCTCGACCATATCCTCAACGACTGCTTTCTCGATTTCGGGGGCGGTCTCGTCGGAGATTTCAACAACTTCTGCCGGCTTGGTGGAAACTTCGGCAGGCTTTTCCTCAGCAGCCGGGGCCGGGGCGGCCTCGGGTTCCTCGACCTTTACCAGAACCTTGGCAGGGATGGTTTTGAACAGCTTGCGGGTGGGAAATTCCAGCACTTCATAGCTGACATTGATATCGTCACGGTCAACGCCCAGGGCTTCGCAGGCGGCCTGCACGGCGGCTTCAACGGTCTTGGCGCTCATTTCCATACTGCGCATAATGGGGGACCTCCTTCTTAGTTATAGCATAGCCACAGCTTTTCGTAGGGGGCGGATTCTATATCCGCCCGTGCAGTTTTCCCCTGCATAGCGGGCGCATAGGGAATGCGCCCCTACGATTGCGCGGCGTCTTTTCTTAGTCTTTGTTCAGCGGGGTGGTGCGCTCGTCTTTGTAGAGTTTGGCTTCCAGCTGGCGGGCACGTTCCAGGCGCAGCTTGTTGGCCTCGCCCAGGGTAACTTCCTTCTCGACCTGCTTGCCGTTCTGTTCGACCGTGACGGTGCGCTTCTTCTTACGCTCGGCACGCTTGGCGGCCAGCTCGGCCTCATACTGGGCCTTGAACTTCTCGGGGCTGTAGATCTTGTAGGTGATATAGGACTGGCCGATCTGCAGCAGGTTGGACACGCCGTAGTACAGCGAGAAGCCGACCGGGGCGTTAAAGCAGAAGGTGACGAACATCAGGTTCATGACCAGCATCATGACCTTCATGCTGCCCTGCATCTGGGCATCCATACCGGAGAGCTTCTGGGTGACGAAGTAGCTGATGAACATCGTGACCGCTGCGATGGCGGGGAAGATGGCGATGGGCACCAGGCGGAAGCCGGGGATATCGCACATATCCATGCCGAAGAAGCTGGTGTTAAAGTTTTGGATCTCAGAAACCACGCTGGCGGGGATGATGGACGGGTCGATCACAGCGCCGTTGTGGATGGCCTGGATCAGCGCGGTCTGCATCGTGGACGCATTGGTGGTTGCCAGGCCGATGGCCTCGCACGCAGCCTTGACGGCGGTGTTATCGACACCGAAGATGTAGTGTACGGGGTAGTACACAACGCCCAGGAAGCCGAACAGCACCAGCATCGTCAGCAGCATGGGCAGGCAGCCGCCCATGGGGTTAAAGCCGTGCTCCTGCTGGAGCTTCATCAGCTCCTCCTGCTGTTTCTGGGGGTCGTTTTTGTACTTCTGCTGGATCTCATTCATCAGCGGCTGAAAAACAGCCATCTTTGCCGAGGATTTCTGCTGATGGATGCTCAGGGGGAAGAGCAGCAGCTTGAGGAGTAGGGTGGCAACGACCATCGTTACCGCGTAGTTGCCGATGAAGCTGTACAGGATCTTCACCAGCGGGCCAATCAATATGGCCAGGAAGTACATAAAGTTCATAGCCTTTCCTTCTGCCCCGTCTGCGCCCGGGACCATTATTTTTATGTAGGTCTCTGCTGCGCAGTGCAAAGACATGAGAAGCGAAGAAATTAGATAATAGATAAAAGATAATAAATAATAGAAAATGTGGAGTTTTGGCCCTGATGGGCCAAAACAGAACGTAGGGGCGGATTCCATATCCGCCCGCGGTACCTGCCGTAAGCTGCACGGGTGGCAGATAATTTTTGAGCGGAGCGCAGCGACGCGATCCACCATTTTTATTATCTTTTATCTATTATTTTTTATCTTTTGTCAGCCTGCGTTCCGGGCTGACCCACCTCCCCTTCGGGGGTACCGGGTCATAGCCGAATTTCGCAAACGGCTGGCAGCGCAAAAGCCGCCAGGTGGTCAAAAGCAGACCTTTGACCAGGCCGTGGGTGGCCAGCGCCTGCATGGCGTACTCGCTGCAGGTGGGCACAAAGCGGCAGTGGTGCCCGAGGTGTGGGCTGATATACCGCTTGTAGCCGCGCAAAAGTTTGATGAGAAAGCGTGTGATCATTCGGCAGCCGGCACGGCGGGGGCGGCCTTATCGGGCAGACCCGCCTTGGTGAAGAGCTTGCCCAGCGTTTTGCTCAGCTGGGTGCTTTTTAAGCGCGGGGTCTGGCCGCGGGCTACGAGTATTATATCATATCCGCCGATATTTTGCGACAAGTGTTCGGCCAGGGCGGCGCGCATAACGCGGCGGGCGCGGTTGCGCTGCACGGCATGGCCGACCTTTTTGGTTGCGGTCAGCCCGATGCGGGTATAGCCCACCCGGTTTTTAGCCACGTACAAAACGCAGTGCGGATGCACATAGCTTTTGCCCCGGCCATACACCCGGTTGAACTGCCAGTTTTTATCTAAAGTGCGGTAACGCATAGTAGTATCCTCCCAAGGCTTCTCCCTCGGGAGAAGCTGCCGCCCGCAGGCGGCTGATGAGGGCAAACCTTTCGGTCAAAACCCATTTGCGGGAAATTTCCGGAAGGTTTTCCCTCATCCGTCCGTGGTCGGGGCCACGGACACCTTCCCCAAGGGGAAGGCATTCCTACACATATATTATAATGAATCCCGGCTTCTGTAAAGCCATATTTGAAAAAAGGGCTGCCGATTTTACAATCAGCAACCCTTTTGTTCACTTAATTCTCTGAAGTTATCAGACAGTCAGGCTCTTACGGCCCTTCGCACGGCGGCGGGCGATGACCTTGCGGCCATTCTTGGTAGCCATGCGGTTCAGGAAACCGTGGACGCGGCTGCGCTGACGCTTCTTGGGCTGGAAAGTACGCTTCATTTTTCATTCCTCCTGTTGAAATCCCGGTATGGGCTGTTTGCTCAGGGCTTCGCCCATACACTGGGGCAGCCTTGCAGAGTTAGATTATACGCGATAAACCACCCATTTGTCAAGAGGTTTTGGGCAGAATTTTTCGCTCCCGCGTCAAAGAATTGCTGCTACAAAGAGTTATCCACTACATTTTGTACTATTTACTGTTGAAAAACGCAGTTCTTGTGGAAAACTTTCCAGCAAAAAAATTTACCGTCCGCCGCGCTTAAAATTTTCAACAATTCCGCCTTACAAAAAAGTTTCTACTTTATTATATATAGCTGTTGTTTAAAACCGGATTTTGTGGTATACTGTATTCAGTATTTTTGCGCCCTGTTTTCCGCACAGGGCGTTCCATCATAAACAGGAAGTGGGGAGTATCGACATTCATGGATTCCATCAATGAGGTATTGGAAGCGGTCAAGGCCTACTGCAAGGAAAAGACCTCGGACGCTACCTACGCATTTTACATCAAGGATATCAAAGCCGTGAGCTTTGAAAATTCCAACACCATCACGCTGGAACTGCGCAGTGAATTTGTGATGAAGATCGTATCCGATCGCTACACGGCGCTGCTGAAAGAAGCGTTCAAGGCCATTCTCGGCTTTGATGTGGAAATTCTCTATGTGGCGGCCCCGCCGGAGGACGGCGAGAAGGCCGATGGCAGTGCGGACCAGCGGGACGAGAAATCGCTGCCCAGCGGCCGGTATGATTTCACCTTTGAGAATTTCATCAAGGGACCGTCGAACCAGTTTGCGTTTGCGGCCGCGCAGGCCGTGGCGGCGAACCCTTCCGGCGCGTACAACCCGCTGTTCATCTATGGGCCGTCAGGCCTGGGCAAGACCCATCTTTTGAACGCCATCCAGTTTGAGATCAAGAAAAATCACCCGGATTTCAACATCGTTTACGTGGATTGTGAAATGTTCACCAACGAGACGATTTCCGCCATCAAGACGGCGACGATGGAGCAGTTCCGTCAGAAATACCGCAAGGCGGATGTGCTGCTCATCGACGACATCCAGTTCCTGGCCGGCAAGGAGAGCACGCAGGAGGAGTTTTTCCACACCTTCAACACGCTGCACAACGATGGCCGGCAAATCGTCATCGCGTCGGACCGCCCGGCGAAGGAGATCAAATCGCTGGAGGAGCGTCTGCGCACCCGGTTTGAGTGGGGCCTGACCGCCGACATTCAGCCGCCGGATTTTGAGACCCGTGTCGCCATCGTCAAACGCAAAGCCGAGCTGCTCAATCTTGACCTGCCCAACGATGTGGCCGAGTACATTGCAAATCACTTGAAGCAGAACATCCGCCAGCTGGAGGGCGCGGTCAAGAAACTGAACGCCTACTATATGCTGGAGGGCATTGAGCCCTGCATCGGTGTGACGACGACGGCCATCAAGGACACGCTGAACGACAGTCAGCCGATCCCGGTGACGATTGAAAAGATCCTCAACGAGGTTGCCCGCACCTACAATGTGATGCCGGCGGATATCCGGGGCAAGAAGCGCAATGCGAATGTGAGCGCAGCGCGGCAGATGACGATGTACATTATCCGGGAAGTGACCGGCATGAGCATGGAGGCCATCGGCCAGGAGTTCCAGCGCGATCATTCCACGGTGGTGTATTCCATCAAAACGATGGAGGAAAACATCAAGCGCGACCAGCACCTGAAAGAGATGTGCAGCGACATCATGAAAAACGTCCGCACCTAATTCCTTTCTTGAAAGAAAGGAACCAAAGAACTTTCAATATTTGTTCCAGTAAAGTGAGTAGCGAATAAAAATTAAACGTTTTATCGGCGATAACTTTGTGGTTTGAATGGTTGGAGTTTCTTTGGCTACTTTCTTTGCAAAGAAAGTAACTTTTTCCACAGAGTTTTTAGTTTTTAACTGTGAGTTCTCCACGCCGCGTGTTGAAAAAGCGCGGGTTTTGAGTTTTCCACAAGGATGTCCACAGACTGTTCAAAATAATTCACGGCCGGTTTTTGCCGCAGTTATCACAGTCCGCGGAGTTTTCCACCAAACTAACAGCCCCTACTACTGCTACTACCAAAGTTAATAGTTTCTGCTGATAGGGACCTGCTACAACTGCTCTACAACCGGGCCAAACGGCAGCCATTTTGTGGAAAACAAAAACTATACAAATTGTAGAGTAAATTTTACGTTTTTTGCCGAGGCTTTTTTCCAAAAAAGCCGGAAAGAGAAGAAACCATGAAATTTGAATGCGAAAAGACCCTGCTTGCCAGTGCCATTGACGGCGTCTCCCGCGCGATCACCAACCGCGCGGCCATCCCTGTGCTGGAAGGCATCTACATGAAAGCCGAGGGCTTTAACCTGACCTTGACCGGCTACGATATGGAAATGGGCATCACGACCACTATTGAATGCAACGTACTTGTACCCGGTGAAACTGTACTAGATGCAAAACTGCTCAGCGCCATGATCAACCGTATGCCCGCAGGCGATGTCTGCATTGAGCTGAACGACGAAGGCCAGGCAAAAATCAGCGGTGGTGTGGCAGAATTTGAAATTCCTGCCCTGAATGCCAGCGACTACCCCAGCCTGCCTGTGACCGGCGCTGACAACACCATGACCGTCAAGTGCGGTATGCTGCGCGAGATGATCGAGAAAACCATCTACGCCGTCAGCCAGGACGACAAGAAACCCGCCCACACCGGCGAGCTGTTTGTCATTGAGCCTGGCAGCTTGACCATCGTTGCCCTGGACGGCTACCGTTTGGCCATCATCCAGCGCGATGTTGAGTGTACCCGCGATATCCGCATCATCATCCCCGCCAAGACGCTGCAGGAACTGCTGAAGATCATGGGCGGCGCGGACAACGATGTGAAGATCGACGCCAACCGCCGCTATGTCGTGTTCACCTCCAACGGCTATACCATCATGAGCCGCCTGATCGAGGGGGATTTCCTCAACTATGAGAGCGTTATCCCGAAGGATAAGAAAACGCGTATCACCGTGGATTGCAAGACTTTTATCGATACGATCGAGCGCGCGTCGCTGATTATCACCGAGCGCCTGAAGAACCCGCTGCGCATCAGCTTTGGCGAGGACCGCGTGACCGTGCGCTGCCAGACGCCGCTGGGCAAGGTCGTGGACGAGTTTGCCCCGGTGCAGATGGAGGGCGACGCGGTGGAGATCGGCTTCAATAACCGCTACCTGCTGGACGCGCTGCGCTACTCCAAATGCGAGAAGATGGTGCTGGAGATCAACGGCCCCCTGAGCCCGGTCAAGCTCCTGCCCGAGGACGGCAAGGATTTTATCTATCTGGTTTTGCCGGTGCGCTTTAAGAACGAGGGCTGAGTTGTAGGGGCCGGGCATGCCCGGCCCTGCAGATAAAAACAGCCGCCCGGTTAAAGGCTGCTGCAGCAAGGTTGAGGGCCGGACATATCCGGCCCCTACGGATGCACCGATAAGATAGAAGGATAGTGTATGGAAAAGATTCGCATTACCACTGAATTTATCAAACTGGACGCCCTGCTCAAATTCGCAGGCCTGTGCGAGACAGGCGGCGAGGCAAAGGAGCTGATCCAGGGCGGAGCCGTCAAGGTCAACGGCGAGGTCTGCACGATGCGCGGCAAAAAGTGCCGCGCAGGCGATACCGTCGAGCTGGACGGCCAGACCGTGCAGGTCGCGGAGGGCGCGTAATGCGCTTAACGCACCTGGAATTAACGAACCATCGCAATATTGCCCATGCAGAACTAAACCCGGACCCGCATTTGACCGTGCTGTGCGGCCCCAACGGCCAAGGCAAGACGAACCTGATGGAGGCCGTATGGCTGCTGACCGGCGGCAAGAGCTTCCGCGGGTCGAAGGATGCCGAACTCATCCAGCGCGGCTGTGACTTCTCGGTCATAGAGGGTACGTTTGAGACACAGGACGTGGAAAAATCCATCCGCCTGACCGTGGGCAGCAAGAGCAGCCAGCGGCCCGGCCGCACAGGCAAATTGAACGGCGCGGACATTGGCCGCGCGGCGGCACTGGCCGGGAATTTTCAAGCCGTCGTGTTTGAGCCGGACCTGTTGAGCCTGGTCAAAGGCGGGCCGGATGGGCGGCGGCGGTTCCTGGACTCGGCGCTGTGCCAGGTGTACAGGCCGTACCTGGTAGCGCTGCGGCGGTATATGCGGCTGACGGCCCAGAAAAATGCACTGCTGAAAAGCTACGATATCACGCCAAACGGCGGCGTGCTGCTGGATACCTACGATGAGCAGTTGGCTGAGTACGGCGCGCTTATCATGGATCACCGCTGCAAATTCCTGGCGGCGGCCGCGCCCATTGCTGCGCAGAATTATAAGGATATCTCCCACGGAGCCGAGACGCTGGAACTGCATTACCAGATGTGTACACCGGCCCCCACCGCTGACGCGCTGCTGGAAAAGCTGCACGCCATGCGCCCTGCGGAGCTGCGGGCAGGGTTCTGTCTGGCAGGCCCGCACCGGGAGGACTTGGAGATACTGCTGGACGGTCAGCCCGCCCGGGTCTACGGCAGCCAGGGCCAGCAGCGCAGCTGCGTACTGGCTATGAAGCTGGCCGAGGCCACGGTAGTGGGGGACTTGTTCGGCGAGCATCCGGTACTATTGCTGGATGACGTTTTGAGCGAGCTGGACGACGAGCGCCAGACCTACCTGCTGACCCGCATGGGCGAGCACCAGACCATCGTGACGACCTGCGACACCGCCGCGTTTGCACGCACCAACGGGAAAATTGTGATGGTCAAGGGCGGAACCGTAGCAGAACCATAGGGGCCGGACATACCCGGCCCCCTACAGAGAGGTGCAGGAAATGTACTTTCACGCCGGGCAGGATTTTGTACTGAATACCCGCGATGTGATCGGTGTGTTTGATCTGGACACAGCCGGGGCGTCGCGGCGGACGGAAGAATATTTCCGCCACGCCGAGAACGAGGGTGCGGTCGTGGACCTTTGCGCCCCCGGCACCCTGCCCAAAAGTTTTATGGTCACGGATTTCCCGGACGAGACCGTGTATATCAGCCAGCTTTCGCCCGCCGCATTGAAAAAGAGGGCCGAGAGGCTGGAATTTTAAAGAACCACGACCGTAGGGGCCGGGCATGCCCGGCCCGCAACATAAAAAGTACCGCCCGATAAAAGGGCAATAACGCAAGGCGGAGGGCCGGGCATGCCCGGCCCCTACATTGCAAAATAAGAGATACCCACCCACAACAGGAGGCTATCATTTCATGGCAGAAGAAATCATCACCGAAACCAACCGCGAGACGGCTACCGACCATGCCTACGGCGGTGCGCAGATCCAGGTCCTGGAAGGCCTGGAGGCTGTGCGCAAACGCCCCGGTATGTATATCGGCTCCACCGGGCCTTCCGGTCTGCACCACCTCGTCTATGAGATCGTCGATAACGCCATCGACGAGGCGCTGGCGGGCTACTGCACCCACATCGAAGTCACCATCAAGCCCGGCAACATCATCGAAGTATCGGACAATGGCCGCGGCATCCCGGTCGATATCCAGCCCAAGCTGGGCATCCCGGCTGTCACCGTCGTTTACACTGTGCTGCACGCCGGCGGCAAGTTCGGCGGCGAGGACTCCGGCTACAAGGTCGCCGGCGGTCTGCACGGCGTCGGCGCGTCGGTCGTCAACGCTTTGTCTGAGTGGCTGACCGTCCGTGTGCGCCGCGATGGGGTAGAATACGAGCAGAGCTTCAAGCGCGGCAAGCCCGACGGCGACCTGAAAAAGATCGGCGCGGCGGCTTCTACCGGAACGACAGTCACCTTCAAGCCCGACCCGGAAATGTTCCAGGAAACGACGCTCTACCGCTATGAAACGCTGCTGAAGCG
>ERZ1034897.729-NODE-729-length-15179-cov-62.359759_pt1 | contig 15179 bp, 22 predicted proteins | sample MGYA00520629_ERZ1034897 | MGnify/ENA primary metagenome ERZ1034897 (study PRJEB33766, sample SAMN09781789) | gut metagenome | biome: gut microbiome | host: Homo sapiens | place: Madagascar | study: EMG produced TPA metagenomics assembly of the PRJNA485056 data... | reverse complement strand
CACAGCCGAGGCACGGAAGGCGATGCAAAGCGTCATCGACAAATGGGCGAACACGAAAAAGGGTTCTAATTATTTTTAATATGTAAAAAATAAAGGGAATAATTGTAAAATATAAATTTCATTTGTATATTTGTGATATGGAAACAGTAAACTTGATTGTAAATAATTGCACAAAGATAAAAGACGGCTACCGTGTCACACTTAAATGTAACGAGAGTGTGGAAAAGGGAACGCCGGTGATGTTTATCAAGAAAAAAGCCACGCCGTTGGAGGAAATATACAATGGCATAAGCCGAGTGTTTGGCATAGACAGGCATGAACTCGTTAACGGCGGTTCCGACATCGTTCACACTGACGCAAGAAAGGTGTACTCGCAAATCCGTATTGATATGGGTTTCAAGATTGCGGACATCGCGAGGGAACTTGGCAAGCATAGGGCATCAATAGTCTATTTTCTAAGTGACCATTCAGACAGGATTAAGCAGTTCAAGGAAGAGGTGTTAAGACATTGCTAATGGATAATTTCATCACGGCATTACGGGAGTTGAGAAAGGACAAAAACGCTATACAAAGGAGGGAGCATCTTCTTTGTGAGCCACAGCTATCCCTTGACATGGTGGACGAGATTCACAATCTAATACCAGACAGGGACACGTTCCTGATGGTCTCCATCCGCGTGTTCTCTCCGAGGGCTTTCGTGGGCGACCGGCTTAACCACAACTTGCGCTCACGGCTTGCGAGGGTTCTGTCGATGAGGAAAGAGTACATATCCACACTTATCAAGATTGTGATATTCAGATATGACAATGTAGACGGTTTTAAAAAAAAGGTCAATGAAGCCTATGCGGAGATAAGGAACACCGTGATAAAAAAAAATGTGTAAATTATTTGCGAATTACAGCGAAAGTATGTATATTTGTACTGCAACTTTTAAAATAATAATATATGAGTAAGAATTTAGCGAAAGACTACATGTCGAAGTCACAGCAAGAGCGTGACAAAATGATTCTCGGACTTGGCGATGATGGCATTGAGCAACTGTTCGGAGAAATGACAGCCGACGAGTACAAACAAGCGAAGATTGATTTCTGCGAGTTCCACGGATGTCCTATGACAAAGCCAGTTGAGTGCCTTAACCTTATTATGCGCAGGGAGTTCGCAGAAGAAATCTTGCGTGGCGAGAAAAAGGTCGAGTTCAGGGCTTATTCGAAACACTACATCGACCGCCTCGTAGACAAGGAGGTCTGCAATTTCGTTGACCTCAAAGGTGATGAGCCAATCATCGGCGCAATGTTCCATGACTTCATAAACGAGGTGCGCAGTGTGAAGAAAATCCACTTCCACAACTATAACAACTCTTGGTATTTAGATGTTGAGTGTATTGAAAACGGACTTGTCGCCTGTGTTAAAGAAGAGGTTGAGTACCTTAATAAGGAGTACAACTCACACGACCTTGATGATGAACTCGCGACTTACGAGAGTGGTAAAATCAAGAATAGACCATATTACTTTTACTTTGTAGTCGGCAAAATTCTATCAACGAACTTATAGCATTATATGATGTTGAACAGACTAAATGTTTTCAGTCATGCCAGAAGCAGCAAAGTACAGAGAGCGCTACAATGACAAAAACACTGTGATGCGCAGTGTGGAGGGGCAAAGTAGGAGAGTGTATGCCGGCAAGCGAATTGAGAATCCTGACGGTTCCATTTCGTATGACACCACTGGTGTCCGTGGAGGCAACTCCTATGCAGGCAACATGCGAACGCTTGCACCTCGAACTATCAACCGACTTCGCAGAGCTAACGCTGTAAGATAATCGGTAAATGCTTTTTTGGGGGCTGGTGTTCAGTCCCCATTTTTTTCATTAAGAGAATATGTTAGAGCGTGCAAAAGAAATAATAGACGATATATCCAAGCAGACGGATGAGGTTTTACTATTCCATTCGTTGAGCGGAAAGGACTCGATTGTGCTTACTGACCTGTGTTCACCAAAGTTCAAGAGGGTTCTTTGCTGTTTTATGTATATCGTTAAGGACTTGGAGCATATCAACAAGTATTACTCGTACTTCAAGTTAAAGTATCCGAATGTCGAGTTTGTTCAAGTTCCGCACTACGCCTACTACAACTACATCAAGTATGGATTCATGGGAATGAGGCGCAATCCAAAGCAAAGGGAGTGGACGCTTGCGCAGATAACCGACAAGGTGCGTGAGCGAAGTGGAATAGAGTGGGCTTGTTATGGCTTCAAGCAGTCGGATTCTCTCAACAGGCGGCTGATGCTACGCTCATACAGTGACGGAAAGGAGGCTATTTCATGGAATACGAAAAAGTTCTATCCTTTGTCAACCTATAAGAATGCGGAGATAAGGAGATACATCGATAGGAACAACCTGAAGAATCCGGAAACATACGGTGGCGTAAGTCAGTCATGTGGAACGGACATCACTTCGCCGGAGTACCTTTATTTTCTGAAGATGAACTATCCTAATGACCTGAAGAGGATATATGACACATTCCCAGCGACACTAACAATACTACCGAAATATGAAGCAAAGCGAAACAAGGACAATCAAGCGCAGTCAGATTAGGCTAAATCCAATAAACCCAAAGAGGCATTCCGACGAGCAGGTGAAGCAGCAGAAAAAGAACCTGAAGAAAGTCGGCTATCTCGGAGGTGTGGTGTGGAACGCAAGCACTGGCAACCTTATTGACGGGCATAGAAGAATAAAGGCTCTTGACGCCATCAACAAGTATGACGGCACAAATGACTACGACATCAAGGTTGAAATGGTTGAGTTTGATGAGAAGACCGAAAAGGAACAGTTGACCTATATGGCACTCGGCAACTCAAAGGCGGACTACAACCTCGTGGCTGAATATGTTGACACCATTGACTATGAGAATGTCGGCATTTCAGAGGCGGAGTACAGCGAGATTCTGAAACTGAGACCAACCGACAAAGTGGAGGCGATAGAGGCGTGGGACGATGATTTTATCGCTCCTGTGACCGAATTGCACGTTGAGGAGAAATCAAGCGAGGAAATAGTAAAGGAACACAAGGAGAAGCCAAAGATGACAAAGGAGCAGGTGAAGGCGGAGAAACGCTACTGCAACGATGTGGCATCAGTAAGACAAGATGAACAGGACACATACATCGTGATGAACTTTAGGGATTATGAGCAGAAACGTGTGTTCTGTGAGCTTATCGGTGTTCCTCCCACAAACAATATGATGCTGAATAGTGAGAATATAGATGAATTGTTAAATCTCATAAATGAATAATATATGCCAGAACCAAAGTCTTTAATCAATACAAGTAACGACAGAACAGAGGACTGATATACAGCGAAGATGCGGAAGAACATCCTTGGAACTGAAAGAAAGATTAGGCAGATGAAGGATGAGCAGTTGCACGCCTTCGATAAAGACGGCAACAAAGTTGTTATGTTCCAAGGGAAAGGTGCGAAAGTTCAAATACCACATTCTGAACTTTCAAAGTTGAAAGATACAATAATGACGCACAATCACCCACGAGCTTTGGGAAAAAAGGGAATCTGGGCAATCGGCAACTCTTTTTCTTACGAAGATATTATAACAGCCGTAAAAGCAGATGCAAGAGAAATTCGCGCAGTAACACCAACATATACATTCTCTATAAAACGACCAGCAGGCGGTTGGAATGCGACACCTGAACAAATAAAACGAGCGTATGCTAATGTAAAAAGGAAAGAGAAACTTGAAGGTGGTGTCTATGTATACGGCGCAATGAGACACGGAAAAGACGCAATTGCAAAAGCGAATGAAAGATACTCTGTGGCTTTTTATCATCGAGTAACGAAGCGTGTTTCAAGCCGTTTTGGTTGGAATTACACAAAAAAGAACAGATAATTTGCTTATTTGAGACTTTTTCATTAAACTTGTAAAATAAATATTTGTCAAACAAGAAAAGTAAAAACAATGGACAAGATTAAAGATAAGATTAACGAATATTTAAAGAGTGAAGACCTCACAATTGAAGATTTGACGAAAGAGGAGATTGGAGAAGTTAAAGAAGTCATTGAAGCCGAAGAAAAGGGGTACATTGTTTTAGACGGCTTCGACCCACTACCTGTGCATATAAGAAAATGGGAGAAAGAGTTTAAACAACAAAGTGAGGGGTAATATCACCATTTTGCTCGGTAAAATTACAATAATTTACAAACCTATATGACACCTGATATTGAGGCATTTAGAGAAGTCGTGAAGAAATGCAGGGGAAACCTTTCCCGTGTGGCTGAATCTTTCGGTGTCACGCGCACGACTGTAGAGAACTGGAAAAAGAAAAGTCCCGAATACACGCAGGTAGTTCAGGACGCGAGAATGAAGATGTTCGACAATGTGCTTGGCACTGCGGAGATTCTCGCCCTTGGAATACCCGACAGGGACGAGAATGGCAAGTTTGTCGGATGGGTGGAGCGACCAGACCCAAGCATAGTGAAGTACATTCTCGGCTCTCTCGGTAAAAAAGAGGGATTCGGGGACTCTATTGACATAACCACAAACGGAAAGGACATCGTTCCCCAGATAGAGGTGCAAATCGTAGACAAGAGAGAGGATGTTGTTGCAGACGACTAAGGTTTTCGCCGTGATAAATGAAGCCGTGGAAAAAGGTTTCACCACAATCAGCGAGCAGGGTTCTGCCCGTTCCGGCAAGACGTGGAACACACTGATATGGCTTATCATATACTGCTTCCAGCACCCAAAGACAACGGTTTCTATCGTCAGGAAGACCAACCCGTCGCTCACTGGCTCTGTGATGCGTGACTTCGTCTCTATCATTCAGAATCTCGGAATGTGGGACAGGAAGGACTTCAACAAGACATCGCAGATTTACACATTCCCCAATGGCTCATGGGTGGAGTTCTTCTCCACGGACGATGAGCAGAAGCTCCGTGGCAGAAAGCGGCAGATTCTATATGTGAACGAGGGGAATGAGCTTTCGGAGATTGAGTGGAAGCAGTTGAAGATGCGTACCACCAAGTTCGCAATCATCGACTACAACCCGTCATTTACCGACGACCACTGGCTCTGTTCCCTGAACAAGGACGATAGGACATACCATTTCGTCACCACATACAAGGATAACCCGTTCCTTGAACAGACCGTTATAGACGAGATTGAATCATACAGGGAAACCAACCAGTCACTTTGGAGAATCTACGGGCTTGGGCTTCAGGCTATCGTTGAGGGGCTTGTGTTCGAGAAGTGGGATATTGTGGATGAGTTCCCCGGCTGGTGCAAGAAAGTGGGCATAGGCATTGACTTTGGCTATTCCAAAGACCCGACGGCGATTGTGAAGTGCGGGGTTGTAGGCAATGACCTCTACATTCAGGAGCTTTGCTACAAGACCAACATGCTTGCGAGCGACATATCAAGGGAGCTTGTTAGGCACGACCTCACAGTTATAGCCGATTCGGCAGACCCTCGACTAATCGATGAGATATTCAACGAGGGCGTTTTGATTTATCCGGTGCAGAAGTTCGCCGGCTCAATAATGGCTGGCATAATGAAGATGCTTGAATACAATATACATATAATTAAAGGCTCTGAAAACCTTGAAAGGGAGTTGAAGAACTACACATACATACAGGATAAGGCTGGCAACTTTATCAACAAGCCAATAGACGCATACAACCACTGCATAGACGCCGCAAGATATTATGTGCTTGGTGAGATTCTTGGCAGAGTGAGCAAAGTGGTTGACATAAAAGAAAGCGACATCGCCATTTGGTAAAATTTGTTAAATCAAAGAAATATTTTACATTTTATTTTATAGTGTAAAATATCTATATTACTTTTGTAGTACAAAAAGTGATTCTAAAATTTACAATTATGAAACTGATTACAAAAGAAATCGCAAGCAAGCTGTCAAAGAACCCTATTTACTCAACAGAAGGCAAGAGTGTTAAAGATGTGCTGGTTAAATTCTTCAATCCTTATGGAGTTGGCACATGGCTGGTGTTTGAAGCCGAAAAGGACGGCGATGATTACTTGTTTTTTGGCGCTGCCGATTTGGGGTATGGATTTGAACTTGGGTATTTCAGCCTTTCAGAACTTGCTTCGGTAAGGCTTTTAGGTCGTCCAGCCATTGAGCGTGACATGTATATGCGAAACGCAAAATTCAACTGTGCTACATATAGCATGGTGAACTGAAATAAGAAATGATTTCACTTATAATATGTTGTTAATAACTTGAATTTTTAGGTTAATTGCCCATGCCGCCGTCCGTGAGGATAGCGGCATTTTTTATATGGAACACAACCAAATGGGAACACCGGAAAGAATCACGACAGGACAACAAATAGGAACATACCATAACAATCCCAAAGGGAATAATTACAACAAATATAGAAATCTTAAAACTCACCTTGGGGGGGGGTGGTTATATAAATTCAACCATTGTGGCGACATGCCCAGCGTATGCAGTTCCACGCATTTTTCATTCCCTATGGTTCTATGTTCCTTATCCAACCTGTTCCTTTGTGAAGTGTTGTAAAGAATACATATAAAATATGTAGATTATTTTGTAAATACAGATATACGATGTATCTTTGCGGTGTAATTCTAATATTTAATTCTAAATTTTACACTCATCGCCAGTGAGGATAAACTTTGGCAAATTGCCCTATGTACGAAAGAGACAGAAAAGAGGTAGAGATGTTCAAAAAAGTTTTCAACTATTTCGTTGAGAGATACCCGTCGAGCAGACTTGAAATGCGTGGCACTATTGTGAGGGTCAACGGCAAGGACATGTTCAACATGGACGGCTGGAACCTTTTGTTTAACCTGAAGCGTCTTTGTGAGGCATTAAAAGATGAGTTGCTTTAATGGCTAAACTGTTCAGGACAAATGGTGTTGTAGAGGTCGTTTCCCCGAAAAACGGCCCAAAGTTCACCGCCAATGAGTTGCAGGGGTTAGTAGGTGGCTGGCTTGAGGCTGTCGGAGTTTTCAATAACAGTGTTTTCGCCATTTGCGATGAGGAGGGCAAACTGAAGAACAAGCCCTTAAACCCCCTTGCCACGATATTAGCGAGAAACCTTTATTTGATGGAGGGCTTGCAATTCCGTGACCACCTTGTCGGTGATGTGATTTTCGTCTCCAAAGACGAGATAGACTAAACTTTAATATTGAAGTAAAATATTAAGTTCCAAATACCGAGGTAGTGACTTTCGCAGTCACTACCTTTGCTTTTGTAAATAGATGAGTTATGTTATCGATATTAGAAGACTTAATAAACCTGTTCAAGAACAAGCAGCTCAATTCCGAAGGGAACGAGTTTAGCTTTATAGACCTTATCCGCAAGAAGAAGATTGATGAGGCTATCGGAATGATGAGGGGTTATGACGATGATGTGGACTTGGCGCTGACGGAGTACTTTCCCGACAAGCACAATGTGAACAACCGTCCGAACAAAATCCGAAAAAAAGGCACACCATACATCAGCGCGAAGCTTCCGAGGAAGCGGCAGCAGTATATCAACGAGGTTGCTCTCTTCTTCCTCCTGAACAATCCTATCCGCTGGTCGAAGAAAGCGGGTTCAGATGAAGCCTACAACGCATTTGTGAAGTTCCTTGAAGACACCCACTTCAACTCCAAGATGCGTGAGTTAAAGCGAATCGCCGGAGCGGAGACGGAAAGCGCCAAACTATACCACATCTACCGTGACACCGACAACCGTCCGTCGTGCAGGGTCGTGATGCTCGCCCGTTCCACCGGCTACAAGCTCCGCCACATGATAGACCAGTACGGGAAGATGATGGCGTTCGCCTATGGCTACACCACGAAACTCAACGGTCGCCCACAGTCGCACTGGGACATACAGACAAAGGATTTCATATTCAACTGCACGAGGAAGCGTTTCGGCTGGGAGGTTGAGGTGTTCGAGAACCCGACAGGGAAGATAAACATCATCTACGCCCACCAGAAGAAGGAGTGGGACGGCGTGCAGAAGCGTTGCGACCGTGAGGAGGATGTGGATTCCCGACAAGCCGACAACAACAACTACTTCAGCGACCCAATCGCCAAGGCGAGCGCGGATGTAATCAAGTCGATGGCAGACCCGCAGGCTATCGGCAAGTTCATCCAGTTGAGCGGAAAGGACTCCCATTTCGAGTACATCAACCCGCCACAGGTCAGCGACGGCTGGCGGACGGAGAAAGACGACCTCAAATCATCCATACTCAACGATTCCTTCACGCCCGACTTCTCCTATGAGGGAATCAAGGGCTATGGCACACTCACCGGTGCGGCGCTGCGGAACGCTCTGACAATCGGCTATATCAAGCGCAACCTTAACATAGAGGTTTACGAGGAACTCGTCGCCCGTGAGAAGAATGTGATACTCGCCGTCCTGAAGATTATGCGCCCTGAGCTTGACTTCGACACCCTCGATGTGGTTTTCAGTTTCACCGACCCATTCAGCGAGGACAAGCAGACACTGTGGAACACCATCAGCGGAGCCAAGTCAAGCGGTATCATGTCCACCGAGACAGCCGTCTCCCTGCTGTCGCTCACAACCGACAACGAGCTTGAGGTGGAGCGCATCAGGAAAGGCGAGGAAAAAAGTATGTAGATAATACAGATATTATTTGCGGAATAAAGATAATTGTTGTATTTTTGCATTGTTGTTATGGTGTATTGTCAGAGGAAGATTCACAAGACCTTTTCGTGGCAATACACCAACAACAACAAACCGGAAAGGTCACACGATAGGGGAGCATAGACCTTTGCGTTTATGCTCCCCGTCATATTTAGCGGTGTCAGATAAGTGCGATGAACCCGCGCGGGTTACTTCCCTGCTCCCCGGCGCACCGGTGACGGCAAGCCACCGAAAAGGAGGGATTTTACTTGTTTCGATAAACAAGCGTCATGGAAACTCCACGAATGAGCCAGCAATGTCCCGTCCCGACAACTGGCGACCTTGCAAACACGGAAGTGGAAACAAAGTGGAGGATATGTGAAGTGTGCCAGTTATGGTTCTCGGCACAGCCCGGTGAGAGGGTGCAAGGGGCATATTTCCGTGGCAGCCACAAGAGCCGTTTGTGGAGGAACTTGCGAAATTTTGACTTTTCACTCTATTTTTAATTTTATTGATTGGGTTGAGGGTTGGTTTTGCAAGGGATAAAGGGGATAATATATTCAGTCTTTCTACATAAATGTAATTAATACGTTTAATACATGGGGAGTTCGTTGGGAAACGGGCTCCCTTTTCTTTCTCATTGTTTTGTTATAAAACGGCTAAAGTGTTGATAATAAGATAAATAAGTTAAAAATAAGAATGGCGTTATAACAAAAATAACATTTGTTATCGCTTTGTAATATGTTGATATTTAGGTTTTTATGCTTAAAATAAGAGTGCCGTTTTGATTTTGTTATAGCAAAAATAACATTTGTTATAAAAATGCTTTTCATTGATAGTCAAGCGATTAGGCTAAAAATAAGGAAATCGGTTATAACATTTGTTATTTTTGTTATAATTCAAAGTTGTAATTCGTTGGTTTGTAGTGTTTTAGGGCAAAAATAAGAAACAGTGTTTTTCTCTTATTTGAAAAAAGGGGGCGAATATTGTTCGTACCCTTAAAAAAAAGGGCGCGCCCCGAAAGGCACGCCCGGTAAAATGGCAACCAGTTATGAGAGCATCTTCAATATGTCCTCTATGTCGTCGATGGCTATTTGCAGGTCGTCAACACTCACGCCGCTTGCGCACGATTCATTCTCTATAATCTCGATAGTCCTGCGCAAATGCTCCTGCGCCTCTCTCAATGTCTCTATTGGGTTCATTGTATCATCTATTGTGTTCATTTTTTTATTTGTTTATGAATTTGTTCACGAAATATATCTGTCCTTTGCCCGTCACCTTTGTGGTGGTTGACACGAGCGTTGAGCCGTCTGGCTTCGTTATCGTGGTCTGCTTGATCTCGAACAGCCCCATCTCCATCGACTTCTGCGTTGGCTGGTTCCTCTGCGCCCCTTTCTGGCACAGGTAGCCGTTGGAGCGCAGCCACTCGAACAGCCTGTTCTGCCCAATCTCCACACCGTTCTGCTTGAGTATCTTGGCGAGCTCGGACACGAGGCAGGAACGCTTCGACGTCTCCACCGCCTTGGAGAAAAGCACCCTCGGCGCGTCCGACTCTATCTTGTCATGGAGGGATTTGATGCGCTCCTCCCTGCGCTCGAGGGTTTCGTTCGCTATGCGCAACGCCTTCGCCATTATCTCCTCCGGCGTTTCGCTCTGGTTGGCGGAAATGTATCCGCCGTTTGTCCTGATTTGCTTCAGGATGTACTTGATGCCCTTTTTGAACTGCTTCGCTATCGGCTTGCGGCTCTGCATCAACACCTCATACAAGCCGTCCTCGGAAAGGAAGTTACAAATTCGGGTTTGACCTGCCCTAAAAATTGTTGAGGTTTGCTTTTCATCATTGTCTACACAGCGTATCATCTCTGATACGTTGGAATGCCCAATCCAATCCGCTACATCACTTGCAAGGAATAGTGGCTCATCAGGTGTGCCGTAAACATCAATCTCCCTGCCCAGCAGGTTAGAGCGGTTGATTACTTCTGTGATTTCACTCATTTTTTTTTGGTTTATGGTGGGGGTTGCCCCCCACCTGTTTATAAATTAACAAGATTTGCGATTTTGAAAGAGCGCCAGCCCTCTTTTTCGGTGTCATAGTACACTTGCACTGTCGGGTTATGCTTGCGTCCGCCCATTGTCGAGGGCAGTAGGCTCTCTTTGAGAGTGCCGTAAGCCTCACGGATAGTGCCGTCCACCTTTCTGAAGTAGAAGCGGACAATACCCTTTTTCATAGCCTTTTTCAACTTGAAATTAGCCCATGCGGTTTTCAATGCCTCACTCATTGTGAAGCCGTTTTTTCTCACGAACTGCCAAGCCATCTGCATTAACTCGCTCAACATGTGTTTGTAGTTTGTTGCCATAACTGAAATGTTTTAGGGTTCGTTTTAAATTTCTATGTGCAAATGTATGATATTATTCTAACATAGCAAAATATTTACAAAACAAATGTATGGTATTTATCATTTGTTAACATTATTAACATTATATGACATTTTACATACAACTATTTATAGTGTATAAGGTTTTTATCTAACTTCACTAATTGTATATTTCAAACAAATGGTGTAACTTTGCACATGATAAAAATCATACACAACTATATGGATATTAAAAGTATTATCAAGAAAAGAGGCTACACCATTGAAGGCGTGGCAAAGGAAATGGGGATAACGAGGGTTACTTTGTCGCAAAACATTTCAACTAACAAAACCCCATCCCTAACAACACTCAAAAGAATTGCTTCTGTGATTGGCTGTTCCGTTGGAGAGTTTTTCATAGACGAAATCAAGCAGCAGGACACCGCTTCCTTTGTTTGCCCCCGGTGTGGAGCAAAGTTGGTGGTAAATGAGAAGTAGCTAATTGTGGTTTTTTTCTCTTATTTGAAAAAAGGGGGCGAATATTGTTCGTACCCTTAAAAAAAAGGGCGCGCCCCGAAAGGCACGCCCGGTAAAATGGCAACCAGTTATGAGAGCATCTTCAATATGTCCTCTATGTCGTCGATGGCTATTTGCAGGTCGTCAACACTCACGCCGCTTGCGCACGATTCATTCTCTATAATCTCGATAGTCCTGCGCAAATGCTCCTGCGCCTCTCTCAATGTCTCTATTGGGTTCATTGTATCATCTATTGTGTTCATTTTTTTATTTGTTTATGAATTTGTTCACGAAATATATCTGTCCTTTGCCCGTCACCTTTGTGGTGGTTGACACGAGCGTTGAGCCGTCTGGCTTCGTTATCGTGGTCTGCTTGATCTCGAACAGCCCCATCTCCATCGACTTCTGCGTTGGCTGGTTCCTCTGCGCCCCTTTCTGGCACAGGTAGCCGTTGGAGCGCAGCCACTCGAACAGCCTGTTCTGCCCAATCTCCACACCGTTCTGCTTGAGTATCTTGGCGAGCTCGGACACGAGGCAGGAACGCTTCGACGTCTCCACCGCCTTGGAGAAAAGCACCCTCGGCGCGTCCGACTCTATCTTGCTGATGAGGTTTTCGTTCTCCTCCCTCTGCTTCTTCAGTTTCGTTGCGAGACCTATTACCAGTTCGGGGTCGTTAATCATCTGCTCCAAGGTTGGCGGAGTGGCGGTCATGCCCATTGTCAGCAACTCCTTTATGCGGTCGTTGCACCATATCGCGAACTCTGGGGAAAGCCAACGCGCGAACTCCAGCGCCACGTCCTCGTGCATCCATGTGCCTTGCTCGAACTTGGAACTGTTGCCCTTGCTGGTGGTCACAAGTTGAGTAATGTCCGATTTTCGGACTTCACATTGTGATGGGCTAATCTGCCTAACACTCGAAAGGGATGTGCCTTGCTCGGCGTTGTTGTCACCACCTCTCTTTGTCACTACAAATCCGAAGTGAGATTTTCCCACATCGGGAATGTTGGGAGTGATGTGCATTTTTCTCACTTCACTCAAAGAGTTGAGGAATGCTTTCGTTGTTGGCAGGCGCAGCCAGTCGGTAGGTCGTTTGCCGAAAGGCTTTGCCATGTCGGTTGCGTTCACCATCACATCACGCCCTTTTGCAAAGTTGATTGGCGTGTCGTTATAATACATAATTGTCGTAAGTGTTTTCATAATTTTATGTTGTATATAATAATTATGCCCATTTTTTCAGAGTGGGGCGGTTAAGCCCCACCTGTTTATAAATTAACAAGATTTGCGATTTTGAAAGAGCGCCAGCTCTCTTTTTCTGCGTCGTAGTACACTTGTACTGTCGGATTGTGCTTGCGTCCGCTCATTGTCGAGGGCAGTAGGCTCTCTTTGAGAGTGCCGTAAGCCTCACGGATAGTACCGTCAACCTTTCTAAAGTAGAAGCGGACAATGCCCTTTCTCATAGCCTTTTTCAACTTGAAATTAGCCCATGCGGTTTTCAATGCCCCACTCATTGTGAAGCCGTTCTTTCTCACGAATTGCCATGCCATTTGCATCAACTCGCTCAACATGTGTTTGTAGTTTGTTGCCATAACTTTATTATATTAATGTTTAAGTAGTGCGTTATTTTTTATATTGCAAATTTAAGTACAAATTAAATTATATGCAAGTGTTTTGATAAAAAAAATTATGTAACGTGTAATTTTTTTGAAAAATATTGCTTCCTTATGTTATTTTTCCTACCTTTGCACATATAATTATATATTACATCACATTTAAATTATATTTATGACAAAATTTCGTATTAAAGAGATTTGCCAATTAAAAGGAATATCACAAAAAGATTTGGCGCAAAGTGTTGGAATTTCAGCGACTTCTTTAAGCAGGATTATCACTTGTGACCAGTCCCCAACATTATCTACACTGGAAAAGATTTCCTCCGCTTTGGGTGTGTCGCTGTCCGAACTGTTCGAGCAGCCGAAATGTGGAGTTATAGTCTGCCCCCATTGTGGAAAGCCGATAAACATCACCTGTGGAGAGTAGTGGCTTTTAGATTTCGTCATTATACACCACTTTATAGGCTTTGCCGTCTGTCGCTATTCTCACCGTCCACCTGTTCATATAGGCGGTAAGACCTTTCTTTGTGTTCTTTACATCGTATAGGCAGAATGTCGAACTGCTGTTCACTGCGTCTTTCATCTCTTGAAGTGTCGCATATTTCTTCTTGCCTACTGTTAAGCTCATGTCCTCTTTGTAGATAATTCTGTAAGTTGCCATAACTTTTAATGTTTTAGTTGTGAATTGCTTTTAAATTTCTATGTGCAAAGATATAGACGATTGTCTATGCGTGCAAATAAAATATAGATATTTACCAATATTTAACACAAAGAGGTAGGTTTGATAAAAATCTATGTAGTTATGTAAATAATAGTTAATAATATATATATCATAAGTATGATGTTGCTATTTTGACTTATCTTTGCGGAATAAAAATAGACTATAGGCTATGAATGTACAGAAAGCAATCAAAGAGAAAGGTTTTACACTTGCAGATGTTGCGAGACGAATGCTGAACAGGAATGGGTCGGTCGGAATCACCCAACCGACATTGTCTGCCATACTGAACAACGACCCCCAAATTTCCAAACTACGTGAGATAGCCGGAATCATAGGAGTGCCGGTTACGGAACTGGTGTCGGACAGCCCGGAGATAACCGCCCTTGTGCGGAAAGGCGATGATTACTACCAGGCGAACACAGTGGAAGAACTTGAATCAATTGTCGCAAGGCTGAAGAATGAATGAATAAAGGTGATTTTGCTTAAAAAAAGATGATGCGTATTAAGGAGATACTAAAGGAGCAGAATAGTTCCGTTAATGAGCTTGCCGAAAAGCTGGATGTTTCTCGCCAGTCGTTGAGCAGACAAATGAAGGGAAAATTGTTGGTGGAAACAGCGGAAAGGATAGCTGATGCCTTGAATGTTCCGCTTTGGCAGTTGTTTTCTTCACCCGATGAAGTTTTTAAAGAATTGCCATCACATGTAGTAACCAAAAATCCATTCACCTGCCCATATTGTGGAAAGGAATTGCATATTAAGATTGAATAAAGTGGAATGGATATTAAAAGAAAAATAAAAGAATGCGGTTTCACTATTTCACAGGTGGCAGCATTGATGACGGCAAAAGATGGAAGCAAAGGTTTAACGCAGTCTTCCTTGTCATGCCTTATTGCCAGTGGAAACCCCACCTATAACAAATTGTGTGAAATTGCTGGAATATTGGGCATTTCAGTATCAGAACTTGTTTCGGATTGTACTTCCTCTTCTGGAACAATCACTTGTCCGAACTGTGGGAAACCTATCAATCTACACCCCACCTGCGAGTTGTGAATTGCTTTCAAATTTGTAAAGGCGGCTTAATTGCCGCCTTTTGCCTTGCTGTTTATTGATAAATTCTGTTGCCTTTAGAATCTAACTTGTAAGTCCACTTGTTCAGATAGGCTGTAAATCCGCTCTTTCTGCTCTGCACATCATAGAGTGAGAAGTCTGACGCGTTCACCTCGTCTTTTAGCTCTTGAAGTGTGTTGAATTTCTTCTTGCCTACTGTTAAGCTCATGTCCTCTTTGTAGATAATTCTGTAAGTTGCCATAACTTTTAATGTTTTAGTTGTGAATTGCTTTTAAATTTCTATGTGCAAA